>Ga0315316_10002303_pt1 | contig 13698 bp, 11 predicted proteins | sample M160m3416metaG_FD_203702 | JGI IMG/M metagenome (GOLD analysis project Ga0315316, IMG submission 203702) | Ammonia-oxidizing marine archaeal communities from Monterey Bay, California, United States - M1 60m 3416 | ecosystem: Environmental > Aquatic > Marine > Intertidal zone | place: USA...
GATCGAACCGCCCATCGCCGCACATATCCTGGCAAGGTGTTGCCCGAAAGCGACTGTATCCTTTTGCAGGAGCGGATCGGTCGTGGTCAAGTGCAGCCAGGATGGCTTGACTAGCAACCAGTGTAAGCCAACGACTTCAAGGCCTGCTGAGCGTGCCTGTTCTCCCAGGGAGTGAGCTTCATCTTCAGTCAGGTCACGAGGATCATCCTTGAGGGTAAAGGGGGCAATTTCTATACCATCGTAGCCACACGCGGCGATATGGTCGCAGGTTTTACTGAATTCCTGATTACCGTAGGTTTCATTACAGAGTGCAAACTTCATTGTGTTGGGAGATTTCTGTGGATGAGGGCTGAGTGTCAAGGTTTCCCCCATGAAAAGATGAAGATCGCAGAGATAATTAACTTTGACTAACTTCTTGTATTCCTTGATGTTATTTTTCCTCATAGGTGTCCATGCATGGGATCTTCAAGTGCAATAAAAGATAGCGACAAGCTCAGCCTGAGGGAGTTTCGTCTGCCGTGGGTTTTACGGATCGCTTTTGCAGCGGGTATCTTGATTCCCGTTTGTATGATTATCCATTCCAGTGACCGTCAATTGCAGGCCATGGAGAAATCCCTTCAACAGAAGGAGAAGGCCAGGGTGAGCATTACCGGAGAACGGGATGTGTTGGCTCAGGTTGCAGCACAGTCAGCGGCACAGGCGATGGAGTTGTCCGGGGAAGTTCAGGTAATTGCCGGCAGTAAACGCACCATGGAGCAGCAACTCAAGGAATCAGGAAAGTGGCTGGATGATGAGCGCCGCATGCGCTCAAGCCTGCAGGATAAAGTTGCCACGCTTTCTCTGCAGATGAAGGCTTATCAAGAGCGCGAAGGGGGCTTACAGGACATCATTGAACTGCTGGAGGGTGAAGTTGTATCGGTCGAGAAGCGCCTGGAAAAAATGAGGGCGCAGTCAACTGTGACAAGTGTGTCGGCGAATGAGCACTACGGCGATGCTGAGGGCAGGCAGGATGCGCAGGTTATTGCCCTCCTCAATGAGATCGGCATCATGAACGGTGAAATCGAAACCGTCCGTGAAGAGCGCGATATGTTCAGGGAGGAACTTGACCGTCTTGCTGCCGGCAGGGAGGAGGGAAGGGTCGCGCTCAGGCTCTTCAGGAAGGAGTCCAAGGGAAGGTTTGCAGGGTTTGGCAAGGAGAACAACTAACCGGCTGCCCCGCACCGGCGTTGCCAGAGAACCTTGAATGCATTGCCTGCACCATGCGGGTTGGTCGCAACGTCATCGGGAGCTGCCCTGATCTTGTGCCCTGCAATGAATTCAAGCTGTGTTTGATATGCGACTTCAAGCAGTCCCAGTGGTGTTGTGCGGGCCCGCAGGTCAGTGAAGTCGATGTCGGTCGTAAGGTCCTGCCTGCCGGGACGGGAAAGAATTTCGTTTAGGGATTCAAGTCTTTGCTGGGCGAAGTAGGCTCTCAGGGTTCCCTCAGGACGGCGGTGATAAAGATCGGGGAACAGGTCGCCATAGTCGATTGTCAGCATTTCGCCCAGTTGCCATTTGGGAATCCATCCTGCCAGCCAGTGGATGTAGCTGTCATGCCGTTCGACCTTTTGCCCGTTTGTGAAAGCGTGATTACCATGTAGTGAAGAGTTTTGAGGAAGATGTACGGGATTTCCGCTCACCTCTATCCAGCGGGTGCCGTCATGGTCCAGGAGGATCTGGCACCAGCACTTTTTTCCTGCATGCCATTGCAAGAGTTCTGCAGGGAAGGCATCCACCAATTCATTGGATATAATGATCGCCCTGCCTCCTGTCTGGTCCATGGCTTGCCTCATGTCATGATGCCACTGGCACCTTTGAGATTTACCCAGCTTGAGTTGCTGCTTGTTCACCAGCGGAGCGGATGGCTCAACGATGTGGTATTTTAGCTTCCGGCGTGCGAAAATACCGAGGTTACCCAGGATTCCCTGCGCCAGTGAGCCATCGCCGGCCCCAATTTCGATCACATCACGGGGGAGAGACGGGTTTTCACGCCATAGTTTTTTTAACCAGTCGACCACCGCCCTTGCCAGCGTTGGGCTGAGTGTCGGGCTTGTGGAGAAGTCACCCCTGCCTCCGACTGTTGAAATATGCTTTGAGTAGTAGCCGGCGTCCGGATCGTACAGGGCATTTTCCATGAATGCAGCCAGCGATAGAGGTGCGAGGTTACGCATTTTCCCTGCAAGGGGCGAAGTGGCAGTGTCCAAGGAATCGGCTATTGCGGCTGGGGATCCTCTCCCCGGGCCAATTGTTCACAGCGCTTGATGTCCAGTTTTCCTGAAGCGAGTGCCGGAATCTCCTCAACAGGGACGGCTTTCTTGGGAATCCATAATGCCGCAACCCCGGCAGCGAGTAACTTTTGTCGCAGTTCACCCAGCGCGGCATCATCCATTTCCAGGCTGGTGAGCAAAATCAGCACCTCTCCTTTTGCCTCATCAGGAAGACCAATCACGGTGATCTTCTTCTCGGCGGCGGAATCCAGGCCAAGGGCCTTGTTGATGTGCGCTTCGACAGTCTCATGCGGGACCATTTCACCCCCGATTTTGGAAAATCTGGATAATCTTCCCTCAATATACAGAAAGCCTTCTTCGTCAAGACGGCCGATATCCCCGGTGCGCAACCAACCGTCATAGAGCATTTCAGCGGTTTTTTCCGGCAGGTTCAGGTATCCGGTGAAGATGTTCGCGCCATGCAACCAGATCATGCCACTGTGGTCGACGGGTAATGGCTTGTCATTATCGGGGTTGGTAATTCGCACGGCAATACCCGGAAGGAGTTGTCCGACCGACCCGGCACGTTCACTCGGGATGAGTGGCAACCGGGTTTTATTTTCCGGGTTCGGGATATTGGCATTGGCGACCGGTGAGGTTTCAGTCAGGCCGTAGCCCTCCATCACCTTCTTGCCGAATTTCTTCTCGAATGCTTCTGCAAGCTTGCGCGGCAGTTTCTCGGCACCGGTAATGACATACTTGATGGAAGCAAGTTGCTCAGGCTCGACCCGGCGCATGTAACCGCGCAGGAAAGTCGGAGTTGCCAATAACATGGTGACTTTGTGCTGGTGAATGAGCTTTGCCAGCTTGGGGGGTTCAAGCGGGCTTGGAAAAGTGACCAGTCCAATACCCTCGAGCATTGGATACCACAGGGTTACAGTGGAGCCGAAGCTGTGAAAAAGCGGCAGGCAGCCAAGAATCTTGTCCTCGTGGTTGAGTTCAAGCCTGCTGGCAAACTGGCTGACGTTGGCAAGGACATTGCGGTGGCTGAGCATGACCCCCTTGGGTGCACCGGAACTGCCGCTGGTAAAGAGCAAGACCGCCTCGTCATCCCCCCCCTCATCGGGAATTTTCAGGATAGAGGCCAGTTTTTTTGCGGAAAAAAGCTTAAAGCGTATTAGCCAGAAGAAGATCCTGGGTTTCAAGGGGGGTAAAACCTCATCGAGAAGGATCATTTGTTCCTGCGGGAACCAGGGAAAGGCGCTGACCTTCTCGACGAATGCGCTGGCGGAGATCAGGTGGTCGATTTGAGCCTGCTCCATGGAGGAATTGATGGCATCGCTTCCGGCGGTGAAGTTCAAATTCACCGGGACTTTGCCGGCGAGCAGGGCTGCCAGGTTGGCAACCAGTCCGCCCCTGCCGGGCGGCAGGACAATGCCTACCCGTTTACGGCTGGTTTTACGGCTGATCAAGCGACTCAGCGCCGCCGCCGCGGCGAACAGTTTGTCAAAGCGCAGGGAACTGGAGTCGTTACCGTCATGCACCATGGTGTTGCTGCCGTGTTCCTTGAGCGCGCGGATAATGGAGCAGGTGAGGTTGCCTTCCAGTATGGAGTGGTTGTTAAATGCCCTTGCCGCGGCAATGAGCAGTTGCTCATGGTAGCCGGCCGGTGATGCGGCTTCGCCTTCAAGCAGTTTTCCGTAGGCGATGGAAGTGCCTCCGGCATGCCCGATGCGCAGGTTAACCTCGGTCAACTTCTCGATGAAAAGCGGAACCACGCTTACCTTTGCACCAAGGATGACGTCCTGTGTTTCAGTCGGCACCTGAAAATTGGCTCCCCGCTGGCAACTCACGGCGCCCGGGGCAAAAAGAATGGTTTTTCCTTCAGCCAGAAGAGGATCTATCTTGTCATGCAGATCAGAGCTACTTCCGCTTTTACAGTCATAAGCCAGGCAATCTCCGAGGATTCCCTGCAGGAAAGTCTCAGCGTGCTCTCCATAGTCCGGATAATCGGCTGAGGAGTCGATCAGGCCAATAATACCTTCCTGATGCCCGGCTATCTCCTTGAGGTCCGACTCAGTTAATGGACGGTTGGGCAGGATGATACATCCACCGCGCAACACACTTTGCCCGGTTGTCCAGAACCTGCAGTCATCATCTCGTTTTACTTGTGACATTTTCCAGAACCTCCTTTTTCTAAGTGTTATATGGGGGTTGTTGTTATTCGCTCTTATTCGCTCTTATTCGTTTACACAACAACACAAAAGCGATAAGACTAATGGACTTTGGCAACGCCGCAATCCCTCAGGGATTAGCCGTCACCAAAACGGTCATTTTTTACTTTCTCGCGCAAATACCCATGAACCAAGAAAATTCCGCCAATACAGGTCCCGAGACCTCGGGATCCTCCGGCATGTCGCCCAAGGAATACTGGCGGAAAAACATAAGCTGCGTCCTTGTCTTGCTGGTTGTCTGGTTCGTAGTTTCCTATGGCTGCGGAATCCTTTTTGTTGAGGAACTCAACAGTATTAGCTTTGGTGGTTTTCAGCTGGGTTTCTGGATGGCCCAGCAGGGCTCCATTTATGTGTTTGTGGTGCTGATTTTTGTCTATGTTCGCCTGATGAACCGGCTTGACCGGGAATATGCCGGCGGGAAGGGGGATGGCACGAAAATGTCAACCGATAAGGAGGAGGGAATCTAATGGATGTTAAGATCTGGACGTATATCATTGTTGGTTTCACCTTTGCCCTTTACATAGGCATTGCGATCTGGAGCAAGGCTAAGTCGACGAAGGACTTCTATGTAGCTGGTGGTAATATCAGCCCGATTTCCAATGGCATGGCTACAGCGGCTGACTGGATGAGCGCTGCCTCCTTTATTTCCATGGCCGGGCTCATTGCCTTCTCAGGCTACGGAGGTTCAGTTTTCCTGATGGGATGGACCGGCGGTTATGTGCTGCTGGCATTCCTGGTTGCCCCCTATTTGCGTAAGTATGGCAAGTTCACTGTTCCCGAATTCATTGGTGAGCGTTTTTATTCCAATACTGCCAAAGTGGTGGCGGTGGTGTGTTTAATTCTTGTCTCTGTCACCTACGTGATTGGTCAGATGAAGGGTGTGGGTGTTGCATTTTCACGGTTCCTTGAAACCGACTACAACACCGGGTTGTTCATTGGCATGGGCATCGTTTTTTTCTATGCCGTGCTTGGCGGCATGAAGGGCATCACCTATACGCAGATTGCCCAGTATGTTGTGCTCATTTTTGCCTATACGGTTCCCGCTATCTTCATTTCACTTGAGTTGACCGGTAATCCCATTCCCCAGCTTGGGCTTGGCGGGGAGGTCTCTGATGGCACGCCGCTTCTGCAGAAACTCGACACAGTGATCACTGACCTGGGATTTGGTGAGTATACCACAAGTGTCATGGGCAGTAAGTTGAACATGTTTGCCTATACCCTTTCCCTGATGATAGGTACTGCCGGGTTGCCGCATGTCATCATTCGTTTTTTCACGGTCAAAAAGGTAAGTGATGCCCGGCTTTCGGCCGGGTGGGCATTGATTTTCATCGCGATATTGTATACCACAGCTCCCGCGGTTGCCGCCATGGCCCGCCTGAATTTCACCAAGACCATCCAGACAGAGAAAGTCGGTGTGAAGGCCGGCAATATTGAATACGAGAAGCGCCCGGACTGGTTTAAAAACTGGGAGAAGACCGATTTGCTCCAGTTTGAAGACTGGAACGGGGATGGAAGGATCCAGTATTACAACGATATCAACGGATTGGGGAACGCCCGGCTGGCATTAAAGAATGCCGAGGGAGATGCGGCCAAGAAAAAGGCGCAGGCTCAATTGGATGAGGCCATTGCCAAGCACAGTGAGACCCGGTTTGCAGAACATGGTTGGCAGGGCAACGAGATGGTGAACGTCGATAAGGATATTATCGTCCTTGCCAATCCAGAGATTGCCAAGCTGCCCGGCTGGGTGATTGCCCTGGTTGTTGCCGGCGGCCTCGCTGCGGCACTCTCCACGGCAGCCGGTCTTTTGCTGGCTATTTCCTCGTCCATCTCCCATGACTTGCTCAAAGGCATCATGCTGCCCGCCATTACCGAGAAGCAGGAATTGAGGGCGAGTCGTGTTGCGATGATTGGAGCGATCCTGCTTGCCGGGTATTTTGGCATCAATCCACCGGATTTTGCCGCAGGGACCGTGGCCATTGCCTTTGGGCTTGCGGCTTCATCGATTTTTCCTGTATTGATGCTGGGGATTTTTTCCAAGCGGATGAATCGCCAGGGAGCCATTGCCGGTATGGTTGCGGGTATCGGGGTTACTCTACTTTATGTATTCCAGCACAAGGGCATCATGTTCATCCCCGGCACTTCATTCCTGGGAGACATGGAGGAAAACTGGTTCCTAGGAATTACTCCCAATGCCTTTGGGGCGGTGGGAGCCATTATTAATTTCTCCGTTGCCCTGATCGTTTCAAAAACTGGCAAGGATGCACCCGCAGAGGTTCAGCAAATGGTTGAGGATATTCGCCTGCCGCAGCTTGACGAGAGTTAATCCTGCTGCTTTTTTTCCTCGAAATCCCTGCGGGTGATCCGGAAGCGCGCTCCGCAGCGGGGGCAATCGATGCTGACTGCGTCCTGATCCCCGAATATTTCCTCTGCGCTGACACTGGTGAGTTTCGGCAGTATGCGCTCAGGGCTGCAACCACAATGGTAGCGGTATCTTCGGGTTTCCAGGAGGCTGAGTTCCTCATCGTTGTCCAGTTGCCGGATGGTTTCATCATCCAGTGAGTGGAGCCATGCTTCATCACACTGGGGTTGTGCGCAAATTAACACGAAGTCCTCTTCGGAGTGCCTGAAAAAGCGGGCCAGGCGCTGTTCGCTTTTCGTATAATACTTCTCGGTGATGCCGAACAGTGAGTCGGTGGATTCAAACTCGATGACGCTGCGCCGGGGTTCCTTGGGAAAATCATTGGTTTGGGAAATGAAGAGGTTTTTGCCGTCGTCCTTAATGTCCTCGGTAAACGCCCGCCCGATGATATTTTCCTCCTTGCTGTTGCCGGTGACGAAGAGGTTTAAATGAAGTTGGCCGAAGTGGATTGTCCAGGCAGTGACTTCATTCCAGGGGCGGGATGCAAGATGGAGGGTGCAGGCGGCAATGGCATCCCTGAGCTTGGCGTCATGCTCCGGTTTCATTTTAATCTCATGCTGCATGAGGTGCAGGTAGTGGTCCAGGTAGGCGGGACTGAAGTCAGCCCGCACAGCGAGGGCATTGCGATTGCGCACAAAATAGCATCGCGCCTCAATGTGGCTTTCCTGGTCTTCCTTGGGGTCTGACATTATCTGGTTACCTGTTAGATGATTGAGAAGCGAGTCAACTACTGCGGATGAAAGGGTGTATAGATATGTCCACGGTCAGCTCTTGTGCTATTGTCCTTGCTGCACGTGGACGGATATTGGAGTTGGCGCGTGAAGTTTAGCACAAGAGCAGTCGTTTCCCCACCTTAATGACAGGCATTAACCCAGAGTTTCTTCTTCAAGCCTATCAAATGGGCATTTTTCCCATGGCAATGGAGGATGGTGAGATTGGCTGGTTTTCCCCTGATCCCAGGGGAATTATTCCCCTGGGATCTTTTCATGCGTCAAGGAGCCTGAAACGAGTCATAAGGTCAGGGTGCTTTGAAGTGCGTATCAATCATGCCTTTGGGGGGGTGCTTGATGGATGTGCTGATCGTGAGGAAACCTGGATTGACGAGACGGTGCGTGAAAGTTACATGCAGTTGCATGCACGCGGTTATGCCCATTCAGTGGAATGCTGGAGTGAAGGTGAACTCGCCGGCGGGCTTTATGGTGTGGCCATAGGCGGAGCCTTTTTCGGGGAATCCATGTTTTCGCGCCAATGCAATGCATCCAAGGTGGCCCTGGCTTACCTGAGTAATTACCTGCTTAGGCGCGGTTTTAGTCTGCTTGACACCCAGTGGACGACACCCCATCTGAGAAGGTTTGGGGCGATTGATATCCCCAAGGCGCAATACATGGAGGCATTGCGCAAGGCTATTGAGTCAGAGGTGAGTTTCGTGTGAGGATTTCCTCCGAGGGACCTTCCACGGGCTATTTGGAACTGACGGTGAACCGTTCACCTTTTTTCCTTTCCCAGGCACGAGTGATGCTGCTGTAGAGGCTATCGATATTGGAGCGCACGGTGAACCGGTATTCCATGGTCCTGGCGTGGGTCGTCTGGGGGTAGTTCTTCACCACCTTATCCCAGACATCACCTGCTCCGATACGATTGGTGGCCTCCTTTGCGCTTCCACGGACACGGTCAAGAACGACCTGACCGACATTGAGGGGTGATTTGTCGGTTACTGGTTCAATATAATAGAAGCGTGCGATTGCCGAGCTGCTGTCTGCCACCGTGACCTCATAGACACGTGCGGCTCCATCGACAACATAGGTGTGCTTGGCGACTGAGGATATGCGATCTAGGGCGACCATGTATTCACCGCCCGGCAGTGAGGCTTTCCAGAATCGGGTTGGAATCGAGTCCGTGGAGGCCGCGCGCGAGGAATCCTTGCTTCCGGTCCCGGTTGTTTGTGCCCCAGAGGAAATGTTGAGTATCGTGGTGAATAGAGCGGCGAGCAGTATCGTTTTCATGGTGGTTTTCTTTAGGATGAGCCAACCGCATTATCCGGGAGGGTAAGCAGGTTGTCAAAAAGGTGCTGTGAGCATCCTTGACCTGCCGGGAATGTAACCGGAAGGAAGCTCAAGGCTTGGGTGTTCAATGCTTTCCAGATTCCATGACCAGGGCATCATGGAGGCGTGCTTCCAGCGAAAACGGAATGGTTGTCCCGTATAATTGCGAATTTCCCTGAGGATGATGCCCGAAGAGGATCCACTGCCCCCCTCAAAAGACATGATGCCATTGATCTCGAAGGCGGTGCTTGTCCTTGTTATGGAGGTTGTCTGCCAACCAACACGGGGCGAGATGATGAATTGCCTGCTGAAATCCTGCATTAGCAATGAGAGTTCATTGCGTTCAAGTTGCCACTTGTCAGAGTAAGTAGAAGCAACCATGCCGTGGCATTCCTTCCATTTTCTTTTTGTGAAGTTCTCCAGGAATTTCTGTTGCGCAAGTTCGGCCCCCGATTCACCTGACCAGCGAAAAATATGCACAAGGGTGATGAGGGCTGAAGCTGCCAAGATAAGGCAGATAAGGCAGATCCTGATTTTTTTCACGGGGATATCAGTTGAGTGGCGCCGGGTTTTTGCTAACCCTTACTATGGCAGTTGATTATACCGGTGCCGAGCATCAATATGGCCCTGTCACCGAGGGTTTCCGCAATAATGTTGCACTGTTACTGGAACGGAGTGACGGGAAAATTTTTCTTGGTGAGCGTGTGGACCGGCATGCGGCCTGGCAGTTTCCTCAGGGAGGAGTGGATGCCGGTGAGAGTTTGGGGACCGCCCTGCACCGCGAGGTTAAGGAGGAGATCGGGCTTGCAGCGGAGACTTACGAGATCATTGAACGACGCGGGGGCTATCGCTACCTTTTCCCGGAGGGGCACCGCAAAGGAGATGATTATAAGGGGCAGGAACAGACCTATTTCCGCTGCCTGTTTACAGGCAATGAGGGGGATATCGACCTCAATACGGGCAAACCGGAGTTCAGTCGCTATCAATGGATTGCGCCAGCAGATTTCAATATAGACTGGCTCCCTGAATTCAAGCGCAGGGTTTATACCAGTGTTTTGGCGGATTTCTACGGGGTTGATCTGGTGAGTTGCTGATAAATTGCCTTGCGGGTTGGTGCAGGTGAAAAGATATTGGTTCACTGCCTAATGCCCTCGAAGACATTTCCGGGTTCCAACATCACGCGCCGGATTACAAGAGCGTTGCGTGATGCTTTACGCGAATTGCGGCGCTTTCTGACAAGCCGGCGATTTGACCCTGCTCCCTACCGGGGGGAACTGAAGGGTTATTCCGGGGGTAAGTTCAAGAATGACACCAGGGCGGGGCTGAATGTTGCCCTGTTGGCATTACCCCAGGGGATGGCTTATGCGCTGGTAGCCGGGTTGCCTATTCATTTTGGAATTACTTGCTCGGTGGTTGCCGCTTTAATTGCGCCTCTCTTCGCGGGTTCCAGGCATCCTATCCTCGGACCGACCAATGCCACTGCCTTCATGGTGTTTAGCTACTTTGCAGTTTCCCAGAACGGCACTGATGTGGCCATTATGCCCTTATTGGTATTGATGGTAGGTATCATCCTCATCGCGGGAGCGCTGCTCAGGGTTGCCGACATTATCCAGTATGTCAGCAGGTCAGTGATCATTGGCTATATCGCGGGAGCCTCCCTGCTGATTATTGCCAATCAACTGCGTTATGTGCTTGGCGTGGGACCTTCCGGCGGGAGTTCCTTCTTCACGATTGCCAGTGGAACCCTGATGCAGTTTAAGGACGCCAACTGGGCCGCCCTGTTACTCGGCACCGGAACTTTAGCGGTATATTTCTGCCTCGGGAAATGCATGAAGGGATGGCCGACGTTTGCCTTGGCTCTCCTGCTGGCAACGGTGGTTGCCAGCGCGTGTAACCTGCAGGAAAATTTTTCTGTCGAGAATTTTGATACAGTGGAACTTGATAAATTACTTCCTGACTTGTCTATTTTTTCAAGGTCAGGGCTCTTTGACGAGATCGCCCAGCTTGCCGGACTTGCCATTGGCCTTGCTTTTCTGGCTTCCCTGGAGAATTCCGTGATGGCAAAGAACCTTTCCAGCCGGACGGGTGAAAATCCAGACATGAACCAGGATATGTTGGGGGCAGGAGTGGCCAATGTCGGGTGCTCAATGCTTAGTGGAATGGTGGCATCCGGGTCATTGACCCGTTCTGCTCTCAATTATTCAAGTGGTGCGGCGACCCGCCTGGCCAGCATATTTTCAGCGGTATTCTGCGTGGTCGGATTATTGCTGTTGGCCCCGATGATTCGCTTTATACCCAAGTGTGCCCTCGCCTCGCTGGTGATTGGTGTGGCTTTAACGCTCATCAACTGGCGTCAGGTGCGTATTTGTTTCCGGGCAACGCGCTCGGATGCCGCCACCCTTGTCGTGACATTCCTTGCCGCCCTGGTGATGCCCCTTCATGTGGCTATTTTTATCGGTGCCGGCACTGCAGTTGCCTTGTTTTTGCGCAAGGCTGCCCGTCCTGAACTCGTTGAATATAACCTTGGTGAAGGCGGACAACTCAATGAACTGCGATCGGGGGAGGGGCGTGGAATACCGGCGATATCCATTGTGCATGTCGAGGGAGAATTATTCTTTGGTGCTGCAGAGCTTTTCCGTAATCAAATCCAGTCAACTGCCAGTGACCCGAGCCTTAAAATCGTGATATTGCGAATGAAGAATGCTCATCACCTTGATGCCACCAGTGTCATTGCCCTTGAGGAGTTGGTGTTGTTTCTCCGGGAGCATGGACGCGAATTGATTGTCAGCGGGGTGATGAAGGATGTTTACCGGGTGCTTAAGAATGCCGGGTCGGTCGAGTTGATCGGCAAGGACAATATTTTTCCGGGATCAGTAGACAACCCGAATATTGCAACCCGGAATGCCCTCAAGCGGGCGCAGGAAATCCTTGGTACCAGGGAGGCCGATGTGAGGATTTTCTCGTGAGCAGCCCGTGGCGAGGCTTTGTGTCATGGTTGCCTTGGGGAAGACCACGCGCTTATCCCGAAATCATCCCTGAGCAAGAGTACATTCTCAAAGTGGGGGACAGGGTCAAAATGAGGTGCCGCGATATCCCGCAATTGATTGGTCTGCGAGGTGAGAAGGGATTGCTGCACTTCTCCCGAGGAAAGGTTGATCATGCTAAAGGCTGCTCCTGAGTTGCCATTATGGACGAATTTCATGACCTCGTTTTCGCCATTGAGGACGAAAATGCCGCGTTTGTCGTGGGGTTGCGCATCTTTTGCCGGCGGACGGATAAACTGCCGTCTGGCGAGATCGGCGATTACTACCTTGTGACTGGCAAGGCACAGGCGATCTCCCTTTATAAGAATCCGGTTCTGGTCAAAGGGGATACCTTTGCCAATTTCAAAACGATATGACGGATCATCAGTGCGTAGAACGACAAGAGTGTCATTTTTCTCCGGTGTACGGTCTTTGGCAATCGCATATTTTCCGTCGGCGGTGATGAACTCGTGGTTGAGAGCCAGAGGTTTTGCCTGATTCCCGTCAAGGCGATAAGAATAAAGATCGCGTTTTCCGCTGCGGCTGCGTGATTCGAAAATAAGCGCATCATCGGTGAACCTTGCCCTGTCAATGAATACCCGCTTTATCATGGTTCCGGCGACAACAGGATCCCCCCAGTTTTCGCCATCGTTACTCGCGTAAAGCTCATATTCACCAACCATCCCGTTGTTGTTGACGATTACTGCCGGCAGGTAGCGGAAAGACTGGAAGGTAGATGGTTTTCCGAGGTTGAACTGTAATTCATGCGGGTGTGGCGGAATACCGTTGAGCCACTGGCTGTGCCACCAGGTAGCACGGTTACCGTCGATTGCACGCTCTGGTCTTGTGTCATAGGTGGTGTTGGGCTCAAAGCTGTCCGTGAAGTGGACTTTCCATCCCTTGCGCTCGAGGTTTTTTCCATCCTTGTCGGCAATGTGTAACTCGGCGACAGATGACCAACCCCTGCCGTTGACTTCAGAGAGCATCACCAGGCGGAAAAAACGTGCGGATACCGGCTTAAAGGTAACCTCGTAGTAGCCGTTCTCGATCAGCTTACCGTTAGCTGACTTGCCGTTGGCGAGGCCAAGCTCAATGTCATGCCTACTGATAGACCTGCCGCTTAAGGGATTAATGACGGTGTGCATGGCTCCGGTTCCCATGGAAGTCTCAAAGACGTGGAGTTTGTTACCATCCCAATGTGGCAGGAGGAGATGGCCGGATAATATACGTTGTTCCCAGAGTTGCTCGCCGGTTACCGGGTCAAAGGCGAACAGGAGTGATTTCCTGTCATGCAGAAGACAAACCTTACCGCATTGGAGTAGCGTGGTTGCCGCACCGGGAACGGCACTTTCCCACAGGAAATCCCCTGTTTTTCCGTTGAAGGCAAGCATCCGGCGCTGTGTCGGGCTGCCTGAAAGCATAAGGATCCTGTCTCCGGCAATGTGGAAATCCGGGTTCAGCGCATCAAGCAGGAGTCGCCATTTCACGGCTCCTTTTGGGGAGATGTCGATACATTCAAGAAGTCCACCGCTGAGCACGAATGCATTATTTGCCAATGGGGAGTCGTATGGTGCGCGTATGATACGGGCATCATTACGTGAAAGAATCCAGTTGCGCTTGAGGTTGGTGCGCAGTGATGTTTTCTCTGAGGGTGCCTCCGAGTTCAAGGGCTCATTGATGACGATGCCACGATCGGTGGCCGGTTTTGCACCAATCACATAGAGTGACTCTTTG
>Ga0315316_10002307_pt1 | contig 13689 bp, 13 predicted proteins | sample M160m3416metaG_FD_203702 | JGI IMG/M metagenome (GOLD analysis project Ga0315316, IMG submission 203702) | Ammonia-oxidizing marine archaeal communities from Monterey Bay, California, United States - M1 60m 3416 | ecosystem: Environmental > Aquatic > Marine > Intertidal zone | place: USA...
TATTTCACCGCTAAGGCTTGATAGATCATGCAATTCTTTTGTTAAAGCTGTATATATCTCACTACTGAATGAAATATCGGTATTAAAATCCTTGTTGGCTTGCTCAAGTCTAGACGCAACATTCACAGTATCTCCAATTGTACTATATTGCAGCATCTCTTGACTACCGACATTCCCAGCTATCACACTACCTGTATGTAGACCTATTCTCATTGTTATGGATTCAATACCATGATTTTTCCAATACCGTGAAGTTTCTTTCTCATCCCACTCTTTGTTTAATGCAATTAATTCTTCTTTCATTTTCAAAGAACATTTAACAGCTTGATTCTCATGGCTCTTAAGTTTTTCTGGAGCTCCGAATACAACCATGACTGAGTCGCCTATGTAGTTCAAAGTATGGCCGTCAAATTCTTTTATGACATTATGCATTTTTGTAAAATATTCATTAAGAAATTCTAATGCTACCTCAGGAGACATATTCTCAGTAATTGTTGAGTATGCGCTTAGATCTGCAAATAATATTGTCACCCATTTATTTTCCCCCTCTAGCTCACCCTTTTGGGATATGATTTTATCACTTAGAGTGTCACCAAAATATCGTTTTAAGGTTTCATGCATCAGTTGCCTGTTTTCCTCAATGGTTATTGATTTTGAGAAATTTATTCTACTATCTCTTTCAGATTTCCATTTACCCGAAATCAAAAGAACATATGGACAAAAGTAAATAGTGATGATGAGAGGGACATTAAGTGTGTCATAATTTGTCAACAATAATAAGGAAGTAAGAAATGGAATTGTGCAAGCTAAAAAAGCATAAATGAAATTAAAGGGAAATATACTAATCCATATTACGGCATGAAATAATGGCATGAACGCTATGTGAGGAAGATTCGATAATCTTTCATAATCCAGATAAAAGAAAAGTGGGTTATTTATAATTGGCAGGAACAGAAGAAATTTTTCAAGGTACTTTTTCTTAAACTCTTCGCTCTTAAAGATAAGAAACAATGGAAAAATGATGAAAATAATAGGGTTAATTATACTTTTTAATGCAACCATATCTCTAAGTACAAGGCTCATAAGGTACATTGAAGAAGCAAAAATGATAACAATAACCACTTTGAAGTAAAAGGAGCTTACTTTTTCCCACTTGTCATCAAAGTATCTTTTTTCTAGCTCAGGATTCTCAAACGTACACGTTATTTTATTTATTTTATTATGCATTTATTTATTACCAGTTGATTGCTTTCTGAACAACCCCAAATGATTATCTATATGAATCCGGCTAACAAGAGGTTTATTAATTTGGGTAAATTAGTTTATTAAATAAAGGAGCTCAATATGTTATATGGAAATTTCAAAAACACTTCCTTTACTCAGTCTACATATAATTGCAATGCAGCTGTTGGGTTTTTCATGGCGCTCATTATGAGAAACTTTTATCCCTATGCATTAGTTACAGACTGGTACTGGTACTTATTAGGCATGGTTGTTTTTTCAATACCTGGCCTAATATCATCTTATAAGCAATACAAATCAGGACTTTCTATTGAACAAGTAGAATTAACAACTCGTCCTTTTAGGACATTCTAATACAACTAAAAACCCACTAATGTGGGACTTGGCAATATTCAATCCTTCCTTGGCCAAAATGCTTCAATAAGGTTTCCAAGCATATATCCATAAAATACTGTTAACACCATTGCTGATAAACCACCCTGCCAATTATTGAGGTCTTCCGATGCAAGTAATAATATGGAACCAATTATAAATCCCATCCAGCCACCTAAGATTAAATCTTTTTTCAAAACCTTTCCTAGTTCATTGAATTCATATTGATTTTTTTTCATATATGTCAAGCCACCAAATGCAATCACAATCATAAAAGAAGGTAGACTGATATAGTGATCGAAACCTCCTGCAGCACCTTCTATAAATAATGCATAAGCAATAACAAAATTCACTGAAATAATTAATCCAAAAAAACCAATCAACTTATCTTTCATATCATAATCTCAAAAAATTAATTAAATCTAACTTGTAGTTCATAAACAAAGCCAGTACTAGGTCAAATGCATTCAGTATATTGTAAACAAATTAAAAAAACCCTAAATAAGGAGGGTTTTAGATTATTTCGTATTTAACAAATATCAGGTACTATTAAATAAACCATGATTATATGTCATGAACTTTTATTGGGCTAATTCAATGATCGCTGAATTCCCAATATGGAAATATGTTTCAGAATTCTTACCATATGACCTAATATTTTCTACATCCTTCATCATTGCTCTAGCTAGCACATCAACCCTAAGTCCAACTCCTAATTTTTCAATTATATCATCGTACCATTCCTTGTCTTCCATCAATCTTATCAGCATTCCAGGTTTAAAGACTGAGACTGTTTCAAAATGAAATTCCGATATAATAGTCTGCTCTTTCTGCCCCATGGTCCTAGTATACAACAGTGGATGTAGCCATTCTACAGCCCAAGTTTTGTGATTAGCCCCACTAGCTGATATAAGCACGGCATGTGGTATATTAGATAAAGAGGCCATTCTAGCCGCCTCTCTAGAAATACCTAATTCAATATCAATGAATTCCTTTGCCCCACCAGCTTTTTGTCTTGTAGTTCCAATACAATTAAAAAATACATCATTCTTGTCCCAACGTTTTTGTGTGGATGAAAGGTCTACCATGGAATCAACAACAATATCAATGAGCTTGTCATTTTTTGCGCCATCAAGAACAGGTCTTCTCCCTATCGATGTGACTGACGTGAATTTTTCATTTCTTAAGAGCAGTTTTATCAGTTGCTTCCCAGTTGCACCTGTCCCTCCAATTACGATTGCACTATAGCTCATTGATCAATGAAATTATATTTATATAAATTATAATTTGAGAGAGAATCATGGTTTCATCTTTCTCAAATGATCTAGTCCATGTTCATCAAAATATATTTCAGTAAAATCTTGAATATGTTTCAAACCATTTTCAATATTTTTCACATTTACACTCTGTTTAGATTTCATGGCGGACACAAGGATCTGATGTAGACTCTTTAACTGGTCTTCATATCTACGGTTGGTGTCTTTAACTCGTTGCGTTAGAAAGTAATCAGAGACTACTCGCTGTATCTTTGTAGAGTGTTCCTCTTTTGTTACAACCCATCTGTTCAACTGATTTTGTGACTGCCCATCAGTATTTTTTGAAAGAGTATTTATCTCTTTCATCGCTTTTTTTATCGTTTTGAAGTCTTCTTGTATCATGATGATTCTCATTGCATCATCATATATACCACACGGTACTTGACAATGTGGATAGATAATATCAGATGCGAATAGAATAGTTAATAGAATAAGGTATTTTTTCATATTTTAGCTCAAGTTAATTATATAGAAAATTTAATGATACTAACCTGTAGAATGAAAATATCATGACCTTAATAGACTATAAAAATTATCATTAAGAATGCTATCAGCACTATTTTTGATAAAGCAAGGCAAATGCTGTGGCAATGGATGTTTGATGTGCCCTTATACAAAAAAACACAGCGGGAAAAGCGATGTTATAAGAGATGATGTATTAAAATCTTTAGAAGAATGGGAGAAAGAAGATATAGAGAAGTTCACTATTGACGCCCAAAACAAAAAGAATTCATAAAAGATCAACTGGACAGTGATTCAGACTAGATTCATGTTGATAGTCCAACCACAATCGCACCCAATATTGCCAGAGAGACTCCAAACGACTTTCTCCTTGTCATGACCTCATTTAGAAAATATCTTGCTAACAAGATGATGAAAACCGTAGATAATTGATTATATATAGCTGCCTTCCCGGCTAGGGTATATTTATATCCAGCCAACCAAAAAATCACAGACAAATACGTTCCCAGAAACGATCCAAGTAAAACTCGTTTATCTTTTAGACCTCTTCTAAAATTAGAAATGAAATGTGGAAGACCATTTTTAGTTATCAGTATAATTACTGCAGCAATTAAACCAACACCAAATCTGTAAAGAGCTACATAAACAATTGAGTTATCTTCCATCACTGGCTTGACCAAAAGAACTGAATATGCGGTTAGAATATTGGCCATTATTCCAAAAATGATTCCTGTGTAGATATTTTTTTTTGTTATGTTCTTAGGAACCTTATAAACACTTATTGCTATACCACTAAGAACAAGAAACCCTCCAAAATATGATTGAATCGCTATGGTCTCATCATAAAGGATGAATGCAATGATGAATACAGCCGGAGAGTAGATAGTTGAGACTACAGCAGATAGACCAGACCCTAGTCTTCTCAATGAATCTAAGAATAACGCATCAGCGATTAAGATTCCCAAAATTCCACTTATAAATAGAATGAATAGATCATGGTTACTGAATTGCGGGTTTGGTATAGAAAATATAATTATGGTAGCAATGAATCCCACAATGCCAATGAAATTCTTTAATGCATTTAATTGAATTGCTTCAAATTTTTTTGTAGATACATCAAATAGAATTACTGCAGAAGACCAGCATATAGCCGTTATGACAGCGTATAGATCTCCCATCAAGGTTATATATTAGCTTGTCCGCTAAATAAGGGAATTAAGGATGTACATGTCAGAAATTTTGTCATTATACTAATTTGGAAGATCCAGAAATAAGTCAACATCTATATGCGGAACATACCACAAACCATTATCTAAATCTATTCTTCCTCCCATTTGCTCTTGCACAATTCGATCAATTACAAATACTCCCATCTGCGCCATATTATCAAACGAATCCAATCCATCATTGGGAAAACCAATCCTAGTCCTGTGAATGTTAAAATCACTGCTAAATGTCCTTCCAAATGATTCCTCAATTCCATCTTTACCTATCATAAATCCTATTAGGCCTCCCCATGTAGATGTTGGATTATCAGAATCCCAACCACATAAAGATCCAATCTTTATTGTTCTTTTGATATCGCCCTCACCGTACAGAAGACTAATGATACTGGACGCAAAATTTATTCCAGCAGCAAAACAACCATTACAATGCAAATTCTTTGACGTTATGTCATATCCATCTTCTTGCCTGACCTGATACTTTTCATAGACCATATCTCTGGTCTCTTCCCAAGGAATACCTATTTCATACTTCCTTTTCACAAAGTCAAACATTTTTGCAGAATATGAATTATTTGGAAGATGTTTCCGTGCTTTCTCAGCCATCCAATTCAACCTCTCTTTAATAGTAATTGACTTAATCTCATATGCAGCAAGAGAATGCATGATCACATAAAATTGCGCTATCCATTCAGCATTATACCTGGCGGTTGTTCTAATGGGTAATTCCGAAATTTTAAGACCAATATCTGGACGAGCCGGTGCAAATAATCCAAAAATTTCAGTGGTCAGCTGAGCATCGATCATTTCATAATAAGGATTATTTTCTGGTAGACTCGTTTCAGGTGGAATCACGCCAGCCTGCATCAAGTCAAAGGCAGATTGATTTGATACCCAAAGGTAATTCTCCTCTTCTTTTCTAATATGTTTCAACCAACCATCCTTTATTTGCTCCCCAGTTAGAATACTGGTTCTGTTATTATAATGAAGGTTTTGATAGATATATTCTATGTCAGTGTCATCATCTGCTCCCCATACATCGCCATCATCGACAAATACAAAATCGATCAAGTCAGAAATATCACTCGGGGTCTTACTCCAAATATTTGGCAGGTCCGGTCTACCCCAGTCTTTCATTGTATAGAACTCTCCTGTTTTGATATCACCAATATTCCCGATTTTATCCATTTCAGTGACTAGGCCTGTCCAGTTTGCGATACACTGTCCCAACCAAAACCCATACAATTTATCTTTATATTCCATACGGGAAATGACAATAACTGAGTCACTTAAATCATAGTCTTTCAGGCTCTCAGATGAAGATTCTCTATTTGAAAGATGGTTATAAGATAGCAGTACTAAAATAAGGGCAAGTAAAGTTACCCAAGTCAGTTTTGTCACCATCAATAATTAAACCAAGTCAAGTTGTTGAAGAGATTCTATAAGATGTTTGGCATGCCTTTCAAATCCTAGGTCATTATAGTGAACCCCATCAACAGTGGCCTCAGTGTCCTCATCAATTAATCCAATTTGGCTAATTATATGAAGATTATCATATCCCTGACCACTAGCTTTCTTTACTTGCTTTTGCAATTCTCTATTTTTTTGATTCATAGAATCAACACTTGCCTTGTCTAAATGCAACATATCTACTATGGCCTCTTCACAGAATACTATGTGCGGGGTGTGACTTGATTTATTTTTACGAAGACTTTCTATAAGAGGGATGGTTTTCTTTCTAACCATATCTAAATCAACATTGGCCATGCACTCAACAACAAATAATCTGGCTTTTAATTCTGACATTATTTTCGCTATAACCAGTTCCATATGCCCATTACCACTAAACCCCAGATTTATGCATTCTATACCAGTAAGCCGAGATATGATATTCGTATATGCAATACCCGGCCTTGAAGCACAACCACCCTGAGTAATACTTGTTCCATAGAAGACCATAGGCTTTTTATCAATCTTCACAGTCTCAAAGGTTGCGCCCTCATCTAATCCAATTTGAAGACTGGTAACCGTATCGTATAGTGGTAGATTTAAACGGTACTCCCTTGGTCGTTTTGAGAGCCCCCTAAAAAGAAATTGCTCATTCTTTTTCCCTGTTGGAATACCTGTAGATAAATAACCCCAGACACCATTTCTCTTCTGATAGATATCAATGCCTTTTATTCCAACGTCTGTCATATGACTCATTCTAAGGTCATTTTTAACTGACCATTTAACCTGCAAATCAGATGAATCGGTAATGAATGACACGCTTACCCCTGCAGAATTTTGTGAAAGATCCCAGACGTCTTTCCTTAGATTCTCCTTATGTTGCTGTGGCAATCTCTGGAATGGAAATTCCCTAGGTGATTTTATATCAACCAACCCCTGAGCATTTTCACCATATAATTCGTAATATTTGATTATAAGCCTACTTTATTTATTCAATCAGCTAACGGATAACTAAAAGTAAGAGGGCCTTTTAGTTGGTGATAAACTGGATCATCCATCAAATCTTTCATGTCTTGGCTTAAGAGGGCTTCTAAATCCTCGGATGTTCTAGGAAAGTCTATTCCGAACCATCCTGGTTGCATGCCCGCCCTAAGTACAAGCACTTGGTGGTAAAACTCTACCACATCGCAGTTAGGTCCGGAGCAATCACCATCATATTGCGCAGGACTATTTGGGCAATCATTTTCGGGATGTTGCCACCACTGGCACCTTGCATTCAATGTTTCTTGAGCAATAACGGATGACCAATTCTCTACACCAAATTTATCTGGGTATAGTGGGCTATAACCAAACTGAGTGAGGAAATGAGTAATCTCTTCTACCATGACAGCAATGGCATTGGCATTAGGGTCAGATTCGATGGTTCCCATCCACCAAGATGGGATAATTATGTCATATCCTAATTCTTGATAGAGCATGGGTAATTGTTGTGTCTCCCATTGATCATGGCTCGTAGGCATTGCTAACCATCCTGTGCGCCAATCTGATACATAAGAGAATAGAGAGCTATCATCCATCATCCCGTCAAGGTTCTGATCAAGCATCTCTGCTAATATTTTACCAGCCATTTCAAGATAAGATCTTGGCATATTCTGATCCGCACTGACCAAGACCCCAAACGGCATCATACACTGGGTCATTCCCGCTTCCATCAATGCATTTTTTGCATCCATGGAGATCATCAGACTATCATCATCACAAGAGTATATTTTTAATTGAGGAATCTCAGAAAGATCTGCGAGGTTCTTATCACCATCTTGTTTATTACATCCACTAAAAAAAAATGTAAGAATAAAAAATAGTCTTGTGATCTTATCCATTCTAAAATCTTATCATTATCTGATGAATAAAAGGCTCTGCGATGGAGGAATAATCAAATAGCCTTCTCAAATGCATTAATAATTGACTCTGGCAAAGGATAGTCATAGAATCTTTCTCTGACCTTTCCACTAAGTGCTTCTCCCTTTTCCTTTACCTGTTTGTATGCAGTCTCTAGGTAAGAACGTTCACCCAACAGTTGAAAGATTCTGTAGTTCTCATGAAAACTAATATCTTTCTCCTCATCTATTAACTCATTTAATTGAATAGCATCGTATTCTTCACCTAGGTTCCTATAACATAAGTTAAGATAGATGGTATTGGCTAGGCTCATTTCATTACCTATTTCATTGTTTATTTCCAGAGCCTTAACAAAATATTCTACCATCGCCTTATCATAATCCTTTTTGATAAAGTAGACCCTTCCAATGTCAGCCAGGTTCTTTGATATTACTCTTTTTGAGGACTTTAGATTTCTAAATGACTCTAATGCCCGTTCATAGAAGTCTAGAGACTTATCCATCTCTCCTCGAGAAGAATGCAAATGCCCTAAAGACCTTTGTAACCGGACCTCCCAATTCTTTAGACCAAGCTCAATAGCTATCTCATGTGCACTGGACCAATCTTCTAACACACGACCATAGTCTCCCATAGAGTAATAAAGTTTCCCCAGACTATTGTGATAGGTTAAAACGTATTTTGGATTGGTTTGATTCGATAGTCTAGAAAAGTACTCCAGGGCCTTGTCATAGTCTTTGATATATTCATGGTATATGGACCCAATGTTATTTGTAGCATAAAAAACTCCTCTCTCATTATCTATTTCATCGTGTAGACCAAGTGATTCCATAGCACATTCGAGGGTCTTTTTGTAGTCACCCATTTCTATATATATCTGTCCCATTATATCCAATGAATTTGCCTCAAATTCCTTATCCTCTAATTTATTGAATATCTCTCTCGACCTATTTGCATGATCAAGAGCACTGGCATATTCTTTTTTACCTATGAGCCAGTTAGATATATTTCTAAGTAATAATCCTTCCTCATTTTTAAGGCCGGCCTTTTGGCTAATAGAAAGTCCCTCCTTGTAATACTCATATACTTCGTCTTGGTCTTCAGATAGACCGGCAAGAGCGAATAGTGAATAAATTTGGGCTGGCTTATCACCTAATTGTTTTGCGAGCCTTGCATTCTCCTGAATTGTACTAAGAGATTTATCGACCTGACCCAATCTTCTATAAACATGAGCCATATTATTTAAAAGTTTTGTTTTGAGAATCAAAAGATTATGTTTCTCCACAAGCATAAGAGATCTCTCGTAATATTCCATCGCCTTTATATGATCATCATCTTTATAACTAACCATACTACCTAAACCAAAGGTGGCAATTGCAACACCCTCTTCGTTATTGACTCGCTCAGAATATTTCAGAAGAGCATTATAAATTTCAATTGCACGATCATAATTACTTTGATATGCATATGTGGTTGCCAAGTTACCCCTAGCAATGATCAGCGTGCTATCAAGGTCCACTGCTTTCTTATAAAACCCCTTTGCTATCTCAAGGTCCTCAATGGTTACCCTTTTGTCAAACCTGTACTTCCCCTTCAGGTAATACTCGTATGCCTCTGAGTTATTTGTCAGGTCTGCCTGTTCAATGTTCTTTATGACACTGATCTGCAAGTTTTCCAATATCTTATTAGCTAGATCGTCCTTGATCATACCTAGATCTTCCCAAGCCGTCTGCCACCTATTGGACCAAACGACCTCGGAGTTCTTAGTGTCAAATAATTCCATGGACAATTGGAACAAGGTGTCCATCTTCCACAGGGTTCCCTTGGCCACATAGCGGACCAATAGTGCATCTGCGAGGTCATCGTAACTCAGGTTAGGATGGTCTAGTCTCTCGATATCATTCAAACCTGCGACACGTATCATTCCAGTTTCGGTCACATCTGAGATCAGATCAGAGCTAATCCCATATGCAAAGAATTCATCTTCAGCCGCACCTTTGTTCTTGAAAGGTATAATGGCGATGGATGGGACCTCCTCTTCCTCAGCCACACCTATCCCAATAAAAGAGATGTTGATCCAGAAGATGATACCGATCAATGTCAAAGCAGCACCCGTGATGCTAAATGCATTCCACTTGAATCCCTTATCATCCAATTTGGCTGATACATTGGCAAGATCTGTCCTGGGAAGCCCGTGGGACGTGATGCAGTATACTTTTACTTCCTGCTCTACTCCCTTTAATTTTGGCTTTCCTAGATACTCTGTATCAAATCCTGCCTCTCTATTGAGTGAGGTATTGATCTTATCGGATATTGCAATTCCACCTGTTGCGGCAAATGGCTCGATTCGGGAGGCTACATTCACGTCATCGCCAATAACATCATCACCATCTATGAGTATCTCACCCTGGTGAATTCCAATGCGTAGATCCAAATACTCAATCGATGCTGCTGATTTTTGAATATTTATGGAACACTCAACGGCATCCATGACAGTGCCAAACACCAATAAGAGACCATCACCCATCTCCTTTACCCAATCACCATTATGTTCTTTTACCAGTGGTTTGAAGACCTCTCTTTGGATCTTTAAGAGTTCAGCAGCTTTATTCTGATCTGTAGAAGACAGTTTAGTGAAACCGACTATATCTGTAAAGACTATCGCGGCTAATTTTCGTTTTTGGGTATTCATATATCCATAAATCTAAAAAATTTTTCAGCTACCATCTAATTTGAAAGATAAAGCATCTTTCGTTAGACTCTCCAAATTGATTCTTGTATCATTTAATCCCAATCTTGAAACCCTGTGATTCCCACGTACTGAACATTAAGTACCTCATGGTCAAGGAAATGAGTTCCGATTCGTTGAATGAAAGCAACAGCAGATAATTTTTTCTTATTGAAGTTTGATATATCGATTGAGTAGGATGCTATATGCTCACCACCTGATATTAAAACTGAATCATCCAGCGGGTCTCCCAGTTCTCCACTCAGAACTGCTCTGAGTGTATGGTCATGGACATATCCTTCAATAGGGTCACCCATACCATAGAAATCACTCTGAGGAACTTCGTTGTCCCAATTGACCTGATCGAATCCATAACCAGAGCCGGTAACTCCATCCTCAACCAAATAGACTGTCAATCTGTAATCGCCATTGAGATCGGTATTGAAGCCCGCACGTACCTCTATTGTTGCGACATTTCCACTCACCTTGGATCTCATTGCCAATCCACATTCTGCTTCCAATATCATTTGATTAGCTGTTAAATATGTAAAATATCCAGCATTGAATGATACGACACTATCATAGGGAGCCCTATCAACCATACCAGCTGGATAGCTACTATTCTGGTATGTCGTCTCTAAAAAAACAGAATGGTCTATTGCCATTCCATCACGTACATGAACAGCTACCGGAATAACATTAGCATTCTCATTGATAATATTTTCTACAATGGCAGCACCCCATGGACAGTAACCACACCATGAAGCAGTAAATTCCTCGATTAAAACCTTTTTCGTGAATGATAATGGCATCTCACTAAACTCCGGTTCCTCGTTATTGTCACTGCATGAGAAGAAAAGGACAGATACTAAAAGTAAGTTATTCAAATATCTCATTATATTGGTCTCCTAATCAAATCTATTGAAAATCCTATAAAATGTATCATCAAGATACTGCGCATATGGTCTCACTTACCATAGAGTTCATTAAAACCTCCTCTGATGAAGATATCGAACCAACCATCAGAATAAAGCGCGTAAAATAAAATAGAGGCAAAAATAAAAAAGAATAAGAACATGCATGCCAAAAACCATTTGCCTTTCATGGTTCCTGAAAACCCTTTATCACTTCCTTAACTCCAATGAAACTGGTATCTCCCCAAAATAAACTGATTCTGGATCAACATATTCCTCAATTGACCTGAGAATCATCTGACTGCTCCTCATCACAATGCCTTGAAAGATCGTCTGACCAAGATATTTGATCGATATTTCATTATCCATATCCACAAGGAAATCATTTAACATTATGGTGAAATTAGGAACAGTCGCATTTTCGATGTAGATGGTCTGTCCATCAATTCTAGCAACTATAAGAGAACCCTCAGTGGGTTTATCATCTTTCAGCCAGTAGAATCTAGTATGGGTCACATCGTCCTGTTTCCAAACTATCTTTTTTGGAAAGGGATTTCTTGTAAAATTCGTCATCCATGAAATAGCAACAGTGTCGAGTAATTCCATCCAGTGACCTTTGTCCTTGTGTATCTTGACCAAGTGTGGGTAACCATCAATATCATTCTCTTGTAATTCTTGTAATTTCCTTCCCCATTCTGCCGCAACCGTATTCCTATTGTAAGGTGTATCATTTTCACCCATATGAATTGTGAATGGGAGGTTTCTTAGACCCAATGGCGAGGTCTCATTTGGATGGCCTGCCATCATTGCGGCAGCAGCGAATCTATCAGCCATTCGAGGTGCTAATTGGTATACCCCATCACCTCCTGCAGAATATCCCATGAGGTAAATTCTATTGGGGTCCACATCGTAGAGTATGATCATATTTTGTATCAATCTTTCAAATATGGGGTCAATATGACCTTGGTGCCACATATTCCAGGTATTGGTTGGTGAACGCGGTATTAACACGATGCCCTGCTGTACTTCGTAAAGAGTTTTGTGGCGGTTCCATTGTTTTTCATTGACTGAATCTGAAGTCTGGCCACCTCCATGAAGCGAAAAATATAAATTCCACCCATCTTTTGGCTTTTTGCCAAAGAACTTCAAGTCAAATTTCATTTCCATATCATTGACCTTGATGACCTTTGAATTCATTTCATTCCTTCTGTCTACAATAATCCCCGATATGAATTCATCAAAAAGTCTCTCAGACTGTTTCTTGGCATCGCTAAAACTAAGAACACCATTTGATGTCCCATCTTTGGCCTTACCGGAGCAACTGAGACTGAACACTATCAATAGATTCATTACAAAGATTGATTTGCCAATTTTTCTCATGATGCAATTTCCTGACTTTTATAAATATTAACGATCCCTACACCTGCAGCTATGAGGATAAGCCCCAAGATAGACTGCCACTGTAAAGATTCTCCATAAAATAGATACCCAAATATGGTAATTAAAAATATTCCCATCCCTGCCCATGTTGCATATGCAATTGCAAGAGGAATTTCTTTGAGAGCAAATGTAAGTAAATAGAATGACATGACATAAGCAATGACCAGTATCATAGTGACAATAGGCCTGGTAAAGTTCTTTGAGACAGGTAGCAGAATCGTACCAGTCACTTCACACAAAATAGCACCAAGTAGATAGATATAGGACATATAAAAAGTTTCCTTATTGCCAATTGCACAGCATGTTATGAAAAAGAAAGACCCTATAAAATAAGAAAACTGATATTTCCAGAAATATAATTTTAGGTGTTAGAATGATAGGACATCCTTAGGTCTTGTGAAATTATTTCTAGAATCATTCAAATCAGCGCTATGCTTCTCAACTCTTCTCCAGAGTTATTTCAATATCCTTCAACGTGCTTTCAGCTGCTTTATTAAGATTTTCAAATGCCATGATCATGTATGTCTTTATGTTATATGAAACGACTAGGTAATTAAAATATTTCGTATCATTCTTCAATTCTTTTAGACCCTTCTCTCTATCTTTCAAAGTGATCCACCAATATTTAGAACCTGCAATTTCGTATT
>Ga0315316_10002309_pt1 | contig 13678 bp, 13 predicted proteins | sample M160m3416metaG_FD_203702 | JGI IMG/M metagenome (GOLD analysis project Ga0315316, IMG submission 203702) | Ammonia-oxidizing marine archaeal communities from Monterey Bay, California, United States - M1 60m 3416 | ecosystem: Environmental > Aquatic > Marine > Intertidal zone | place: USA...
TAATTGAAAATGTATCAAAAGTAATTTTCATTAGTACTGATAAAGCTACAAATCCATCTAGCACTTTAGGAGCCAGTAAATTATTAGCTGAAAGATTAACACTAGATGCTAGCTCGTATATCGGGGATAGTAAAACAATTTTTGCAATTGTGAGATTTGGAAATGTTTTAGGTTCAAGAGGTTCAGTGTTCCAAATATTTCAAAAACAAATCTTGACACATAACCCACTAACAGTGACAGATGCAAGAATGACTAGATTCATCATGTCAATTACAGATGCATCAAAAATGATTTTGAAAGTTACACAAATTGCAAATGATGGTGAAATATTTATTTTAAAAATGCCATCAGTGAAAATTGAAGAATTGGCAAAAGGAATGTTAGAGGTATTTAAAAAGAAATTTCCTAATCATAAAATAATTAATAAAATCAAAATTTTAAAAACAAGAGAAAGAGAAAGATTTCATGAATTTTTAATTACAAATGAAGAACAGGCATATTGTCATGACATGGGTCAAATGTATAAAATATCTAAAAAAGAAAATAAAAAACCAATTTTAGTAAATGAATTTAGTTCTGAAACTTCAAAGAAAATTTCAAAGAAAGAATTGGAAAAAATTATCAAAGAATTAATGGATGAATATATTACATATTAAAATAAATTGAAAAAAATAAATTGGAAAATTCCACTGTATAAGGTTTCAAATGACAGTTCAGAAATAAAGGCTATTTCAAAAGTTATCAAAAGAGGCATGGATTGGGCAATTGGGCCAGAAATAGAAGAATTTGAAAATAAATTGGCAAAATATATTGGAACAAAGTATTGTATCTCATTTAATTCAGGAACATCTGCAGGACATGCGGCATTATTATCATATAACTTGAAAAAAAATGATCAAGTTCTAGTACCATCTTTTAGTTTTATAGCAACAGCAAATTGGCCATTAATGGCTAATTGTGAGACAAAATTTGTTGATATTGAAGAACAAAATTACGGTATGGACCCAAAAAAAATAGAAAATTCAATTTCTAAAAAAACAAAAATCATAATGCCAATTCATTATGCAGGATTACCATGTAAAATAAATGAAATAAAAAAAATTGCAAAACAAAATAAAATAGTTCTAATTGAAGATGCAGCAGAATCCATAGGTTCTAAAATTAATAAACAAAATATTGGAACATTTGGAGAATTAGGAATTTTTAGTTTTGCAGGAAATAAGATTCTCACTTCGGGTGAAGGTGGAGCAATAGTAACTAATTCAAAAGAAAAATTTGATAAATTAAAACTAATTCGTTCCCATGGAAGAAAATCTGTAGATAATTATTTTTCAAGTATTCAAACTCCAAAATATGTAGAACTTGGATATAATTGGAGAATGTCATCAATTACCGCTGCCATATGCTTGTCACAATTGGATAAAATTGAAAAATTAATAAATTCAAGGCGTCAAAATGCAAAATATTATCAGAAAAAACTAAAGAAGTTTAAAGAAATCAAAATTCATGAAGAACCTATAGGATACAAACACGTGTATCAGCTGTATTCTATTCAGTTACCATCAAAAAAAATTAGAGATGGATTATCAAAATTTTTAGCAAAAAAGGGCATAATGTCAAAAGTATTTTTTGCGCCGATACATCTAACAGATCATTTTTCAAGTTATAAAATCAAACAAAAAAAGATGACGAATACCGAGAAAATTTCTGAACGAATTTTATCTTTACCAATGTATCCAGATTTAAGAAAAGATGAAATTGATGAAATTGTAGACACAATAAGTGAATTCTTTGAGCAGAAGTAATCTAATTAATTTATAGTTATAATTATTATCTAGATAATTTAGTCATAAATATAATGAATATTTTGGTTATAGCCCCACATCCAGATGATGAAGTTTTAGGTATGGGAGGTACAATTAAAAAATTAAGTAAAAAAAACACAATCATTCTATGTGTTGTTTCAGAAGGTGCAACAGCACAATATAAGGATAAAAAAATGATTCAAATAAGAAAAGATGCATGTAAAAAATGCTCAAAGGTTTTAGGAATTTCAAAAATTATTTTTTTAGATTTTGCAGATATGAAGTTAAATTTATCTCACTTAGAGATTAATAAAAAATTAGAAAAAATTATACAAAAATTTAAACCTGAAATCGTATATACAGCACCTAAAAATGATTTAAATTTAGATCATCAAGCTGTTTTTGATTCAACATTAGTTGCATGTAGACCAAAGTCAGGAGTGAAAAAAATATTGTGTTATGAAATGCAAGGACAAACAAAATCCCCATTTGAACCAAATATTTTTGAAAATATAGAAAAAGAAATTGATTTTAAAATAAAAGGATTTAAAATGTATAAATCTGAAATTGAGAAATTTCCAAATGCAAGATCTATAATTGCAATTGATAATTTAGCAATTATGAGAGGAATTCAAGTAGGATTGAAAAAAGCTGAAGGATTTCAATTAATTCAAGAGATAAATAAATAAATTATTTATCTTGGATTTCTTTTTTGATAAAATCGATATCAGAATTATTAGTAAAGGTTCTATCTTTTGTAAATTCTTCATATGTTTTAATTAATTTTTTTAAGTTATCAGAATCTACTGATTCCAACTTATCATCATTAACTAACTTAGTCAATAGTTTTATCAATTGTAAATTCATTCTAAGATTCATTTCATTGTTAACTGTGTTTCGTCTTTGATATGGATTACTTTCAATCATTACATCAATTTCAGATTTGAATGCTTTTGTTCTTTTAAAATGTGCATAACCAATTGCAATTAAAATTGGAACACCGACAGTTACAATTATGAGAATATACATTTCAAATGATGGAAAAAATAACTTTAATGAAGGATAGTTATCGATTGCAAGAAAGTATGTTACAGTAAGTGTATTAATTGCAGCTAGAATAAATGCAAAATATGTGGACCAACCCATTCGGAAATAATACCAAGCACGAAATAATATACTATTTTTAGACATAATAAATGAAAAATTTGTTAGGATATATCAATTTCACTATTACAAAATAACTATTAAAAAATACTTTGTACTAAACTACTTTTTGCGTATTTTTGATTCGTTGTTTTTAAGCTTTATTTTAATAATTATAGCCAGTGTAATCAATAATACAGTTATTCCTAAAAAATAAAAAATATTAGAATTGTTCATAATATTATTTTCATGAGGAATTGTCTCAAATGACTTTACTTTTCCATCATTATCCAATAGTAGTATATGTACAGGACTTAATTCAGTATCAAAATAATATCTGTGCGGAGCACCTACAGCAATGTCAGTAATACCATCTTCATTGAGATCACCAATATTAGATAATGAGAATCCGAACGAGTCAGATGATTCTAAATTTTGTTGAAAATTTCCTTCAGTTGAAGAAATTTTTTGTGAGTCTTTTACAGTTCCATCAGAATTTAAAAATAAAATATAGACTGCACCACGGGAAGAACCATCACTTTGTTTAATTATGGTTTCTAGTAATTCTTTTGTATCATCGTCACCTGGTGCACCTACAGCAATGTCAGTAATACCATCTCCATTGAGATCACCAATATAATTAACAGATGAACCAAACATGTCACTATCATTTAATTTAAATTTAAAATTATTTTGGTTTGAATTAATTTTTTCATATGACTTAACAGTTCCATCAGAATTTAAAAATAAAATATAGACTGCACCAATAGAAAAACCATTTTCACTATCACCGTGAGCACCTACAGCAATGTCAGTAATACCATCTCCATTGAGATCACCAACATTAGATAAATCAATTCCAAAAATATCATTTTCACTTAATGCATCAAAATTTCCTTGGGTATCTGAAATTTCTTGTGATGATTTAACAGTTCCATCAGAATTTAAAAATAAAATATGTATTGCTCCAACCCTTTTCATTTCAGTTCCAGGAGAATAATTTTTGTGAGCACCTACAGCAATGTCAGTAATACCATCTCCATCAAAATCATTTAAACTACTAATTGCATTACCCCAACAAACACCACTATCAATAACACCTTGAAAATTTCCTTCAGTTGAAGAAATTTTTTGTGAGTCTTTTACAGTTCCATCAGAATTTAAAAATAAAATATAGACTGCACCGGTATTATATCCACCATCGTCATCATGATATGCACCTACAGCAATGTCAGTAATACCATCTCCATCAAAATCACCAATATTTGAAATTGCACGTCCAAATGCATCATACGGTTCAAGAATTTCTTGAAAATTTCCTTCAGTTGAAGAAATTTTTTGTGAGTCTTTTACAGTTCCATCAGAATTTAAAAATAAAATATAGACTGCACCTTGCGCTTTCCCACCATCGTCATCATATGGAGATCCTATGGCAATGTCAGTAATACCATCTCCATTGAGATCACCAATAGATTCTATATCATAACCAAAAAAATCATCTGAAGAGATATCAGAAAAAGAGAAATTATTCACTGCAAAAGCATTTGGTGTATGAAGTAAGATTAAAAGTATAGAAAAGAGAAAAAATTTGTTCATAATTCTGGTATTTCTGAAATATTATAACAGTTTTTGATGACTTAGAAGTGTAGAATAAGGCTTAAAATGTAACTTTAGAAAAAATTGATTATGAAACCAAACATTATTTTCTTTTTAATAGATGGTGGAAGAGCCGATAAAATATTAACTAATTTGAAAGATACAAAATTACCGAATATTAAAAAATTAATAAATCAAGGTATTTCATTTACAAATTGTTTTACATCAGTTGATGGTACAACAATGTCATTAAATTGTATTTTTAATTCTCTATATCCAACAAGAACAGGACTCAGAGCAAAAAAAGTAGTTTTAACTGATAATAATTTTTTAGATCAATTAAAAAATAATGACTATAAAATTTTTGGATATATTCCAAATGTTTCATCATTTGATTCAATGTTAAAAATATTTCAGAATACAAATAAGACGTATTATGCAGGACCTCCAGTAAAACATATTTCAGAAACAAAAAATGAAATTTTAAAATTATTAGATTCAATAAAAGAGAAGAAACCTTGGTTTTGTTTTATTCATTTATTAGATATTTCAGCATTGAGACAAGAAAAATCCCCATATGGAATTTCTGAATTTTTTGACAATAAATTTGGAGAAACACCATATGAAAAAATGTTAGCATCAATAGATTCAGGCATTGGTGAAATTTTAAAAAAAATTAATCTTGATGAAACAATGATAATAATTACATCAGATCATGGTTCACTTATTCCTTTTGAAAATAAAGGATTTACAGATTTTGAGCCAAGTTTTGAAAAAGAATTGAATGTTGGAAAAAAATTAATGCCAAAATCTACTCATAAAATTGGTGGAAAGATTTTTTCATCAACAAGAAATTTAGTGAGAAATTATCGATTAAAAAAAGCATCTAAAGAATTATCATGGTACGAAGAACGTTCAAGGTTACCTTACTTTAAGCAATCATTGTATGATGAAATTATTCATGTTCCATTAATTATTTCAGGGCCACAGATTGTAAAAAAACAGATTTCAGAATTAATGAGTAACATGGATATTTTTCCCACAATTTTTGAATTACTAGGAATTAATAATATAAAAAAACAAATTGATGGTCGAAGTTTCAAACCATTAATAGATAACCTAGAATTAGAAGAAAAACCAATTTATTTGCACACAATGCCACATGAAAAAGTTGAAGATGAAGATTTAGAAGGATTAAGAACTAAAAAATATAAATTTTTAAGAACAATTAATGAACCCATAAAAAATCGTTATTTGTATGATATAGAATTAGATAAATTTGAAAACAACAATGTTATTCAAACATTACCAGAAATTGCGGAAAAACTAGAAACTAAAATTGAAGATATTAAGACATCATCCCATGAAGAATCTGAAAATATTTCTGATGAAGAAACAAAAAAAATTGAAGATGAATTAAAGAGATTAGGATATATGTGATTTTTAATTTTTAATCCAAACTCTAACTAATTTACGTTTTAAATTTTGATCTTCAAAATCTTCAAAACTAGTTCTACCGTGAAGAATTCTATGGTTATTAAAAAAAACCATATCACCAGATTTCATTTCATAATCTAAGGATAATTTTTTATTTTGAGTTACTTCATCGATAATGTTTAAAGAATTAATTTGATCGTTACTTAGTATTTTATTTTGAGTTTTGTATCCATCATCAATGTAATTACGTAGATAACGAAAATGTAATTCATTATTAGCATAAGAAAAAATTGGTTCAAAAACAGTTGGAGATTCTCCTTCTTTGAATTCACCTCTCTTGTCAAAATAAAATTTAGAATATAGTAATTCTAGTAAAAATGGATCTTTTTTGTTTATTTCATTATGTATAGAATATGCACTCAAAAATTTGTTAATTCCACCTTCTTTAGCAGGATTGATACATAGTAATCCAACAGAATCAGGAACATCAGGCCACTGTGGACTATCAGTATGGTATGAACCACCTTCTTTTGTTTGATGATATCTGCCACCAGTCTTCATTGATTTTCCTTCATCTTGAATTAAAACAAACTTTTCATTTTTGATATTTTGTACATATAATTTTCCTAAAAATTGAGATATAATAGAAAAAATATGTTCTAATTCTTTTTTAGAAAAATCTTTGAAATTATTACCATCAATAATAAAAAATCCACATCCAGAATTGAGAATTTTTTTGAAATTAAAAATTTCATTTTTTAGAAAATCAAATTCATCTCGTTTTTCAGATATCAATACAGAGCGACACTCTAGAATTTTATTTATTGTTGAAGTGCTTAAAGAAACTAAAAATTTTTCTTTTGAATTAATTAACGATTCATCCCAAGATAAATTTTCATCATCAACCATTTGAGTCAATTTAATACTCATAACTAACATCTTAGTACTGCATATTTTAGTCAAACTTTGAAAAAATTAGTAAAAATGATATACATAATCAGAATCTTTGTGTTATTGGGCAAAAATGTCATTATCATATGTATAGATGGGGGCAGATTAGATTGGGCAAAAAAGTCACCAATAATGAAAAAATTTAGTGAGAATTCAGTATTTTTTTCTCAATCAATCACATATGCACCATACACAAACTCATCAATACATGCACTTATCAGCGGTTCATATGGAAATCGAAATGGATGTTATAGTTATTGGCATTCTAGTAGATTCAAAGGACAAAGCTTCAAAACACTTGTAGATTATTTACATGAAAATGATTACTACACATGTGCAGATTTAATATCAGATCTTGTTTTGCCGAGTAAAAATTTTGATATTTATGAAGTATATGATGAAAGTGATGTAAATTTAGAATCAAGGCATATGGAATTATTAGAAAAAATGAAAGGGAAAAATCTTGATGAAAAAAAGTTTTTTTTGTATTTACATTATAGTGGAATTCATACTGGAATCAGAGATCAGGTCTTAAAAGTTTATAATAATTTTAGCGAAGATTATTTTGAAAAGAAATCAGAAAATAGACAAAGATATGAAAACTTATTTGGAAAAGCTGAAAAATATTTAGAGCATATTCATCAAAAAATAAAAGATTTAGGTTTATTTGAAAATTCAATTATTTTAATAATTTCTGATCATGGAATTAGTATTGGGGAAAAAATTGGAGAAAGAGCATATGGAAGTTATTGTTATGATTACACAATCAAAACATTTGCAAACTATAATTCGCCAAATCTATCATCACAAGAATTTTCACAACAGGTAAGTCATGTTGATTTTATACCAACAATATTAGATGATTTGAAAATTGATCCAGATGAATCATATGAAAAAATGGATGGTATTTCATTACTAGAAGGAATGACAAAAAGAAATTTTAAAGAAAGATATGTTTTTTCTGAAACAGCAAATCCCTTAAATGAAAATGCACCACCAAAAAAACCTAATACAAAATCTATTAGAACATCCGAATGGAAATTAATCTATAACGAACATAATAATACAAAAGAGCTTTATGATTTGAAAAATGATCCAGATGAAAATACAAATCTTATAGAAAAAAATATTCCAATTAAAGAGAAATTATGGAAAAATCTTGAAAATATTTTAGAATATAGAACTAAAGATGACGAAGAAATACCATTATCAAAAAGAGGTTTAGTGAGTCCTTAAATTAAATTTTAAATAATTTTTTGGCAATTTCTAAATCCTCAGGAGTATCAATTTCACACCATTTTCCAGAAATTTTTGTTGATGAAAATTTTATTCCATGTTTTAATAATTCATTAATCATATCAGTTATTATACCGAAATGTATTGATGGAGAATCATGAAATTTACCGAGATGTTTTTCTTTCAAAATATTATATTTTTGTATAAATTGCAATGCAGATGATTTTGATAATTTCATTAGTCCAATAAACTCACCAAAAATTAAATTTTCATAATTTTTAAAATTTTCATAGTATCCAATATTAGTAATCAATTCATTTTCCAAAGTTACCACTGAAACTTTATTCAATAAATGATCAGATTTATCATTATAATTTTTTTTCCAATTATAATCAATTGCAAGATTTGTACTTTCAGAAGAATTAAAAATTTGTGAAAGTATACTTTCATCAAAAATTATATCGCCATAAGAAATTATTATATCATCACACATTTCTTGCTCTGCAGTCATCAGTGAACCCAATAAATCATGATCATTGATATCAGCATCATCAACATATCTAACTTTTTCAAAATTAAATTTATTCTTATGAGGACCTCGAATAATTATTATATCATCAATGCCAAATTTTTTAAAAAGTTCAATTTGTCTTTCAAGAATAGATTTTCCATTAACATCAATCAAAGGTTTAGGTAAATCTTTTGTCAAATCACCTAATCGCGAACCTATTCCTGCTGCAACAATAATTGCTTTCATACGATAATAATAATTAATCCGAATAATATAACTTGGGATATAGGCGAATGATTAAATCACTTTGTTATGAGGTTATTTTATTGAAATGAATATTAGAAAAAAGTTAAAATTTAAAGGAAAAAATATTGATGTTCTAGATTTTGAAACAAATTTAACAAAAATGAAAATTAAACATGAAATGATTGAACAAGGAAATGCAGTTGCAGTATTAGCATTACAAAAAGATGATATTATTTTAGTAAGAGAATTTAGATTTCCAATTGGATATGTATTAGAAATTCCTGCAGGAAATGTAGATAGTGGAGAAACCCCATTGAAAGCAATTAAACGAGAACTATTAGAAGAAACAGGATACAAAGCTGGAAAAATTAAACATTTAATGAAATTTTATCCTAAGTTAGGATATAATACACAAATTATTGATTGCTATGTTGCAACGGATTTGATAAAAATTACTGAGCCAAATTTAGAAGAAGGAGAATTACTTTCTGTTAAAAAAATGAAATTTAAAAAATTTCTTAAAATGATTAAAGATGGAAAAATTTTGGGATCTTATACTATTTGTGCAGCGTTAACTTATGAATTACAAAAAAATAATTAATCTTGATCATACCAAACACTATCAATTGACCCTGGATTTTCTATTGTAGGAGATTTTTGTGTATTTTTTTGAATTATAGGATGTCGCCACAAATTAGTACTAGATATCATTCTAAGTGCTTTACTTTTTCCAACCATAGTTTCGCCATATGTATTCAAAGTATCTTGAACAGATTTGAATTGTTTTTCAGTTAATTCAAAGCTGATATTATAAGAATTTGTTAATTTGAAATTATCTAAATTAGTATCATTTGTATTTGTTAGCCATTTTATTACATCATATTTGAATTCAAATACAGGATTAGTCTCCATTCTATTTTTGCCTAATGTATTATGAGCAGTTCCACGGCAAAAATTTGACACGTCTTTGAACTTATCTTCCCAATCAATATCTTTTTTTTCAGAATTTTTGATGAAATCATGTGCGATTTTTAAAATATAACCAGCCCAGTCATCCATCGATTCAGCTGTTACTTCTGCAAGGAAATTATACATCACATTAATTCCTTCTTTACCATCTAGAAGTTTTTGATATTCCGAATCTTTTTGATAATTTTCGATAATTTCTTCTGGCGAATCCCATAATTCATTTATTGTTGAATCTTTGAAACGTTGAAAAATATCTTGAATTGAAGATGGTGCATCTTTTATGTCATCTTTAATTTTACAGAAATAATCAAAAACATCCAAGTTTTGCTCTCTCATAAATTTGATTATTGGATCATAGACAGTTCCACGATTAGTCACATATGTTACAAATGCTAAAATTCTCATATCAACATATTCTTCAAAGCTCATATGTGGAGAACTAACTGAAACTTCTTCATATTCAAGAACTGTTTTTCCGTTACTTAATTTTGCAAAATCACGTTGTAAAATACGGAATTTAGTATGTAAATCCCACTTCTTTCTTTCAGCAGGAGTACCCATTTCTGAACCATCTAACATCATACATGTGTGAACTTGTATTTCATCCATTCGAGCACTTACCAAATCTCTTAATGTTTTCATATGATTTTCATAAGTTTCTCCAGGTAAACCAAGTATGACTTCAGCTCTTGTTTGTAATCCTGCATCTTTGATTGCAGGTTGTAATGCTAACATTTGATCAGTACTAATATTATCTCTTCTAATATTTTTCAAAACAGTTTGATCTAGAGATTGAACAGACATCCACAAAGGCATTGAATCTTTTAATGTTTTTATGGCTTCAATTATTTTTTCTTTTTGATTTTTTCCAGTACTAATATAGATGAAATCAGGATAATTATATTCAGTTTGTAATTTAGCAAGATGTTTAGATATATCCCTGTCTCTAGGATACATTCCAAAATTTAAATCACTAAATATCATATTATGCGTTTTATCATGTTTATGATTTGCAATATAATTTAGTTCATCAATTACACGTTCCAATCCAAAACTATTAACTTTATTAACTTCATCTTTACCATCAGCACAAAATGTACAATGGAAAGGACAACCACGATTTGTTTGCATCATTGGAGTCAATTTTCCATCAAAGAATTTATCTAGTAACCCAGTTGTGTAAGGAGAAGGTATTTCATCTAGTTTTTTAATTCTAATTATCGGGATCGTGTATTTTATTTCATCATTTTCACCTCTAGTAACACAACCATCAATTGGTTCGGTTAACACAGTAGATCTTATTTCAGAAGAAGATTTTGAACGCAAAGCTTTTTCAACAACATTAGAAAATCCAACTTCTCCGTCAACAGGAACATAAACATCAATTTTTGAATATTTTTTCATAAATTTTCTTTGAGATGGAAGATCAATAGGGAAATTTGGACCACCCCATACCAATAATGTATCAGGATTTCTTTCAGACATTATAGAAAACATTTCATAACTTAGATTTCTGTTCCAAACGTAATTACTTAGTGCCAATATATCAGGAGGATTTTCTTTCATTGCCTTTTCTAAATCACCAATGTACTTGAAAAGAGTTAGATCCACATTATCTCCAAATTGTTTTTTACAATAGGCTGCAACAAATCCAATATTCAGAGGCATGGATTCTGCAGAAATTGTTACAGTTTCATAAGTAAGATCACCCAAATAGATTTTCAATGGTTTTCGATTATTTTTCAAAGAACTTTCCTTGATAGTATGGATATATAAACAATATTCAGAAATTCAACTAAATTATTGATAAAAAATAGTATCAAATGAATAATTTTTTAGCAATCTCCAAATCCTGAATAGTATCAATTTCACACCATTTACCGTTAACATTCAATGTATACATCTGAATTCCAGATAGTCGTAATTCTTCAAAAAAATCAATAAATTTTGCATTCATAAAAGTAGATGCAAAGTGAAACTTTCCGGTATGATACTTTTCTAAATCATTATATTTCTGTAAGAAAATATTAGACGACATAGCAGACATTTTCATTAATCCAATAAATTCAACTACAGAATAAGAATTATCAATTTCTAAAGAATTTTTAAAAAATTTTATTATTTTATTATTTTTCAATGCAATGAAATCAGATTGCGTAGGAGGATTATCAGATCTTGATTCATATGATTTTTTCCAATTGGGATCACTCACCAAAACAAAATCATCTTTATTTTCTAGTAATTCTTCTAAAATTTTTTCTTCAAATAAAATATCTCCAAATGAAATTATTACATCTTCAGATATTTCATTTCTTGCCTTCATTAAACTTCCAATTTGTTCTGTTTGTTGATATTCAGAATTATAAACATAATTCACATCATTAAATTTAATTTTATCATTTTTGTAACCAGTTACAATAAATATTTCATTAATTCCAAATTTTTTAAAAAGTTCAATTTGTCTTTCAAGAATAGATTTTCCATTAACATCAATCAAAGGTTTAGGTAAATCTTTTGTCAAATCACCTAATCGTGAACCTATTCCAGCTGCGATGATAATTGCTTTCATTTTTTTAATTTCAGTGAATTCATAAATCTTTTTTTAATGAATTCAGGTTTTAATGATACACGGTGACTTCTTACATCACTTTTTGAAATTTTTATCACAATCATTACAGATTGATTAATTTTCTTAATTTTTTTGAAACAATTTTTTAAAGAAGTTTTGTCGTTTATGGTAAATACTTTATAATTGCAGATTTGGCCAAACTTAGATATTTCTATTTTATTTGATGCGGTAGGTTGACCACCAGTAGATTCATGACTATTATTATCAAAAATAATATGAATTAGGTTCTTAGGACGTAAATATCCAGTTGTAACTAGCGAACCTAAGTTCATTAAAATATTTCCATCACCATCAAAAACATAAATTTTTTTTCTAGGGTTTTTTAATGCAATACCAAGTCCAATTGAAGATGCCAATCCCATAGAACCTATCATATAGAAATTAGAAATTTTTTCTTTTAGTTCGAATAAATCCCTACTCATAAATCCATTTGCAGACACAATTGGTTCTAAATCAATTTGATCGAGTATGATTTTCATTGCTTCTTTTCTAATCATGAAATTCCCTCTTTACAATTAGTGCACATGAAGAATTTTTTTGAATTTTTTTGAGTGCCCAATCACAATTTTTTTTCCAATTATTCTCTGAAAGAGTTTTTGAAGGTAATTCAATAATTTTGATCAAGTCTGGCTGAATTTTTCCAATCTGAAGATGTTCAGGAGCATCATCTTTAAGATAACCTCGCCAACCAATTAAAAAAATTATAGGAATTTTATATAATTTTACAAGTGATGTTATCGTACTAAGTGAATTTGCAAATCCAGCATTCTGCATGAAAACTAAAGAATTACTTCCAGACAAGCACATCCCAGTAGCAATACCAATTGCTTCTTCTTCCCTAGTAGTAACAATAATTTTTTTATTTTTTAATCCATATGATATGAATTCTTTAAGTGTTGAGTCAGGAACTCCAATAAAATTTTGTATTTTATGTTTTTGGAGATAATCGAAAATTTTAATTTGAAACGAATTTGTCAAGAGATATAACCTAATTTTCGTAACTTCTCTTCGATATCTTTTTCTTGCGATTTAATCTCAAACATTTCTTGTAATTTGAAAATATCATCCATTGGTGACATTTCACTCTGTATTTCATCCATATTGTTTGCATCTTTCATTTTTCCAAGTAGATTATTAAGTGCTAAATGAGCTGCT
>Ga0315316_10002310_pt1 | contig 13675 bp, 10 predicted proteins | sample M160m3416metaG_FD_203702 | JGI IMG/M metagenome (GOLD analysis project Ga0315316, IMG submission 203702) | Ammonia-oxidizing marine archaeal communities from Monterey Bay, California, United States - M1 60m 3416 | ecosystem: Environmental > Aquatic > Marine > Intertidal zone | place: USA...
TGAAAGCCGCATATCATCTGACAGGGCGCGATGTGCCGTCGAATGCCGATGTCGCTTTTGTGGATCCGTTCTATCCCAGCTTCTACGGCTTCATCAGAGAGAAAAACTACTGGAAGGATGCGAACCTGAAGCTGGATGACCTTGGCCTCGGCATGACGACCCACATGCCCGACCCGAAGGGCAGTCCGGAATGGAACTTCCGCCCCACGCCACGGTCAAAATGAGGCACAGTCTCTGCCAGATACCAGACGAGACACGATCGGCCGCCGAACATCGGTGCCAAGACCGAGAATCTCTCCGATTCCGTCTCTGCTTTATGTATGAGACGGGTACGATGACGGACCATTGTGATAGCGTTCGCCCGGTCTGAAGTTGCGGCAAGCAGAAGAATCTGTCTGCTGGCGCTGTTCGCGTCTTGTTGAGGCCAATCTCCCGTGGTCGCGGCCGTGCCCCAGCGTTCTGAACTCTAACTTTTCCGCGGATGCGGTCCATGTCTCCCAAACCATCGCGATCTAGAAACCGCAATCGTCGTTCCTCACCCTCCGGTAAGGGCCAGCGGCGGTCCTCGCGTCCGGTGTTCTTATCGTCGGAGAACGACCTTCGCCTGCAAAAATTTCTGGCCAACGCGGGCGTGGATTCACGACGAAACTGCGAGGCACTGATTCGAGACGGTCGAGTCACAGTGGACGGGAAGGTCGTGACGGACCCGGCTCGGTCTGTCAATCCTCAGGAGCAGGACGTACGAGCCGACGGAGAACGCCTGCGACTGCCGGCGTTTAAGTACTTCCTGCTGAACAAGCCAAAAGGCGTTCTGTGTACCAACCGCGATCCCCGCGGTCGACCGCGTGCGGTGGACCTTGTACCAAGCCGCGACCAGCGAATGTTCACTGTCGGTCGCCTGGATGAGAATACTCAGGGCCTGCTGCTGATTACAAACGACGGCGGATTGGCTGAACACCTGGCCCATCCTCGTTACGAAGTTGTGCGCCGGTATCGAGCTCAGGTGGTCGGTATTCCGACGTCGGAAACGATCGCCGAACTGGAAAAAGGCATGCACTTTTCCGACGGATTTTTTCGATTCCACAGCATCAGGCTGATGAAAAGAAAGGGCCGCAGCACGTTTCTGGAACTGGAACTGCGAGAAGGCAAGAACCGGGAAATTCGCCGCCTGCTGGCCCGGTCCGGACACAAGGTCATCAACCTGGAACGAATTGCCTTTGGGCCGCTGCGCATCGGCTACCTGGCCGTCGGCCAGTGTCGTGAACTCAGAGCGGAAGAATTGCGCGGACTGTATGGTTTCATCGAGGAAACACAAAGTCGGTCGACGGGCAGACGCCGACCACGAAAGCCAAAGCCAGACACCTCCGGCGGGGCACCGTCCTCAGACGCTGTCAGCAAAGGAAAGTCAGCTGTCAGGAAATCTGCCAGCGGCAAACCCGCGAATAAGAAATCTTCCGGACAAAAATACGGATCCGGCAGCAAAAAACCAGCGTCCCGAAAACCTGCCTCAGGTGGACGACCCATGAGCGAAGGCCGCGGAAAGGCTCGGGCGAAACGCAGGTAGTCGCCTTACGATTACTCCGTCTCAGACAGCGCCCAGTGGGCATTGAAATTGGCGGCCCAGACGGTTTCTTCCGCGTAACTGCCGTCCGAATTCCGCGAAAACTTCTGGACGGCGATGTCACCAAGTCGCGGGAACAGCCATGAATTGGACGCTCTAAAATCACTCTCGTGAAACGTGTGCCCCGAATTTATCACGACATATCTGCGTGGATTCAACGGGTTCGGATAAATCATGCTCAGACTGTGCGTGTCTGCGGCGAAGGACCGCCCCCCCACCGTGATCTCATCATCCGTCCACTGAACAGGCAGCTGCGGCAGAATCTTTCGCAGCACGGCGTTTGACGACGGGTCACCAAACAGAATGAGATTGTTCTGAGCAATCAGTTCCGGACTGACCTCTTTGTCTCTGACGACGCGCACTTCTGCCCGCATCCATTTGTCGAATTCGATCCTGAAACGTCTGAGCGTCCACGCGACCCACCCCGCGTGCGACCTTTCCCGGGGCTCTTCTGTCCCCGTCACACAGACGAAGGCATCCATGAAGGCATCGTCAATCGGTCCCTGCAAACCATGCCGCTTGTTCAGATCGAGATTCTCAGGAACCAGCTTTGACGCTTCGTAGTCCTGCACAATCCAGCCGTCAGGCGTTTTCTTAAAATACACGTTGGGCAGCAGCCCCTCTGCTGCGTCGTAGCAGGGCAGCATATCACCATCGATAATCGCGTGAGTACCAGCATCGCGAGCGAGACTCAACAGCGCCACGTTAACGGTCGAGACTTCGACATTGCCATCGATCAGGCGCGCGTCGACTGTTGACGGAACATACACCTGTTCCATTTCGTGAATCGTGACCCAGTCACATGTGTTATAACGCAGGCTGCGGGTGGTAAAACGTATTTCCCGTCGACCCAGATTTCGTCGGCGACCAGCCTGTGACTTTTCTTTGTGAAAAGTCATAAACTCCTGAAAACTGTCCGGATGAAACTTATGGCCCATTCCCGGACCAATCAGTAACTTGATGTCAACACCCAGTGCTTTTGCAGCGGCCACAACAGCGGTACTGGCAACCAGCTGAGCATCATTCTCACCGCCGTACGTACATATCGGAACATTGGCGGCGTTGAGTGAATAGTCGATGGCGTCGTAAATCCCCAGTGTTTCGTGCTGCCATGGTGGTCGCAGTTCGGTTTGATTCTGATACTTGTAGAAATCGATGAAGCCCGCTCCCGGTCCCACCGATGACCACCTGGCTGGATAATGAAGCCCTAAATGCCACGCTCCGGCACCGCCCATCGAAAACCCGTGCAGCGTTACGCGATTGTCGTCGATGCGAAATCGACGGCGGACGTCCGCGATCGCTTCAAAGACATCCGTTTCTCCGGCCCAGCGGTACGCGTTGTTGCCTCGTCCGTAAACGTCCAGTTGAATCCATGTTTGGTCCTCCGGCAGCTCCCTGCCCTCGTGCCGTGAAATAAAGTTCACCTCGTTCATGTCGTTGGACCGACCGTGAAGTTTCACGTACAGAGGCCAGCGCGTACCGGACCGGGGATTCACATCTTCCGGTAACGTCAACGCGAACGGCTGAACAGAACCATCGACTTTCGAGAAATAACCACGAATCGTTGTTCCGGTCCGAGTTTCCCACGATGCCATGCCGTCCGCCACTTCGCTGGCCCGCTGAGTCCCCAGCTCGAGCACGCGCCGCGCCTGTTTCACGTAGTCCTTTTTCGGAAACTCGGCGTGCCGCAGCATCCAGGCTACGGCCTTGGGGAAAACGGCCACGTCCGCGAAGCGAGCTCTGCCGTCGCGCGTCTGCAGAGCCGGGTCCTTCTGCAGCTCGGCAACCTGGGCCTGCAATCGCAGCAAACCATCCTGCAGTTCGTTTTCAATTTCCGGCGAGGGCGGACCTGCCGCAACGGTCTCCCCGGTGAACAGCAGAGCAAGAACCGGAACAGAAGCGATCAGGGGCGCGAAAATTCTGTTCACGGCAAGTTCCCGTCAGAAACGATTCAAAGAGATGATGCCCATTAAGCATATGACGGCACCTTCAACCAACGCCAAGTGGCTACGAAGCTCGCTCAGCAGATTCGAATCCACATCGATTGTGAGCACCGTCACAGAAGGGACGTTTCTCAGACACACCGCAGCGACACAACGCAATGGTCTCCTTGCCACCCAGCTCAAATGACTTACCGTCCGCGTCCTCGACGGTAACAGGACCGGACACAAGGAACGGACCATTGTCTCGAACATTGACTTTAACATCAGACATATTCAAATTCCTTTTTTTCTGAGAAGCAGGCCACCGGCCGGCAAGTATTTCACACGGATCCACAGGATGCAAACAACAGGATGCCGCGAACGTTAGCGGCGAGCTGTTCCGGCGGCAATTCACGGCGACAAAAAACAGTCGGCCGCCGGATTCATGACGCAGACAGGAATTACAACTCTTCCCGTGTCCGTACAAACAGTGCCTTCTTTTCGCCGGGAAGGGTGAAGTCAAAACCACAGGACTGGAAAAAATCCTCGGCGGATGTAATTGCCATCACTTCCAGAACATTGCGGCTCTGCGCCAGCTCAACACATTCCTGCACCAGCCGCTTGCCCAGACCATTACCCTGCATTTCGGGTGCAACGGCAAGACTCCGAACTTCAGCCAGCTTGGAGGAATAGATCTCCAGAGCCGCAAATCCCACCACTCGGTCGCTGAGGCATGCGACAAATCCAAAGGGGATGAGATCATCCAGCTCGCTCTGAGTCCTCGGCAGCAACCGATTTGCTTTCACATAGCCGGTGATCAACTGCGCCAGTGCAGGGAGGTCGTCACGCGTTGCGGGGCGAATGGTGACATCCGCGGCGGACTTATTTTCTGTTGTTGGTTTGGTCATCGGAAGAACAGTATGCAGTAAAAAAGAGCATACAGGCACGACACGTGGCACCGTGCCGGGACCTGGCTTGAAGAAGAATCACCGAGCCTTAAGCAGATGAAGTCGCAGTTGATTCAATGCCATCCGTGCAGCTCGGCTGCGAAAAACGTCAAGGTTGCCGGTCATACTGACATCCTGCGACTGATCAATATCCGTGCCCAGCAGCACGATGCTCCCGTGTTGTTTGCGTACACCGCTGCTATCAACTGCCAGAGTACTCGGTGACGACAGCAGTACGAAGTCTGCAGTCCGTTCTGTCAGCAACTTTTCTCCGTGTTCACGTAACGCCTGTTCCCACGCGCCATTAAGATCCGGTGAAGATGCACGGCCTTGAACCATAGATGACGATGTCGGAAACAACCGACTATAGGCCAGTCGACGGGCAATTTCCTCCGTTTCCGTAAGCCACTGGCCGATGAGCCCGCCGGTTGTCGGCCCCTCCAGCAGGGCAATCTTCAGATCGCGGTGGAGCAGCTGATCGGCGACGGCATGATGCAACTCGACTTCGCCTTCGCCGAACACTGCGTCCCCCAGCTTTTCCCGGATCTGGTCGCGAACTGCTGCTGCCAGCAGTTCACATTCCGCTTCGCTACCCGCGCGTGCTGTCACAGACAATGAAATCACCGCATCGCTGGCCGTGATACCGACTTCCGGATTTCGTCCCCGGGCCGTCAGGTCACCCAGCAGCCGCTCCGCGTCAGATTCACCAAAACCGAAAGTTCGAATTACAGACCGCCGTACAAAAACGTCGCTGACGGGAAGTTCACGCACCAGTTGCTCGTGAAACATGCGACGCATCTCGGCGGGCACACCCGGCATCACTCCGATGGTGCATGCCGGCCTTGAAAGCTGCAGCAGAATTCCAGGAGCTGTACCGTGAGCGTTATGCAATACGGACGCGAATTCGGGCCGAAGCGCCTGAACGCGGTTGCGTTCGGGCATCTGCCGACCACGACTGCTGAACAATGCTTCGATATGCCGTAACGAGTCTTCGTCTTCGACCAGATCTTGCCCGAAGGCTTCCGCCAGAGTGTCCCGTGTAATGTCGTCAAGCGTGGGGCCAAGCCCACCAGTGACCAGTACAACTCGAGAACGTTGGGCAGCTTCCTGGTATATACGAACCATGGCCTCGCGGTCATCAGCCACAGTCGTGTGTCGCTGAACGGTCCATCCACGAGCCTCCAGTTCGCGACTGAGCCACTGACTGTTGGTGTCCAGTCGTGCCCCGCACGTCAACTCGGAACCAATAGCGATAATCTCTGCCTTCATATTAACATATCCTGTGAGCGAACAATCTCACAGACGCGCTGGCAACGGTCTGCGATATCCCCGGAACCTTCACCGGAAGCCATGTGGTCTGCAACAAGCACCTGCTACTGTTTGATGCGGGTCAGGCTCTACACCTGTTCCGAACGATAGGTAAGGTCCGGAACCACCGGGGCTGCATCGTTGTACAGCGTTATGGTTTCGTCGACCATGCGGTCCACCGTGAACCTGTCTTCGACCAGATTCTGACCGGCAATCGCTATTTTCCTGGCTCGTTCCGGATCGTTCAGCAATTCCAGCATTCGATCGGCCAGAGCACGGCTGTCAGAGGGCGGCACGATCAGCCCGGTCTTGTTGTCCTCAATGATGCTCAACACACCACCAACACCTGAGGCAATCGCCGGACGCCCAAGTGCCATAGCCTCCAGCATGATAACGCCGAAACCCTGCTGCAAAGACGGCAGACAGAAAATATCAATTGCCGAGAGATACGCCTCCATTGAAGTACCATCGTCGACAAACGTCACATGCTCGTCCAGTTCGAGCGATGTCGACAGTCGTCGCAGATTGCGTTCTTCCGGACCGGAACCGGTAACGACGATGCGAATCGGAACACCTGCCTGCAGAACGCGGTGACACGCTCGCAGAAAGAAGGACCCGCCTTTGATGACTTCCAGGGGCCCCGCCATTCCGACAACGGGAACATGACCGTCCTTCAGGATCGGCGATGTACGGTGCGTTACATCCAGCGGAACGCCGGGCACGATGACACGCTGCTCAATGAGTTCCAGGTGCGCGGGCAGAGCAGATCGAACGCTTTCGCTCACGCACACGATAGCTCTGCAGACATCGTTCGGGGTCGGCAAAGCAACCTGACCGGCTTCACCCTGATCCGTCAGACCGAGAACGACCGGACGTTCCAGCAGTTTTCCCAGCCACAGAGCCTGTGGCAGCAGGCGAGGCCCCAGAACATGAATCACATCCGGCGGTTGTGCGCTGAGATTCTGCAGCACGGTGCGGCGCACGATCCGTCCCCACACTGGAACGGAATATCCAGGCACATTCACAATCCGCACGTTGTCCGTTAACGTCGTATCCAGAGAACGCCGTTGCGTGCACAGAACCACAGTCTCAATCTGCCGGGATTCCAACCCCCTGGCGAGCCTCAGCGCGTGAATTGACGCACCACGAAACGAAACCTCGTGGGTCAGCAGCAGGATTCTCTCAACAGGCTCCGACATTTGGCAGGGGGCTACAGATTCTGGACAAAACGACGATCTTCCTCGAGCTCATCCTCTGACTGACCAACGGCGGCCTGGCAACATCCTGATTGGAATTGCGACACCCCACTGTCGAGGATACGGGGATTACAGTCGAGCCCGACACCGTACAGTTTCTCCTGCCTGAAGTCAGAAGCAAGCCAGTGACAGCAGATTCGCTTCTTAGAGTCAGGTAAATGGCAGTGCCACAGTGGATTCGCAACGACAAGGTCATTGGTGATGTCAGCGATCACGCCCGGGATCACCCGTCCGGCACCACAGAACTACCTTTCTTCCTGCGTATGAGTCCAGGAATGCAGGAATTCCGGACCGTGAATCGTTATGGTGGCAAACATCAACCGATCCAGCCGCCTTTTCTTTCTCATTTCCGCCCCCCACCAGGACCTCCAGCCAATGCAAATATCCTGGACTCAACGCCAGTCGTCCCCCAATATCGTATTCTCATACCGTCGAGTGATCCTGTGTGCCGTCGTGTGCTGTCAATCGAGCATCTCCGCCGAAGAGTCGCGACTCTCCTGGCCGTTCCGCAACGGCCCGGGACTCAACAGTCAGGTTGTGGCATCTGACGCCGAAGATCTCCCTGTGGAATTCGATGAACAGTCGGGGAAAAACATTAAGTGGAAGACTTCGCTGGAAGGCTTGGGCCATTCAACGCCCGTCGTCGGAGCCGGCCAACTTTGGCTGACCGCGGCAACGGAAGATGGCACGCAGCAATTTGTCTATTGCCTGGATGCGGACACCGGAAGCGTGCGGCATCACAAACTGGTTTTTGAAAACGAAGACCCGGAGCCCCTGGGACAAAACGTCAACACATACGCATCACCTTCGTGTGCGCTGCAGGACGATGCCGTGTTCGTCCATTTCGGATCATATGGTACCGCACGGCTCAATGCTGAAACGGCAGAAATCGTGTGGCAGCGACGTGATATCGAGTGTCGACATTTTCGCGGTCCGGGGTCGTCTCCTGTCATTTTTCAGAATCTGTTGATCCTGACTTTCGATGGTATCGATCGTCAGTTTCTGACGGCGCTTGACACGCGTTCAGGAAAAACGGTCTGGAAAACCAAGCGATCTACGGACTACGGTGACCTGGACACAGACGGCAACCCTAAACGAGAAGGGGATCTGCGCAAGGCGTACAGCACACCAGGATTCGTCGAGGTCAACGGGCGAACTCAGGTTGTCTCCGTAGGTTCGCGAGGGGCGTATGGCTACGACGTGTTAACGGGAAAGGAAATCTGGGGGATTCGTCACGGCGACTTCAACGCCGCGGCACCGCCGGCATTCTATAACGACATGGCTATTCTGCACTCAGGCAGTGGTGGGCGTAATCTGTTCGGCGTTCAAGTGAACGAGACAACCAAAGGAGACGTTACGGAATCTCACGTAAGATGGAATCGGACCAAGGGGAACCCCAGCCTGTCTGCCCCGATTCTGGTGGAAAACCGCGTCTATATGATCACCAGTAAGGGAGTGGCCAGTTGCGTTGCGGCAGACACGGGTGAAGAAATCTGGAAAGACCGAATCGGCGGAACTCATGTCGCGTCACCTGTTTCCGCTAACGGACTGATTTATTTCTGCAGCGAAGAGGGCGACACGACGGTAATCCGAGCAAACGATGAATTCGAAATTGTGGCAAAGAATCGATTGGCTGAAGGCATGCGAGCATCTCCGGCCGCCGCCAACGGACGTCTTTACCTGCGGACTTTCGGACAAGTGTACTGCATTGAGAATGCGGTGCGGCACGACAAACCGGGCACCTGGGTTCAACTGTTCAATGGCAAAGACCTGACCGGCTGGACACCAAAGATTCGGTACTCCCGACCTGGGGAAAACTACGGCAATACGTTTCGAGTGGAAGACGGACTGATGAAGGTCCGTTACGACCGGTACAAAGACTTCGGCGAACGATTCGGTCACCTGTTTTACGCGAAAGAATTTTCGCACTATCGGTTCAGGGTGGAATACCGGTTCGTCGATGAACAGTGTCCAGGCGGCCCCGGCTGGGCCATCCGGAACAGCGGTGTGATGATTCACGGGCAGAAGCCCGAAACCATGGCAAAGGATCAGGATTTCCCGGTGTCCATTGAAGTGCAATTACTGGCTGGAAACGGCCGGGATCCTCGCACCACATCCAACCTGTGCACGCCCGGCACAAACGTAGTCATGGATGGCAATCTAAAAAAGCAGCACTGCATCAAGTCCAGCTCAGAGACCCTGCATCTTGACCAGTGGGTGACAGCCGAAATCGAAGTGCGAGGCAATCAGGTCATAAAACACATTCTGGACGGCAAAGTGGTTCTGGAATACACAGAACCACAACTGGACGAACGCGATGACAGTGCCCGAAAGCTGATCGTGGACGGCAAGCTGGCACTCCACGGCGGAACGATTTCACTGCAGTCAGAAAGTCACCCGTGCGACTTCCGAAAAGTCGAAATCATGGTGCTGGAAGAATAACATCAGCCAACTGAAACGTTTGCGTCTGCCGGTGTTTGGTGGTGGAGAACATTCAACGTGTTCTCTCGCCACTGCAAACACGTATGTCCGGCGGCCATATGATCAGCGATGTCGGTCATGCAAATCCCGGCGGCCAGCAGAATGATGTGGTCGTCTTTCCGCATAGGTTCAAGCTTGTTCAGCACCAGAACCTCGTCGATACGAGACATCAAGGTTGGAACGGATGAAGAAATCGTATTACCGTACGATTCCAGGTTGTTCAGAAACTCGATGTCCGGAAACTCCATCGCTGCGGCGGCAATCAGAGCTCTAAGCAGTTTGCCACTGGGCTGATGCGGCGCGACAATGACTCGTTGTCCGGGCTGCCTGTCAATGGACAGCATCGCCGCCCTAAGATTGTCCAGCATCAATTCGATGCCGTTGATAAAAACGGGTTCTGCATTCATCCGCATCACGGTCCGGCAGCACGGTTCACCGCGAAAATCATAAACATCGGCGGTTTCCATTCGAAACAGCGGATCAGCATTCAAACGCCGTTCCGCTGGAATTCGAAAATCATCACTCCTTGAGGCACCAACCGGAAGCCCACGGCCGGTTTCCAGCACGGCAGCGGTCGCTCCCGCAGAGACGATACCGCAAAACAGACGATCAGCACCGTCATGCCAGTATTCGGGCGTTTCCACCGATATCAGGGCGACTTTGCCCTGACCGTCAAGACTGTCCAGCAGCATTGCCCCTTCGGGCACCAGTTTGATAAATCCGGAGCACCCGTGATTGAACGGCACAATTGCGCCACCGGAAAGACTCAGTTCCTGCGACAGATCTTCAGCCAACCGAACGCAGGCCTGCGCATCGGTATTAGAGTGGCACAGGAGAATCGCATCGAATTCCCCTATCGGGCAGCCGCTGACGGTTTCCAGCCTGCGACACACCTCAACCGCAAGATCCAACGGCCGAACACCGTCCCGCAGACGCCGACGCGTGGTTATTCCCGTTGACCTGCGAATTGAAGCGGAGTCTCGGAAACCGGCTTTTCCGCCCAGCCGTGATAACTTCAACACAGCCTCGTTGTCCAGCACTTCGAACAGGTCTGCGCAATCAAAGACATCAACAATCGTTGACAGGCCAATCTTTCCGGCATTCGTTGCTGAATGAAGTTGCTTCACCAAGTCGTCCTGATCGGTAGTTTCAAGCGGCGCCCGACCCGTCTGGCCAGACCGAAATCCTTCTGCAGAGGTATATTTCGCTCAAGAACCAAGCGGTCTGCGAACAGGTTATCAGGAAAACATCGGCGGAAAAGCAAGATGGGTATAAAAGGTGAACGCGGGCAGGCATTCGCCCCAGAACAACCTCGCAGACGTTAAACTGATCCCAGATTAAACGTTACCAGCATCTTGCCGGTATTATCAAATGCCGGGATCGTGGCTACCGTCCCCTCGGGGCAATCAGATCTTATGACGTATGTCCCGTACTAACGACACGAGTCCGAAAGAAAACGCTGAGCGAGTGCCGGTGTCACGCTACAATGCTTTCTGTGTGCCGCCTCGATCCGACCGGAATGATCCCCGGTCGGATGCTGAGGAGGTGTAAGAATCGGCGTTCAAAGTCCAAGTCTGGCAACGATGTCCGTGGCGAGACGCCATAAAAATCGCCCATTGGTGTTACGAATATGTTTGTGGATCGAGTTTCAATTCTTTGTCGAGCTGGCGACGGTGGCAACGGCTGCAGTAGTTTTCGTCGAGAGGCCCATGTTCCCCGTGGCGGACCGGACGGAGGCGACGGTGGCAACGGTGGCAACATTATTATTCAGGCGGATCGCAACCTTGGATCCCTGGGCAATATCGTCGGACACCGCCACTGGAAGGCCGAACGAGGCCGTCACGGCCTGGGCAGTCTCAAAACCGGCCGCAGCGGCGAAGACGAAATTATTCTGGTCCCCCCCGGAACGCTGGTCAAGGATACAAAACACGAGAATCTGCTGAAAGACCTGCAGGAACATGGCGATTCCGTCACCGTTGCAAAAGGCGGGTGGGGCGGCCGAGGTAACAAGCGTTTTGCCAGTTCCACCAATCGTGCACCGCGAGAATGTGAGCTGGGCCATTCCGGTGAAGAACGTGACGTGACGCTGGAACTGAAGCTCATCGCAGACGTAGGTCTGGTTGGAAAGCCCAATGCCGGTAAATCAACATTGCTCAGCCGCATGTCACGCGCGACTCCGGAAATTGCGGACTATCCGTTCACCACAAAGTATCCCAATCTGGGACTCGTGCAGGTGACATGGGACCACGAGTACGTCCTGGCGGACATCCCGGGCCTCATCGAAGGAGCACATCTGGGTGCCGGACTCGGGCACGAATTCCTGAAACATATCGAACGAACCCGTCTGATCGTCCACATGGTCGAACCGTCGCCAACAGACCATTCCGACCCGCTGAGTAACTACGACCAGATTCGCGAAGAACTGGAAAAGTACAATCCCGTTCTGGCCCGTCGTCCGGAGATCCTGTGTGTGACCAAAGCTGAACTGCCCGATGCCGAAACATGCGCGGAACTGCTTCGGGAAACGTCGGGCCGGGACGTACATTTGATTTCAGCCGTCACCGGCCAGGGAATTCAGCAGTTAAACCAGATAATCATTGCACGGCTGGCAGAACTGGAAGACGACGTTTCTGCAAACATCACGTAGTTCCTTTTCCAACCGCCCTTCCAGCAGACTTCATGAAAATCCTTCTCGTCAACCCACGTGGTTTTTGTGCCGGCGTTAACATGGCTATTGAATGCCTCGACGAAGCGATTCGTCGCGTCGGACCGGGGATCTATGTCTACCATGAAATCGTCCACAACAAATATGTGGTTGACCGTTTCACAAAGCAGGGCGTGACATTCGTTGACTCCATGGAGGAAGTGCCTCACGGTTCCATCCTGCTGTTCAGTGCGCATGGCGTCTCACCGGAAATTCGCAGCATCGCCAGGCAACGAAACCTGCAGACGGTGGACGCCACCTGCCCGCTGGTGACCAAAGTCCACCTGGAAGCCATTCGTTACGCCAACGCCGGGTACCACATCATTCTGATCGGTCACGAAGGACACGACGAAGTCATTGGCACCATGGGCGAGGCTCCTGAAAGCATCACTCTTGTCGAAACACCCTCAGATGTTGACAAATTGCCATTTTCCAATGATGACAGGCTCGCTTACCTGACTCAGACCACACTCAGTGTGGCAGAAGCCACGGAAGTCATCGGTGCGTTGAAAAAATGCTACCCTGGCATCGAATCTCCGAAGAAAGAAGACATCTGCTACGCAACCACCAATCGTCAGGATGCGGTGAAGATGCTGGTGGAATCAGCAGATGTACTGATCGTTCTCGGCAGCCAGAACAGCAGCAACAGTCGGCGACTGATGGAAATCGGAGCCAGTCAGGGAGTCCCCTCGTATCTTGTCGATGGATCGTCCGAACTTCAGACAGACTGGTTTGAACGGGATTCGACCGTAGTCATCACGGCCGGCGCCAGCGCCCCGGAAGTTGTCGTCGAAGAATGCATAAATTACCTGCGGACCCACTTCGACGCCGAAGTGTCGGAAGAAATGCTCCGAAAAGAAAATGTCCACTTCAGCCTGCCAAAAGAACTGCATCAGTTAAGTGGCAAATGATTGCCGGGTATCAATCCTCTAACGCCAGGCTGTTCACAGACTGAAGTTTCCAACCGAGGCGGGGTGCCGTAACCAGGCTCGTCAGCGATCACGAACCGTACAGCGTCCTGGCTGTTTGCGGCAGAAGTCGCCGTCCGCACATCAGTATAATTCGTTGTTCTGCGCCGGCGAAGCGGAAGCTGTTTGTCAGTTCCTTCCGACGATCCGCGAACGCCTTCGCGCGTACAATGACAGAACCGAATTCACCACAAAAAAAACGACCGCGTCCGTTGCCGGATGTGGTCGTTTTTTTGTGGTGACTGAACTGAATGCGTGCGGTTCGGTTAGTTGTCTTCGGCTACCGGTTCATCTTCTGCAGCATCGTCGTCGTCTTTCGGAGGATCCTTTTCCTCATCAGTGTCTTCCTCAACAATGGCGGCCTTTCTGGCTTCCAGAGCGTCCTGTTTCATCTTTTTGATTTCGGCGTGAGCCGCCTGAACGGCTGAATCGGCTTTGGTCTTTGCCGCAGTTATGTCAGCCATATCT
>Ga0315316_10002315_pt1 | contig 13666 bp, 9 predicted proteins | sample M160m3416metaG_FD_203702 | JGI IMG/M metagenome (GOLD analysis project Ga0315316, IMG submission 203702) | Ammonia-oxidizing marine archaeal communities from Monterey Bay, California, United States - M1 60m 3416 | ecosystem: Environmental > Aquatic > Marine > Intertidal zone | place: USA...
TCCAGCAGCCAGTCACTCATGATTTGCCGCTGGCGTGGCCGCGTTTGAGCCTACGCCACCGATATGTCCAGCACCACGTGGTCCCAGTGGGGGGCGTACGACTTCACCCTGGTGAGCGCGTGGCCGATGGTCGAGCCGGGCCTGGCGTCGGAGACGTGCGAAAGCACGCCCGTGACCCACGGGGCGTGGCCCTTGGACGGGGCGAGGCCGTGCACGTGGAGCGTCCCGCCCCCGTGCGCCAGCACCCTGAGGGCGGCTCCGAGGCCCTCCTCGGAGCTCGGCAGGAGGCCGAGGATGACCCGGTCGGCGGCTCCCTCCAGCGATTCGGCCGTGACCCTGTTGTCCCCCTCGTGGACCACGCAGCGGCCCTCGACCCCGTTCGCCTCCAAACCCCATCTCAGCGCCCTGGCGGCCTCGGGGTTCCACTCGCAGGCGTGGACCGATGCCCCGCCGTGCACCAGTGCGGGCAGCGTGTAGTACCCTATCCCCGCATAGAGGTCCACGATCACCTCGCCCCCTCCAGCGACCTCGCCCATCCTACGCCTCTCGTTCACGTTCCCAGCGGAGAACATGCAGCGGGTCATCGCGTACCCGTAGTCGACCCCGCTCTCCCTGCGCACGACCCAGTCGTCCTCGCCCAGGAGCATCTCGACCCCGCTCTCGCGGAACTCCCCGCTCACCTCGCCCATCCGAGCGAGGCGCTCGACTCCAAGGGCTCGCGCCACGGTCTCCCACAGCGCCTCGTCCTGGGCCCAATCGGGTCCCTCGAAGGACCCCCGCGGCATGATCGCCACGTCGGAGAAGAGCTCCCAGCGCCTTGGCAGGGTTCCCGGGATGATCCCGTCGTACAATTCCGAAACGGCCTCCTCGAGCATCTCGTGGGGGCCGTTCCCCTGCATCGGATCACCTCTCCAGATGGGCGCGGATCCTCTCGGCCATCTCCTTGCCTATCCCCGGGACGCCGCGCAGGTCCTTGGCGCTGGCGCGCTCGATGCCCCTCCTCCCGCCGAAGTGGCGGAGCAGGGACTGGATCTTCTTCGCGCCCAGGCCCTCCACCTCCTCGAGCGGGTCGGCCAGGGCCCCCTTGCCCCGGCGCTTCTTGTGGAATGCGTTGGAGAACCTGTGAGCCTCGTCGCGGGCGTGGACCAGGGCCCTCCCCCTCCGGTCTAGCAGCATGGGCTCGATGCCCCTCATGTGGAGGGTCTCCTCCCTCTTCGCGAGCGCCGCTACCGGGAACTCGCCAAGCAGCCCCATCTCCTCGAGCGTCCGCTCGATCGCGGAAAGGTGGGTCCCCCCACCGTCCAGCAGAAGCAGGTCGGGCCACACGTCCTGCCTCTTCGCCCACCGTGCCACCACCTCCGACATCATCCTGAGGTCGTCCTGCGCATCCGACCTGACCCTGTAGGTCCTGTACCCCTCCTTGGAGGGCCTTCCCCCCCTCATGACGACCGACGCCCCAACCCTCTCCTTGCCGAGGGTCTGGGACATGTCGAAGCAGACTATGTGGTCAAGGGTATCGAGGCCCAGCAGGGCGGCGCCCTCGTCGGCAGCCGCCTTCTCCAGGTCGCCCGCCCGGGAGCTCCTGATGAGGTGTATCTCGGCGTTCCTGTCCGCCATCGCCCTGAGCTTCGCAAGCTCCCCTCGCACGGGGACCCTGACCTCGACGGACGCCGATCTCCTCATTGACAGCCATTCCGCCATCGAGTCGCCGAGGGGGGAGGGGACTAGCAGGCTCTTCGGGGGCCGCCTGTTCGCATAGTGCTCGGAGAGGACCAGCGATACCGAGTCCGATACGTCCCCCCTGTGGATCAGCTGGTACTCGACCTGGCCGCGAATTATGCCCCCCTTCGCATGGAGGATCACCAGGCACCCGCTGTCGCCGCTCGATGAGAAGCCGACCGCATCGCAGTCCTGGTAGAACCTGCTGGACACCACGTTCTCCGACTTCGCCCCCTGGACCGAGCCGATCATGTCCCTCACCCTGCCCGCCCTCTCGTAGTCCAGCCTCTCCGATGCCTCGTCCATCTCGGACTGCAGCCTCTCGATCAGGGCCCCAGCGTTCCCGTCCAGGACGCTCTCGACCGCCCTGACCCTCTCGGAGTACCCCTCGTCCCCGCCGGTCTCGACGAACCCGAAGGGGGCCTTGTCGGTCTTGTCCCGCATGCCGAAGTGGCGACGCAGGAGCTTCACCACTAGCTTGGCTGCCCCGGCATCGGGGAATGGCCCCCATATCCTCGCGTCCTTCGGCGGGTGCCTGGTGTACATGATGCGAGGCTTCTCGTGCGCGGTCATCGCGATGAACGGGAACGACTTCCCGTCCTTCAGCATGGAGTTGTACCTCGGTTGGTTGGACCTGATCAGCTCCCTCTCCAGGACGAGTGCCTCGGAGGGGCTCTGCGTGACGATGAAGTCTACCTTGTCTGACTCCTTGACGAGCCTCGGCACCATCTCCCTGTCCGGGTTCTTGGAGAAGTAGGACCTGACCCTAGACCTGAGGTCAGTCGCCTTCCCGACGTACAGGACACGGTCGTCCGATCGCTTGAACAGGTACACCCCCGGCTCCCTCGGGAGCTCCAAGTTGCTGTGGTCTATGCCCATGGACAAGTGAAGCGACGGCCGCCGGGTTTGATTTACACTTTGCAAGACGGAGCACCGTGCTCAACCAGCGCCAACTCGCCATTCTGGTCTACCTATCCGACTTCGGGAGGGACCTCGAGGAGTCATGGGACGTGCCCAGGGCGATCTCGCTCGTCGGCCTGGCCGAGCACCTGGGGGTCGTTCGATCGGCCCTCCACCCCCCGCTGAAGTCGCTGGAGTCAGAGGGGCTGGTTTCCTCCAGGACCGCTCACGTTATCGGAGCGCCCCGGCGCAGGAAGGTGTACCACCTGACTGATAGGGGCAGGGAGAAGGCGAGGGACGGCTCGAGCCCGACCAGGAAGTCCAGGGGGAGGTCCGTGGGCCCGGTTCCGGACCCGATCACACTGCATGGCAGGGACGAGGTCGTCAGCAGCATCTCCTCCGGCCTATCGAATGGGTCGAGCTACCTGATCGAGGGGCTACCGGGGATAGGGAAGACCAGCGTTGCCAGTGCAGTCTGCCAGTCCCTGCTCGATGACGGGTGGCTAGTCAGGTGGGCCACCTGCCAGACCGACTCAGACTCGTCATCGATAGCAAGAATGTGGCTCGGTGGTCGCGCACCGTCCTCGAAGGATGCGGTAGTCACTAGAGTCGACTCGAAGAAGACCCTTCTCGTGCTCGACGAGGCGCAGCAATCCAGCGACAGGCTGGTGGCGGGGGTGAGAGAGTTGCTCGAAGCCTGTTCCGGGACCTCGGCCGTGATTCTGGCAGTCACCAGGGCACCCAACCCATTCCCGGAGATCTCCGGCTTCGATCCGATTAGGTTGGAGGGCATGGAAACCACCCTGGCCCGGGAGCTCCTCCCAGAGGAGATGCCCGACAACGAGGCCATCGAAGTGTGCGAGGCGATGGATGGCCACCCGCTGGGGATCAAGCTATGGTCGCCCGACGACGAGCTACCAGGCTCGGGTGCCGTCCAGGAGTACGTCGAGTCCCAGGTCCTCCGACGACTGAGCCAGTCCGGGGCATCGTCATTGGACGAGCTCTCCCTGTCCCCGCTTCCCCTGGGGGTGGAGGAGATGCTCGAACCAGACGGGACCGAGGAGTTGGACGAGTCAGCCATCCTTCGTTGGGCGGGGTCTCTCGTCGAACCCCACCACCTGGTTCGAAATGTCAGGAGGGCCACCCTCATGGACGGGGGTGCAGGGGAAATGCACTCGAAGCTCGCGGAGATGTGGTCGAGGAGGACTGGCCCCAGGGCAAGGAGGATGGAGGCGCATCACAGGCTGGAGTCCGGCACCGAGGTCGAAACGTCATGGATCGCGGAGAGCATCAGTGAGATCGCTAGCGAAGACTCGGCAGCTGCCGCGGTTGTGCTCCAGCAGGCTATCTCGGCAAACCCAGAGGAGGGGCTCTTCGAGTTGGCCGCGGACATCGCATTGGAGAGGGGGGAGCCGATGATAGCTTCGGAGTACATCGATTCGATGGGCGATGGACCCAGAAAGGACCTGAGGTCGGCTAGGCTAGCCAGGGCCGAGGGCGAATGGGATCGTGCTGACGAGCTCGAGGCCTCTGCGATTTCTAGATTGGATCCGGGAGACAGGGTCAGAGCCGAGATCTCCTCATTGGTCCGGAAGTACGACGACAGGCTCCCGGGCTCCGATAGCGGGGGCATCGCTCAGACCCTGTTGTCCGGGGCGGATTCGGTGAGCCTCTCTGATCTGAAGACAGAGGACAGGGAGCTTGCGTCTCTGGTCCTGGATCTTCTGAGGCACTCGCTCGCCCTCGAATCAGGCAACCTGGAGGAAGCCTCACGAACCCGTGATTCCATAGAGGGCCGAATGGGCCCCGACGATCCAAGGCTGCCAGTCCTGGACCTCAGGTCCCGGCTGTCCGCTGGTGCGGAGGCGAAGGAGTTCCTCGACGAGGCACTAGAGGCAGCAAGGTCGCACATCGGGTCGTCGACGGACCCCTTCGACAAGCTGCGTTCCATGCACATGGCGCTCGAGGCTTGCTCCGAACCCCCGAAGTGGCTCATAGATGCCCATTCCGACTTCGACCCCGGATCCTTGAGGGACTCACTAGCCCCACATCGCCGTGCCGAGGCGCACTGGTGGTACTGGAGGGGCGTGGTCAGCAGGGAGGAGAGGCTCTCCAGCTGGAAGGAGGCCATCGTCCGCCTTCGTTCCACGGGTTGCGGCCAGGCATCGAGGGAGTTGACTCGCAGGCTCAGCAGGGAGCTCTAGATCTCGGCGCCGATGAGGGTCCTGGTGTCGACTATCCCTGGGACAGACCTAATGCCCTTGACTATCGCTTCGGTCAGCTCCGCCTCGTCATCCGCCTCCACCTTGACGAAGCAGTCGAAGTTGCCGAAGACGACCCAGATGCCCTCGACGCAATCTATCTCTGCGACCTTCTCCCTCACGCTGATCTCCTCTCCGGGCTCGGTAGTGATCAGAACGAATCCCACAGCCAAAAAATCACACCTCCACAGCGATCAGGGTCTCAGTCTTCCTGATCCCTTCCACGTGCCTCATGTCCTCGATCAGGGTCTTGGACATCTGCTTCTCGCTCTCGAAGTCAATCCTCGCAACCAGGTCGAGTTCCCCGTATACGATCGAGACCTCCGACACCACTGGTATATCCAGGAGCTGTAGGTAAACGTCCCTCTCTCTCCCGGGCTCGCATGAAATCAGAATCCACGCCAGTGACGTCATTCGTACGTTGGGCCTGACTGGACGCTTATGACTCCTTCTGGATGGGTCAAATCACGCAAGTCATTAACGCTGATTGCCAACGGCAGGGCCCATATGCGCTTGGGAGTCACTCTGGTTCTGTTGCTCCTGATGGCGCCCATGCTATCCGCAGTATCGGCTGGCTCGCCTAGGTCCACAACGGTCTGGAATGGGACGGTTTCGCTAGAAGACGGGTACCTGGTCCAGTCCAACCAGGTACTAGTCGTCCAGGCTGGAACGACCATCCTCCTCGGGGACGACGAGAGGCTGGGTGTGGATGGCAGGATTACGATGGAGGGGACACAGTCCGCGCCCATAGTGATCGAATCAATCTCGGGGAAGCACCATGGCGTTGTCTTCAACTCCACCTCCAACAACAAGGGGTCCACCCTTGACAACCTCACGATCTCTGAGGGCGAGTACGGGATCACCGTCTACGGGAGCGACCCGGTAATCACCAACCTGGTGGTAAACAACGCGGACAGGGTGGCGATCGACCTTTTCGACAGCGCATCGCCGATTCTCAGGGACATCGTGATCGATGGGGGAGGGCAGGACTTGCACGGCTCTTCCACCACCTGGAGGTACGGGATCGGCATCTCCTCCGGGGCCTCCTCAGCACCGATCGTGCAGGGTGCCACGATTAGCGATCTAGTGACCCGTGGAATTAATCAATGGTACCTTAGTGGTGGCATTTTCACCAATATTTCGATCACCAACGTCACCGGGGCAACTTTGGCAGCATCTTCCGCGATATGGGTCGAGGACTCAATCCCGCTCTTCACGAACTTGAACGTCTCCAACTCAGACAACGGGATCATCGTGAGGCACATCTCGGAAGGAGCCACAACCAGGCCTACCTTCCTCAACACGAAGGTCGAGGACTGCCAGTACAGGGGCGTACTCGTTGAGCGCCTCGACCACACTAACTACTCCAATCTGCAGACCAATGCAGTGTTCACCGGGCTCGAGGTAAGGGGGACCGGTGGACCAGGTGCGAAGACCCCGGGGCTCGGGATCGGTGCGGCCTTCGACGTCAACACATCCGGTGCCAAGGTCACGGATGCCGTGATAGAGGACAATGCCATCGTTGGGTTCAGGGCCTACACTATCGATTCCTCGACCTCCCTGACGAACATCACCATTCGCAATAACGGCCCAGAGTCCCCTCTCAACTCTCACGAGTCTGCTGGGATCCTCTTCCGCAGCACCAGTTGGTCCAGCAAGGGTCCAGCAGAGATTTCCGACTTAGTCGTCGAGAACTCCACCGGGACTGGGGCCGTCTTTGGGAAGGGTGGCGTTATTGGCAGCAACTGGACCATCAGGAACAATGCTGCAGACGGCGTCTCATTCGTGGAATTCCATCCCAGGGTGGAGAACCTTGTCAGCGAGGAAAACATCGGTACCGGAGTCTCAGTCATCGATTCCAGCAACGTGGAACTCACCAACGTCCAAACATCGGGGAATGCCATAGGACTCTACTTTCAGGATTCCAATTATGTGATGAGCGGTGGGAAGAACGTCTCATGCCACACCTGCTCCTCAGATGGGGACCAGAGGGGGATAGTTGTCAGGGACAGCATCGACTTGCAGCTGATTTCGACTACCGTGGTAGGGGCGCTCTCCGAGCCGGCCCTGGACATCGACAACAGCGGGAATCTGTTCCCTGGGATCGTTATTCTCGATGACATCGCGATCCAATCCTCCTCTTCGAACTACTCGGTCAGCCTTGAGGGGGTAGATGCCGAGATTACCGGCCTCGACCTGAGTGGCGATGGTGGCGGGATGTACTGGGAGGCGAGGGGTTCGCTGCCATCCAGGATATCTAACAGCGTGATATGGGACAGCCCGTCAAACTGCCTGGACCTAGTCTCGCACACCGAGCTGTTAGCTGATGGCGTCTCTCTAATCTGCGACGAGCTTCCCGAAATCGACCAAAGCTCAGTGAACTTCACTGCCTCGTCATTGGCAAATCGCTCAGGCTCGCAAAGCACGTTCTCATTGAGCAACAACTCCCACCTCCGTTGGATTTCCTCGGGAGACATCCTCACTCCGGAGAGCTCTTCTGACGACGTCATTGCTGACGTCATGTGGATGGTCGACGTCCACACAATCAACCAGAACCTCCTCAACATTCCCATGGCACAGGTAAACATCACCTTCGATGAGTTCGAGAGCGAGGTCCTGGCCACCCAGCCCTACGAAGGGATGTTTGAGTACGGCCCGCACATCGGTCAGAGATGGGTGCCCATCCAGGGGTGGTCATCCACCAACACGGCATACGTCGGATGCGACTATTCAGGGGTCCACAATGACTCTGTTCCCATGCAGATTGATGGTGACATTCGAGTCTACTGCAGGCTGGAACTCAGCAACCAACCACCATTCATCCTCTGGAATTCCCCGTTGGAGATGGAGTACTCAAGCGAGAGCGAGATCGTTTTCGATGCCAGGGAGAGCTGGGATCTTGACTTCGACCTCCTCACTTACAGCTGGACGAGCAGCATCGATGGGGACTTCGGGTCAGCATGCGACCTCCAATCTAGCAACAACTCATTCTTCATCGCGAACATGAACGAGTCTGAGCCATGCCTCTCGGATGGGAGCCATGTCATCACACTCGAGGTATGCGACTCCGAGGGGAACTGCGTCAACGAGACCCGCGAGTTGGAATTGGTGAACCTGCCTCCGGTGCTAACCGTGGGCACATCCCCCTCCATCTCATCGTGGGGCACACTCTTCCTGGGTCAAACAGCGAACGTCACCATCGATCTTTCAGGGACTTTTGACCCAGAGGATCTCGATTTGTGGTGTTGGGCATCGGCATCCTACGAATCTGACCCTGACCCAGACCCCGGGAATCCTAGCTGCCCAATGGAGATTGTCAGATCCTTCATCAGCGCTCCAGAGGACACCTTCAGCGTATCAGTGAATGCTTGGGACGGGGTCAACGACGTGGTCTCGTGGACATTCAACGTAGAGCTGTACAACGAGCTCCCAGAACCGGTGATGGAGATATCCAGGACCGGTCAGACCTCAGCAGACTGGGTCGCGTTGACTGGCTTCCAGACTACCGATCCAGAAGGGGATGACATCCGTTTCGAGTTCCACAGCGACTTAGACGGACTCCTAGGGGCGGGCTCTTCCCCGGACCTTCCCGAGTGGTCAGGAACACTCAGCAAAGGAATACATTCCATCACAATGAGGGCCAGTGACACCAGGGGTAATCACGCCAACCAATGGAACACCCAATCAGAGACGCTGGAGGTGATCAACTCCGCCCCAGATGCCATGATTTCAAAGCCCATCTCTGGGACTTTCACGGACTCCTCAGAGTTGGTTTCCCTGGAATCCACCGGATCCGGTGACTGGGACCTCTCGTGCTCCGAGCTTCCGGACAACGGAAGTGGGCTACTTTGCAACCCGGTAGCAGCGATGAGCAGCGACCTAGTCTCGGTGCTATGGGAGTCGGACCAGATTGCCGACCCCATCGGGAGCAGTTGGGATATCTTGACTCGTCTCCCTGCCGGAGAGCATACCATCACACTCACCCTCGATGACGGTGGCGTACCAGTTTCCGACCAGATCGAGATCGTCGTCTCAGAGTCAGCACCGTTGCTCATGCTCGACTCACCTGTCCCAGATGCCCAAGTCTACTCGAACCTCCCCATCCTCTTCGACTTCAGAGACTCGGTCGACATGGATGGTGACGATTTCTCCGTCACGGTCACTTCTGACTTGGACGGAACTATACTAGATTCCAAGAGCGCTGCCTACTGGTACAATGACTACCTATCTCATGGGATTCACAACCTGACATTCCTACTAATCGACGAGAAAGGAATGGAGCGAACTCACTCACAGAGCATCACCGTCCTAGAGACAGGCCCGGTTGCAGTGATCTCCGGAATGGGTGATGGCCAATACTTGCCTCCCGGTCAAGAAGCGGTCCTTAGCGCTGAGCAGAGCTTCGACTACGACGATGACATCGTCCTCTTCGAATGGATGATAGACGGCCAACTAGTCAGCGATAGCATCATTCTGAACATCTCGTTCCAGCCAGGACCAGTGAGGATAGACTTGCTGGTGAAGGACTCGAGGGGGGACACCTCAGTAGCTTCGGTGAACCTGACAGTCGGGTCCAGTGCTCCGGAAGTATCCGACCTGATGGTATCTGTGATCAGGGTCGAGGACGGCGTTCCCACAGAGGTAACTACCACGGTCCGAGTTCAGGATGCAGATGGGACTACCGAGATCGTTCGCGGGGAACTAATTGCTGGGGGGGTATCTGTTGCCATGTACTTCTACGACGATGGAACAAACGGGGACTCGATGGAGGGCGATGGCATTTGGACTTCGAGGTTCTCCTGGGTGGTCTCCGGGGGTTCTTGGGCGAGGGTCGAAGTCTGGGCGATAGACGCTGATCTAGTATCTCCCGGTGCGGTTCACACAGTCCCCATCGTTGATTCGGACACTGGTCTGGAGGCATGGGTCTCATCTCTGGGTATCCCCTTGCTCGTAATCACCATGGCATCTCTTTCGATGGCGGGAATTGCATACAGGAGGATGAAGATGGCAGAGATAGCCAAGGACATGCAGGTCATCGAGTCGTGGTCTGGGTTTGATCCTCGTGATTTGGATCAGGAATTCGACTCCGAAGACTAGTTCTCTGGGCCCCAGGGGGTCCTCTCCCTGTTCAGACCGACCCTCTTAGAGAATAGGAACTTGAAGTTCTTCCACCCATCCCCCCACGTGTGGATTTCAGCGGTCCCCACCCTGGGCCTATATGGGACGGATACCTCCACTGCCTCATCACGACCGAAGCACCTCCTGGCGTTGATCTTCATCTCCTCGGAGAGGGGCATCCCATCGTTAGTCGGGCGCATCTTCGGGTTTTCCATAATCTCCTTGCGGAAGACCCACATCCCTGACTGGGAGTCGTGAATCCCATAGAAGAACAGCATCTTCGCAGTGAATGAGAGAGCCCAATTGCCGAATCCATGGAGGCCGGACATCGCCCCTTCCTCGGCCCTCTTCAGACGATCGCATGTGATGAACTTGAGGTTCTCTTCGACTAGCTTCCTAACTAGTCTCGGGACCTCCTCTCCGGGATATGTGCAATCAGCATCCATTGTGACGATTATTTCCCCCGGGGCAATGGCGAAACCCGTCTTGTAGGCTCTCCCATACCCCTTCCTCGCCTCGAGATACACCTCAGCCCCTTCTTCCTCGGCGAGCTCGCGAGTACGGTCCTCGGAATTTCCGTCGATTATCAGGAAGTCCAGCTCCTTGCACCAACCGTCGTTTGGAACCGATCGAATGGTATCCACAATGGCCTCCTCCTCGTTTCTCGTAGGAATTACCACGGTCACGTGGACTGGCAGGGTGTCTTCCATAGGGAATTGCCTATCATGGGGCTATTTTTGAACCATTGTAGAGTCATTTCCACTCCCGTTCTCTTCAATAACGCCTCCCTAGACCGGTTTACCGGTGGAGCCATGCACATAGCGATGATATCGGGAGAGTACCCACCCAGGTGGGGGGGGATGGGGTCCACTGTATACCACCTGTCATCCAAACTCGCGGCCATGGGGCACAGGATCTCGGTCATAACTAGGAAATCCAGAGGAAACTCCCCTATTCTTGAAGGAGTCAGCATCATCGAGGTCCCATGGGTCAAGATACCCCTTGAATTCACGCGCTCCTACGGCAAGTCGGCCCTGAAAGAATTGGTCCGCCTCCATGCAGATGAACCAGTCGATGTCGTCCACCTCCATTGCCCAATGGTATCTTGGTCTTCCAAACAACTCGACAGATGCCGGAGAGAAGTTGCGCCTGTGGTATCATCAATGCACGGAACTTGGCTAGGGGAGAGGGACGGACTGACCCTAGCAGCGAGTTTCGGGGAACCAGCGGTGTGGTCGAACCCCAACGACATAGCAATCCGTTTCATGGCAGGCAGGTATGCCCGTTTTGAGAAATCCGCAATCCGACACTCTGCAGTGGTGGTCCCAAACTCCAGAGCAACAAAGTCGGACCTTGAATCTAGGTACGACGCACCCTCGGATTGGGATTGCGAGGTCATCCACTGGGGGGTGGATACGAGCATGTTCGTCCCAATGCATCTGGATAGCGAGGAAGATTCCCACAAGAAGAACGAGATCAGGAGGAAGTACGGTCTTGGATCCGATACTCTCCTCCTACTTGCCGTAGGTAGACTTGCTGCTCGGAAGGGGCATGGGTTGCTTCTGAGAGCATTCGCCAGGGCTGCCGAATCCACCGATTCACACATGGTGATTATTGGGCGTGGTTCTCTTTGGAGGAAGCTAAACCGACTGGCCGCCAAGTTGGGGATTAGCCACAGGGTCACCATAGAGTCCGGGATGGGTTTCGAGCAAATCTCCGAGATGTATAGGGCATCTGATCTGGTGATATACCCTTCATACTACGAGGGACAGGGGCTAATCCCACTGGAGGCCATGAGCTCTGGCACACCAGTCGTGACGGTTGACCACGGCCCTCTGCCCGAGATGGTGGACGACAGTGTAGGGGCACTGTTCGAAATCGGCTCGGTCGACTCTCTCGCCAAAGCCATTACTTCCGAGGCATCTTCTAAGCAATCCTTGCTCAAGAAAGGCGCAGAGGGGAGGAGAAGAGTCCTCGATCAGTTCACCCTCGATGGCAATGCTGAGGACTTCCTAGCAGTTTATCGACGAGCCATATCCTGATTAACGTCCGGGGAAACTCTTGATTGCTAATCCTCCTTCCGCTACTCGATGGAGAGCCGAATTGCTTCACCGCGGAGATCGAATAGCGCTACGATAGCAAATTTTGCCATCATCACCCTAGTGGGCTATCTCGTGCTGGTTAATCTGAAACCAATCCTGATGCCCCTCGCAATTGCAGTCCTCATCTATTTCCTAATCAGGGCGCCTGAACAGTACCTAATCGAGAGATTCGATGTGGTATCAAGAATGCCAATGCTGGCTTATGGGGTAATCCTTGCCTTCGGTGCACTGGCCTCGTATGCCGTTTCTATACTGCTGTACAGGAATATCGACCAATTCAAAGATGAGATGAACAAGGAGGGGGGCTTGATTGACAAGTTCGACGAGAAGTGGATAAATCTGGGCGAAACAAACCTATATGGTTTCGAAGATGTGCTTACCAGCCAGGAAACCATCGAGAATGTCCTAGATCCGCAGAACATCCAGGATTTCGCCACAAACATACTCGCCGACCTCGCTTCATTCATGACCACAATGGTCACAGTAGCAATCTTTGTCATATTCCTGATTCTTGAGGAGAAGAGCCTCCCTGGAAGATTCAAGGCTGCCTTCCCAAGCTCCTATGGAAGGGTCAGGAACATCGTCTCAAACTCATCAGAGGCAATATCGACTTATGTCATTTCGAAGGCCACTTGTAGTGCCGGCCAAGCGATCGTTCTGGCTTTCCTTCTCTGGTTCATGGGAATTCCAGGTTGGTTTCTGTTCGGGGTCCTATGCTTCCTGCTAGACTTCATCCCCATCCTCGGGGCACTTCTAGCCACCATACCACCGATGATGATCGCCCTGATAGTACTGGACCCAATCCACGCTCTGCTCCTCGGAGTAGCCATGATCGGCAACCAGCAACTCTTCGGCTCCTTCATAGAGCCAAACCTCTCTGGGCAGAGACTTGGGATTTCACCCCTGGTCCTCCTCCTAACAGTCATGGTTAGCGCCTCAGTGTGGGGGATTTCCGGGGCAATAATCGGAGTTCCAATAATGATAATTGCACGAATAGCACTCGAGGAGGACGAGAGAACCCGTCCGATTGCCCTGATGCTAGCTATGAAAGTCCGCGAGGAAGAGTAGTCACCGTAGTGAGATGATCGCTAGAACCCCATCGCCCCTTACTGAGACCATGCCACCCATCCCTTCGTTGTGCAGCCCCCTTGTGGAGAGGGCAAGCAACCCTCCGGACATCTCCCACTTGGCCCCTGATATCCAAACCCTGCTCGGCTCAAGGGCGAAAACCGAGAAAACATCCCCCAGTCCGATTTCCATCGATACCTCCCCCTCCTCGGGATGCAACCTTGTGGTGACATGGTTCTCGTGATGGACACGGATGATGGCCCCCGGGGGCGCATCATGCATTGCGGCCCAGCTTCCGAGGACATGGGCGGGATCGCCGCCATCGGCACCGACAATGTCGATCTCATCGAATCCTCGGTCGATCAGAAGGACGAGTGATTTTGCCAGATCGCTGGTCATTTGCTCGGTCATCTCCACAGTCTTCCCCTCCCATGAAAGAACGTCCACAGAGTCCAGGTCACCGAGAATTTCTTTGACTTCAATGCCAGATTCAGTGGC
>Ga0315316_10002318_pt1 | contig 13662 bp, 10 predicted proteins | sample M160m3416metaG_FD_203702 | JGI IMG/M metagenome (GOLD analysis project Ga0315316, IMG submission 203702) | Ammonia-oxidizing marine archaeal communities from Monterey Bay, California, United States - M1 60m 3416 | ecosystem: Environmental > Aquatic > Marine > Intertidal zone | place: USA...
TTTTAAAAATGGTTAGCGGAGTTCTACTCCTAGCAGATGCAGTAGAGGGACCAATGCCGCAGACTCGATTCGTTCTAAAAAAATCTCTCGAACTAGGGCTTAAACCTATTGTCGTTGTTAATAAAATTGACCGTCCAGCTGCTCGGATCGAGCAAGTAGTTGATGAGGTTTTTGATTTATTTGTCGAACTTGGAGCTAATGACGAACAATTGGATTTCCCTGTGATATATACTTCGGCCAAACAAGGTATTTCAAGATTGAGCCCTGATGAGCCAGATAGAGATATCACCCCTGTTCTAGACATGATTATCGAGAAGGTCCCTTCTCATTTGGGAGATTCAGAAGGCCCTTTTCAGATGCTAGTATCATCTATGGACTACGATGACTATGTAGGAAGAATTGCTATTGGTACTATAACTCGCGGACATATTCAGGCAAAAAACAACTACATCCAGATCGATCGCCAAGGAGATAAACACGCATTTTCTCTTTCAAAATTATACACATACCAGGGGTTATCAAAAGTAGAGTCTGAAGGTGCTACCACGGGAGATATTATTGGTATTGCTGGAATGAAAGAAGTGCAGATCGGAGAAACCATAGCTGACTCCAGTTGCCCAGAACCACTTCCGGTAATTGAAATTGACGAGCCTACTTTATCTATTCATTTTTCCTCAAACACATCACCATTTGCGGGCCGTGAAGGTGAGTTTGTAACATCAAGACAAGTCCGTGATCGTTTATTTCGAGAAACGCGTTCAAATGTTTCTCTCAGGGTGGAAGAAACAGATACACAAGACACCTTTAAAGTTTCTGGGCGTGGGGAATTGCATTTAACTATTTTAATTGAAACTATGCGCCGGGAAGGCTATGAATTTTCCATTTCCCGCCCCGAAGTATTAATCAAGAACATTGATGGCGTCCCTCATGAGCCTGAGGAGTTTGTCATTCTCGACATTGATGAATCTCATATGGGTGCTGTTATGGAGGCCATGGGTCAGCGAAAAGCAACTATGCAAAATATGAATCAAGGAGAAAATACTGCAAGACTTGAATTCGTCATTCCCACGCGTGGTCTTTTCGGATTTCGCTCTGAGTTTCTTACTTTGACCAAAGGTACAGGTATTATTAACCGCAACTTCCATAACTTCATTCCACATTGCGGAGAAATTGCCCAACGCGCTAATGGTGCTCTCATTGCCATGGAGCATGGAAAATCAACTGGTTTCTCGCTATTTAACCTTCAGGAAAGAGGCTCAATGTTTGTTGGGGCAGGTGAAGAGCTTTACACGGGAATGATTGTCGGCTCAAACAAAAAAGATAATGACCTTGTGGTAAATCTTTGCAAAGAAAAAAAGCTAAGTAACATGCGCGCATCAGGGTCAGATGTAAATATCATTCTCACACCGCCAGTAATAATGAGCCTTGAACAGATCTTGGGCTTTCTCAATGAGGACGAATTAGCAGAGATCACTCCAAAAAGTATACGATTACGAAAAAAGATTCTTAACGAAAATGACAGAAAGAGATATGGAAAAACAAGAAACAGTATCCCTGTATCCGTCTCCTAGATTTTCCATTTTGATTGCCCTGTTTTTTGAAATGTTGTAGAATCAACAACCTTTCAAAGATCAAGGCTTCTTTCTAATAAATATTTTCTCTTTTCTAGAGCCTCTTAAGATTTTTTCTACAAACAAGACTTCTTAGAATAAAAATCGGATTAAAGTTCATCCGAGAATTGGATTTATATGGAACATACAACCTTGGTTCAACACATCAGGCGTCAGGAAAAAGCTACTCCCGGAGCCACCGGAGAGTTCACCAGCTTAATGAATGAAATCATGGTGGCAGCTAAAATTATTTCTCTGGAAGTCAATAGTGCTGGAATTGGAGAGGATATTTTTGGGCTCACCGGAAAAATAAATGTTCAGGGAGAAGAAGTTAAAAAACTGGATGAATTTTCTGACATCACATTTACTAAAATTATCGGACAGTCCGGAACAGTATGTGCAATTACTTCTGAAGAAAAAGAAAATGCTTTTATCATTCCTACAGAAAATAACCCAGGAAAATATATTTTCATGATGGACCCTCTGGATGGGTCCTCTAATATTGACGTGAATGTCAGTATAGGAACAATTTTTTCTATTTACCGAAAAAAAAGTCCCGGAGACCAAGTAACAGATGAAGATCTCCTACAAAAAGGAGATGATCAAATTGCTGCAGGTTATATCGCATATGGTTCAAGCACAATTTTTGTCTATACAACCGGTCATGGAGTTCATGGATTTACGCTTGATCCGGCTCTAGGAGAATTTTTCCTCTCGCACCCGGATCTAGTTATCCCTGAACAAGGGTCCACTTATAGTACCAATGAAGGCAACTGGGCAGTTTGGGATGAAGCACAAAAAGATTTAGTTGCTTATTTAAAAGAAGAGGCTCCAACTTCTGGACGACCTTACAAATTACGTTACATCGGTTCTTTGGTCGCAGATTTTCACAGAACATTATTGAAGGGGGGGCTCTTCATGTATCCTCGTGACATGAAAAGTCCTAAAGGAAAATTAAGATTTTCTTTTGAAGCCGCCCCTCTGGCTTTTATCGTCGAAAATGCTGGAGGTAAAGCTTCTACAGGCAAACAACGCATTCTTGATATTACCCCGACAGGCATTCATGACCGCCTGCCTCTGTTCATTGGCAGCAAGAATGATGTAGAGCTAGCTGAACAACGTCTCAGGGCCACAGTAAAAAAAGGTGGGTGGTTAAAGTGGTTGAGTGGATAACCTAAAAAATGTTACACACATTTTTTATAAGCAGAAGTTTCCCCAGTATTTTTAATTTCCATATCACAAATTTCTTATGAAAATTCAAAGCATACGCGGTGTTAAAGATATCCTGCCCGATGAAATCTGGAAATGGCAACATATAGAATCCATCGCGCATAAAGTTTATTCTCGTTACGGTTTTAAGGAGATTCGCCTTCCTATTTTTGAAGACACTCGACTTTTTTCGCGTAGCATTGGAGAAACCACAGATATCGTCGAAAAGGAAATGTACACATTTCAAGATCGGAGCGGCGACTCTATTACACTTCGCCCCGAGGGAACCGCATCAGTTGTGCGTGCCTATGTAGAACACAAAATGCACACACCCCCTTCAATTCTAAAAATGTTTTATATTGGCCCAATGTTCCGTTATGAGCGGCCGCAGGCAGGGAGGCTAAGACAGTTCAATCAAATCGGGGTTGAAGCTATGGGTTCACCCAGCCCAATTTTGGATGTGGAAGTAATGACTATGCTCATAGAGTTTTTTAAGGAATTAGGCCTCACCAATATTAAACTACAGATAAATAGTTTGGGAAGTCAAGATTGCCGGCCTCAATATCGTAAAATTTTAAAAGCAGGCATAGAAAAACATCTAGGAAAACTTTGCCCTAACTGTACAAACCGGTATGAGCGAAATCCCTTGAGGGTTCTTGATTGCAAGGTAGAGCAATGCGGTAAAATTGGACAAGAGCTACCCAAGCTCATCGACCACCTCGACCCAGCTAGTGCCGAACATTTTTCCGAAGTGCGATTTCTTCTAGACTCGGCCGGAACATCCTACTCTGTCAACCCAAACCTGGTTCGTGGATTAGATTATTACAATAGCACTGCGTTTGAAGTCACCTCGCAAAATTTAGGCGCTCAAAATGCTATATGCGGAGGGGGACGTTACGATACTCTGGTTGAAGAACTTGACGGCCCCTCAACACCTTGTTTTGGTTTTGCTCTCGGCCTCGAACGCTTAGTTTCGCTAGTACCATTTGAAAATCAAAAATCACTGCTAAAAAAACCAGATATTTTTATAGTTTGCCTAGGTGATGAGGCCAAAATAATAGCGTTCAAAATTGCACACGAGCTACGCTTAAAAGGATTGCGCGTAGAGAGAGATTATGAAATGAGCAGCATGAAAAGCCAAATGCGCAAAGCTAACAAAACTCAATGCCGATTAACTCTGATTCTTGGAGAAAATGAAATCCGCTCCAAAAAATATGTTTTAAAAAATATGGAAACTGGCGAGCAATTAGAATGCCCTGCCCAGAACCTGACAACTGAAATTGATAATCTTCTCACCAATGCACAATAATTAAGGTTAAGCAGAACTTTTTTTGCTTAAAAACATATTAGTAAGCAACAATTGACCACAAAGGATGACCATGCTAGATTGAAGCTCGCAATATTTGACGTTAAATCGAATGGCAGGGAATTTAATGGCTAGCTCAGAATTAGAAGTTCTTGAAGATTATATTGTTCAAAACAAGCTGAAGATCACCAAGCAAAGGCGCGCTGTTCTAAACGCTTTTCTTGAATGTGAAAAACATGTTAGTGCCGAAGAACTTTATAATCAAGTCATCCTAACCGATCCAAAGGTTGGGTTGGCAACGGTATATCGAACATTGGCATTACTAACCCGAAGCGGCCTGGCTTCAGATCTAGATTTTGGTGATGGCCAAAAACGCTACGAACATAAATATATGCACGGTCACCACGACCATATGATTTGCACAGAGTGTGGCAAAATAATAGAGTTTAATCATCCATTGATCGAAAAATTTCAGGAAGAAGTAGCGAGCCGAAATGGATTTACTATCACCTCCCACAAACTCGATATGTTTGGCCTTTGTAGTGAGTGTCGCTAACCTTCAAGAATTTTAGGGGCAGTCTAAACTTGAAGTAATAACGAGAGAGGTTCTTGACTAGGTTAGTTTTTTGGAAGATTCTGGGCGCAGCGAAAGCCTATGTAGTTAAAAACTTCATTCATGATCTGGCCATAGGTGGTCACTTTAGGAAAAACTTTATTTTTGGGGTGTAACCAGACCCGGTTCGTTATACGCAATGCACCAGCTGAGGAGTCAAAAGACCCACCTCTAACAACTTTTGACTCTCCATTCTCAGGTCCCAGCGGATTATTTTTTGATCGCATTTTATAATAAGGTTCATACCAGTCGTTGACCCACTCCCATACATTCCCCATCATATCATGCAGTCCATACTGGTTAGGGGCTTTACCACCAACAGGGTGTGACGTCTCTGCCGAGTTATCTTCATACCAAGTATAATCTTCGTGAACCATATTGCCCCAAAAGTAGCGAGTCGTCGCCCCTCCCCGTGCCGCATACTCCCATTCCGCTTCAGTTGGCAAACGACAGGCACCTTTAGATTTTTTTATAAATTTTTGCACATCCAAAAAATTTACTTGTTCAACAGGCAAGTTTGTTCCCACGAACTTTGAAGGATTAAATCCCATATTTTTTTCCCAACGCACCTGAGTGACTTCATACCTGTCCATATAAAAATCATCAAGACAAACTTCATGTTCAGGCTTTTCATCTTCTTGGGTGTAGTCATTACCCATTATAAAACACCCTCCTTTTATAAACACCATACCCTCAGGAGCCTTATCTGCCTTTGCTTGATCTTCAGGAGAAAGTTGAATTGGTAAGACCCGTTTTTGCGAGAGAGCGGAAGATTCTTCCGAAACCTCTGGTAGCTCAGAAAAGCTGGGGTGAATATCTTCACTTCCTTGCTCTTCAGCTTTATCAGTACACGCTGAAAGCAAAGAAAAAACACTCAAAAAAATGAATAGTTTATAAAAAGGCATTGTTTTAGCAGGACTTGTTAAAAGCGTGAATAATACCATTTTAATGGGGTTTTACAAAAAAAATATGAGTTTTAGTCTATTACAGTATTTTTTTCTTATAAATATCTTTATAAACACCCCTGATAGAAACTTAATTTAAATAAATAGCTTAAATTTTTCGTTCAAAGGCCGATAAATTAAGAAACATGTGTCTTTTTTAAGGGAGTTTGATTTTGCCAGCGACAAAACTATTCAGCCGTTCTACCATAACTATATCTTTGCTCCTTTTGGTCTTATCGGAGACAGGTTGTACTACCTTGGAAAAAAGCTATCTAAAATCACGCCAGGCTATTACCAACCTTGTCCATGAGGCCGAAGATAGCTATCGCCCTATTTTAGGGTTAGACAGAAATATTGACTTACAATTTGCCAGACACCAGTTTAATCGCAGAGAATATGCATCTTCTGAATTTTATCTCAAGAAAACTCTAGTTAATCAGCCGGAAAATATTGAGGCTATAAAACTTTTGCCTTGGACCTATTTTTTTCAAAAACGTTTTGACAAGGCTTTGGAATCATTTAAACAGGCTCACACACTTCACAGAAAAGATCCTACCGCTTTATTTGGTATGGGTTGGAGTTATTTCAGCTTAAAACAACACCAAAAAGCTCTGGAAAGTTTTGAGCGTGCCGAAAGATTTTCTCCAAACTCTTATGAAATCCATAAGGGTAAGTCATTCATCTACCTAGAGCAAAGGCAAAATCATCTTGCAAAAGAAGAACTTAAAAAAATTTTTCACCCCATAAAAGCGAACGAGGTGTTAGAAGGTTGGAAAAACTCAAACCGCGATAATATAACAAGGCGCTGGGAGATCATTCCATCTAACTCTGTATCCAATTCTATATTTAGTCTACAGGTTGAGTTCCCAAGGTACCGCAGCCTTCTTTTAGGAATGCCTTCAAAGAACTTAGAAGATCTTGACTCAGCATGGGAAAGCTATTATCAAGAAAAATATAAAAAGGCCTCTAAGCTATTTAAACTTCTGGCTAAATCAAACCACTCAAGTTTAGATGCGGTGAACGGACTGGGCTGGAGCCTTTTGCATACAAAAAAAATTAATAAATCGGAAAAAGTCTTTAAGGAAATCCTAGAGCTCTACCCTGAATTTATAGGAGCATTAAAAGGCTTGCAGGAAATCGAAAAAATTAAAAAACGCCAAGCACTCTATGTACAAAATTATATTGATATGGGCAAATACCAAATCGCAGCAAACAAACTAGATGACTTGCTAGCTCGATATGACAACTGGGCCCACCTATACAATCAATACGGGAAAATTTATCTTGCCCGCAAAGATTACGATAAAGCTCGAGAAAATTTTCTACACGCAAAAAAACTTTCTCCAAATGACAGCCCCTCACAGCTAGGGCTTGAGCGGATACAACTGGCTCTTGACAAACAATTATATAAAGCCGATCAGGCTTTTAAAAAGGGTGACTACAAATTAGCCACCATTATTTATCACGACTATGTAGGTGATGAAACATGGCCACCAGCTAATTTTAGACTAGCCCATGCCTATAATGGGCTTGGGTGGAGCCAGTTCTACAAAAAGCAGTATCAGTATGCGATTGATAAGTTTTCAAAATCCGTCGAGCATGAAGATTATAAAATATCTTCTGCCAAAGGACTCGGTCTATCTCTATTTGCTATAAAAAAATATGAGGATGCGATTCCATATCTGCAAATAGCTTTAAAGCATGATCATCTAAACAAGAACCTGGCCTATAAACTTGACTGGAGTATTCTAAGAAGCCAGTCTCTGACAGTTTCTCAAAAATACTTTAAAAATATTTTAAAAGATCATCCTCTGCGTGCTTCTCCCTATATGGCTCTTGGGTGGATTAACTACAATTGGAAAAAATTTGATCTGGGAATTGAGTATTTTCTTAAAGCCATTTCTCTAGACCCTGATTTCGCTATAACTCCAGAATTTTTGGCATTACTCGATAAGGAACGTTTTGGTTGGCAGGTATATAACTCCTTGGGTTGGACATATTATCAAAGTCATTTGAATGATAAATCCATGCAAATGTTCAAATATTCTTTAAAGCTAAAACCCAATAAGTCTGAAGCTCGCAAGGGCATAGGCTATCTCAATTTTCGGTTGGGTCATTATGACTCCGCTATAACCATGCTCAAACAATGTCTGGCTTTGAATCCAAAGCCAAACCCAGTACCTGAACGGGTAACTGGTTCTAATGCTATTGGCCCATTCCAGATTCAAACAACAGCCCGAACTAAACTAGGAAGAGCTCATTATGCCAAGGATAGCTTCCAAAAGGCTATCAAAGCATATAACGAAGAAATCCGCCTAAACTCAAATCAGCCGGATGCATATGACGGGTTAGGGTGGGCTTTGTTAAAGAACGGTCGTGCTCTGGAAGCCAGATCCGCTTTCGCAACCGCAATTAACCTAGAACCTTTAAATAACTCGGCACATAAAGGCCTTGTAAAAGCCAAACAGGCTATTACTGAAGAGAGTTTAAAAAACAAAGTTGCCTCACCTCTTCTACTTCCTTGAAAAAAACCTCAATTAGCTAATTAGTCATTCAGCGAATATTAAAGCTTAAAGTTGATGCCTAATAAAATTCTCTTAAAAACTGTCCATCAAATTGACTAATATAGTTTAAACACTCTTATATATATATGGAGAGTGAGCGTAAATTTTCTTTTAACTAGATCAGTAGGAGTTAATGGGATTGAAACTTATTCGTTTCAATGACATTTTTTTACTTACAACAATCCTTCACTTACTCTTTCTCAGAAAACATTTCTAAATAAGAAGACTTCAGGTTATCGACAACCGAAGGGTCTGCTAAAGTCGAAACATCTCCTAGTTGATCGGATTCATTGGCAGCAATTTTTCTCAATATACGTCGCATGATTTTCCCAGAACGGGTTTTAGGAAGAGCGGGTGCCCAGTGTATAACATCAGGTGCGGCAATTGGTCCTATTTCCTTTCTGACAAACTGTACTAGAGTTTTCTTCAATGAATCATCAGGTTTCTCACCATCCATAAGAGAAACATAGGCATAGATACCCTGCCCCTTAATGTCATGAGGAAATCCAACGACAGCAGCTTCGGCCACGGCTTCATGAAGCACAAGAGCGGATTCCACTTCAGCTGTGCCCATTCTATGCCCCGATACATTGATAACATCATCAACTCTGCCAGTAACCCAGTAATATCCATCTTCATCACGGCGACAACCATCACCAGTAAAATAATAGCCGGGGTAAAGTTTAAAGTAAGTCTCCTCAAAACGTTCATGATCACCATAAACAGTTCTCATTTGACCCGGCCAAGGTTCAGATATTGCCAGCACACCTGTCACCCCATTGCCTTCCAGTACATTGCCCGTTTCTGCCTCAATCACTATGGGCTTCACGCCAAAAAAAGGCAGCGTAGCTGAACCCGGTTTTGTAGGGGTGCAACCTGGTAACGGAGTGATTAATATACCCCCTGTCTCGGTCTGCCACCATGTATCGACAATCGAACAACGTTCTCTCCCCACATTTTTGTAATACCATCGCCATGCTTCAGGATTGATCGGCTCACCTACTGATCCCAAAACCCGTAAAGTAGAAAGATCATATTTAGAGGGTGTCTCTTCCCCATAAGCCATAAGAGCGCGAATTGCCGTTGGAGCAGTATAGAATTGTGTGACTTTAAGCCGGTCCACTACATCCCAAAACCTTCCACAATCAGGATAAGTCGGAATACCTTCAAACATAACTGTTGTCGCGCCATTCGCTAACGGTCCATAAATGATATAGGAATGCCCAGTGACCCAACCAATGTCTGCTGTGCACCACCAGATATCACCATCCTGATAATCAAAAGTATACTTATGAGTAAGCGCAGTGTAGATCATGTACCCACCAACATTATGCTGGACACCTTTAGGTTTTCCCGTTGAGCCTGAGGTATAAAGAATAAATAGGGGGTCTTCAGCAGACATGATTTCTGCTTCACAAACAGTGCTAGCATTTAGCATTTCTTCGTGCCACCAGGTATCCCGCCCGTCTTGCATCTTTGCAGAAATCTTGTCGCCCACCCGCTCAGACACAATACAGGTTTTAACAACTACTCCTTCCTCTTCTGCCAATTTCATTGCCTCATCGGCGTTAGTTTTTAAAGGAACTGGTTTATTACCACGAAACCCTCCATCAGTAGTGATGAGAACTGTGCAGTTAGAATCCACAATTCGGTCGGCAAGAGCCGTCGGAGAAAAACCGCCAAAAACAATAGAGTGTATTGCTCCTATCCGAGCACAAGCCAGCATAGCAATGGACAACTCAATCACCATAGGCATATAAATAGAAATTCGATCTCCTTTTTTTACACCATGAGTTTTAAGAACATTGGAAAATTTACAAACTTCTTCATGTAGTTGAAGATAAGTCAAACTAATATTATCCCCGGGTTCATTCCCCTCCCATAATATGGCGGTCTGATCACCCCGCTTTTCTAAATGACGATCTAGGCAATTGACCGTAATATTAGTTTTTGCTCCCTTAAACCATGCGATGCGGATATCCCCATTCCTAATATCGTAGTTGTAGTCACGCACCTGATCCCATTTTTTGAACCATGTAAATTTTTCTGCCTCATCCGCCCAAAAACTTTCAGGATCATTAATCGAACGATCATACATCTCCTGATATTTATCTATGTTCTTGATTAATGCCTTTGCGGAAACAGACTCAGGAGGATTATATATTTCCTCACTCATAAAATTTCTCCAACAAAATCGTTTAAGAAAAACGATGCTATTTTAAAAGAGGACGAACAGCTCTTGCCGCTTCGGTCAAAGTCCAAAGCCCGTCAGGTTGACTGAATTCCCCATCCCGAATATTAAGCACAAATACTCGCATACGACCAGGGACCTGTTGTGCAATCATAGAAAACCCGCCTCCAGAAGCAAATTGATCGCTAATATGAATTGTCTTGCCAAACTGGTCCTTATTTTCAAAGCTTTTATCAAACAAGGTCAACATTTCATCCCTCGAAGGTAGCCGCCAGTCATCATAACCAGCATATTTATTTTCGTTTAATCCTCGCACATAATCGACGCTGTCTTGATAATTGACCCATTTCTTTAAATCAATCATAGAATCGTTCTTACACCACATCAATTTATGCGACTTCGAAACGACAGTGCCATCTCCGTTATCAGTAAAAATGTTGTCATCGGAATTCATAATATATAAAGCTCGACTCAGGTTAAAAAATTAAGATAAAATAACATATTTAACAATCATTTTTCAGATGATAACCTTTGAATATAATTAGAGATAAAGTTTTTTCGTAAGGTTAAGAAGTTTGACACCCTAAAAAGCCTTTGTAATTTCCCTATAAAATAGTGAATAGTTAAATTGTCTCATATACCACCATCTCAAAAAAAAGTTTTATTGACCCATCTCGACTGGAACCTCCAGAGGTTAGATGAAGTCTTAAAACAAAGCGAAACAGATTATTTTAAAAGTGCTGCTTTGCAACGCTTTGGTCATACTTATACTATGGCAATTAAAAGTATTCACGAGTTCATCGACCTCAAGGACAGAGCAAAAGAAATCAAAGACGAGGAATGCATCAAACTAGCTACACAAAACGGCTGGAATGTAGACCCTATTAAATGGCATGAAATGATATCAGACTATCAGCGTATCAATCAAAAGCCTGATGACCAGCAAACTGAAGTCGTTTATCAAAAGCTACCCGGCTACCAACAGGCTTTGAAAAATCTTTATTATAATTTGAAAAGCTTACTTTAAAATCTGCTTCAACTCATCCAATGCTTTTTTTCTATGGGAAATAGTATTCTTATCCCTGGGAGACATCTCCCCATAAGTTTGCTTATAGCCTTCCGGGATAAAAATAACATCCCAGCCAAAACCATTTTTTCCTCGTATGCTATCTGACAAGGTTCCTTTGACTTGCCCTCGGGCAACCTTCATATTTTCCCCATCATAAACAGCGAAGTAACACATCGCAGTTGCGCCGCGGTCAATAAATCCTTTCATCATTTTCAACATACCATCACAGCCAACGGTCTCTTCAAACCATTTCACCAACGCACCGGGTAAGCCGTTCCAAGCATGAAACAATAGGCCAGAGTCTTCAACCATTACAGGGGATTGTAAAGATTCGTATGCTTGCTGAGCTTTATGCCGAACCACAACATCCAGATCCGGTGATTGGATTTCAAAGAGACCCGCAACCTTAACTAACTCAATTGGAAAATTAAGAATTTCGCCCACTTCCCGAGCTTTGTTTGGGTTTCCCGTTACAAACTTAAATTGATTTAACATACTAAGTACCTAAGTATCCAGCAGGTGCCGGGTGAAATTTTAAAAAACTAACCAAATCAAAATTTCTTAACGATGCAATTAAAAGTTATTGCTCATCTTCAACAAGAAAAGCAAACAAATATAATATTTATCCTTAGCTTTTACACTAGGTAGAAAACAACATTAATGAAGTTAACATCGAGGCATACCGGGAAGATGTATTGACGAGTTATTACACATTTGTTATTCATTGAATTTTTCTATACTATATTGATACTCTCACATACATTACTTAACTAATTAAAATTAATGAAACAGTTTTTAAAGTTATTCACATATTCTTTTTTTATTTTATTTCTGAATTCATGTGGCCAGATTTTCGAGATCGACGCAGATGTTCAGGCCCGGCAAGCCTTGCTAGACCTAATGGAAATACAGGACAAGTTTTATCAGGAAAATGAGAGATATGCTACCGGCCATGCTGAAATTAAAAAATACAATTTAAAATATCATTCCGGCATCGTCTATCTTGAAATTGAAAATGCTGGAAAGGATGGATACAGAGCCGTTTCTCTGCCTGCAGAATCTACCACAGCAAGGGTATTCGCTTATGATAGCGAGCAAGGGGGATTTTATGAAATGGAGGAAGACGAAGTTTCAAGGTATGTATTAGGAGCGTTAAAACATATCCGTGACGAAAAACACAAAAAAGATCTGAACGAATTAACCGGTTGGTTTTTAATGGGAGGCATGTCCTTTCTAGGTTTACGCTTTTTCATACGCCATCGATCTCCAGAAAACAACATAGGTATTTGGTCTTATATATTGAGTCTGCCTGCTATGGGATGGGCAGTTGCTCTTTTGGGAAATATGGAGGAAAATGTAGTATTCACCCACAACATGGCTATAGGAACCTGGGTTGGGCTAGTAATAGCATTATTGGCCTTTGGATTAGGAACCTTGTGGGTTATAAAAAACAAAAATAATCCACCCGCTCCGCTAGTCAGCCTTTTGGCTTGCACACTGTTGATTTCTTTTACAAGTATAGCAGTCATGCTTTACATGCTCAAAACATTTGCTTGACTCGTTCACCCTAGCCGCACAGTGAGAACATGAAGAGTTTCTGTACCAGTATTAGACCTTAGAGTAAAGCTCTGACCATCGCGGGTATCTCGGGGAAGAATGAACTTGATCGGCCCTTCTGAAGAATTCAAAGTCATAGTATTGCGCTCATTAATTTTTTCAGCCGTTACTTTCATCTCATAAGAAAAGCGTGGGTTATTCGGTTTTTCTATTTCTCTTATAGGCACACGTAGATTTAACAAAAGGTCTCCACGCCGATGAGAAAATAGACTGCTCTCACCTTGTCCTGAAATTTTCAATGACATATGATTCCAGTCTCCAGATGGTATTTTGACTTTAAAGCGTTTTTTGCCAGACTTCAAAGACAGGCTGCCACCTTTACGTAGAATTGATTCAGATAATTGTATGTCTTTATTAATATCTAATTGAAAGATTTTATTATCCAAATTTTCGAGAAAATCTAACCCAGTCTGATATATCGTTTGGACCACAGAGTTATCAATCAGAACTTTAAAAAAAGATCGCCCTTTAACTTGATCCTTAACATAAGTTTCTTGATGAGTAATATCAGATTTGTAATAAGTTTCTAGTTTCGCAAA
>Ga0315316_10002319_pt1 | contig 13662 bp, 3 predicted proteins | sample M160m3416metaG_FD_203702 | JGI IMG/M metagenome (GOLD analysis project Ga0315316, IMG submission 203702) | Ammonia-oxidizing marine archaeal communities from Monterey Bay, California, United States - M1 60m 3416 | ecosystem: Environmental > Aquatic > Marine > Intertidal zone | place: USA...
GTGTCTCCCCAACCGTCCTTTAGTGCCGTATTCTCAGTAATGGAGAATCCTGATTCACCTCCATATTTCCTCTGAATTGAAGTAAAGATTTTACCATTACAAATGTCGGTACTAACAAAATCACCTATAATGTCCGTACTAGTGGTAGAATCATCAAGCGAGATTCTAGCCCGCGTGCCCGTACCAACAGTTTCAGGTAATGTTGCTGTTGTTTTTTGTATCAATTTTGGGTTGATGGTTGATGTGTCATATATTACTAACTGTCTGGATTCAGGTATACTAAGGCCAAATTCGTCAGTTGAGTTTTCCTGCAAGAACACTAAGGTGCCTCTATCAACTCTAAAGTCTCTATTTTTTCCAACTGGAATTTTTGTTATGGTTCGTATATTTGCCTCTTGAGCCATATCAAAGCACCATGGATCTGTAATATAGTATGGTGAAGAAACATTGCAATACCTAAAAGACTTTTCTGGATTTGATCCAAAAAGTCCTTGACGAGGAAATGTTGCATTTTCAGCTTTACGCACATAGTTAAATCCATTCAATTCTACTTCATCATCGCCAACAGGTACAACAAGATTGCCTTGATTTCGAGCTCCTTGGTTTGGTTGTACCACAATCAGGTATGTCCAACTGTCTAAAGCATTGGCATGAGAAATGCTAGAATCCAAGCCCGGAACAGGAAGCGGCCAATATTCGCCATTAGAAAAGCTCATAGTCAATGGGCTAATTCTAAACTTTCCTGAAAAAGTTTTTGAATCACCTAGATCACCAAAGAAAACTTCTGTTTCGCCTGTTTTGCCTGAGAAGTCCCTGCCAGCCAAAGAAGTTTTAGTCACATGGCCCAACGAAAGATTAGCGACTTCAGCATCTGGCCAAATCATACAGTTTGGGTTCTGTGCGAGAAGTGTAAGATAAGGCTGATTTCCTGCATCAGCATCAAGCAGTACACCATTCCCATTGTCTGTTGCGTTATTATTAGTTGCAATTGCTGTAGAAACAGCAGATCCTCCTAGCCAGTAATTGGTTTTGCCTTCAGAAAAATTAAATATTTTAATATTATAGTTATAATCCCTAAATGTACCAAGACCATCAATATCAAATGTGTCCAATGAGTGCAAGCCGGAAACATCACTTACGTAAAGTTTGTCATTATCATAATGCAAAATTACATTAGGAGCATACGGCGAAAGCCGATAAAATGGAAAATCGTCTGGAAGACCATATCTACTAATCAGCTTATTATAAAACGCGGAGTCTGCGCGCAGCAATCTTCCCCCGACAAGACCTCCTCCTTGAGTAATTGCTTTTACTGAATTGTTTAGCAAGTAATTTCTTTTTGAAAGGTCTCCTGCGGAATATGGCAGTGTTTGACTATTGCAGAAAAGAGCGCTTTGAACCGCCGCCATTTTACCTGTAGTGCCGCCACTCAAGAGTTCGGCTTGATCTCTTATAAGTTTTATATGAACTGAATACACAGATCTATAATCGTATTCTTCTACTGCAGTTACATCTCGCATGCTTTTACTGTGAGAATCTGCAAAATCTTGAAGAGGTTTATTTGCTTGTTTTCTAGTCGAAATGGCTTCATCTTGGGCAAGGTCATCTCCAGCATTGTAATATGGATACTGAGGCTGAACATCTCTTCTGGGTTCAGAGTATCTGTATTCATACATAAGCATATCGGCCAAAACTGAAGAGGGCCCAGAATAGTGTGACGTTGTGTCTGCAATAAATATTTCACCATTATCACCAAACGTAACAGCCTGACCAAAACCGTCAGTACACTTATCGAATTTTCCCCAATATGTTGCATATGAAGGTCTGTAGCCCATTTGAGATTCTGGATGCTGGAACCACAAATTGCTACCAACAGAATTATCTCTAAATTTTCTCATATCATAGGCCATATACCTAAATCCGCTTCTAGTTCCTCCTCTACTACCACGTTCTGTAATCTCAAAAAATATTGGCGCATTAGAGCCATAGCCAATCTCTGCCTGATGGTCTCTAGAATCCCCACTTCTGTCAATGTCTTCGCCAGTAAAGTAAGTAACATCGCCTCTTCCACCAGTGACAATATCAAGTTGTCTTTTGCCTAAAGCCCAAGCTTTTCTCCAGTGCAACTGATCAATAGGCATCTGTCCTTGAAAACTGGTGAAATTATTTGCTGGCCCACCTGTGGCATAATTGGCATTGGGAGGAGCAATAAAAGTATTACCAGTGGACGCATCTATTGAAACTAGCTCAGGCCTCGTGAAGCGATCGTTTGCATAACCAAAAAATACGCACCCATAATTCATTGGATTAAGGTCGAACTGAAAGACACTTGTGGCGTCTGCTGTGTAGTCGTTGTTATCTGGAGTTGGTTTTACGGTCGGAGAGCCAGAAGACATGTCATCGGGATCTTCAAACATTTCCGAATCGCCCATGCTAGAATCTGTACCGGCATTTGGATCTCCATAGTCATAAAAATCCACATTATCGCCATCAGTAGAAACAACGGGCTCACTAGTAGAAGTACTAAAATCTCCATCTTCTCCATAAGTGACTCCAGTAGGATCATCAGGGGCTGTATCAGTTACCTCGTCATGTCCCTCACAAAGGTCTACAGAGGACATAGACACATTTATTGATTTAAGTGTAAAACTGGAGAAAGTTCTCGTATTACCATTATATCCATTAAAATATTGCCTAGCCTCAAAATCAGTTGGCTCCCTTATACTACCAGTAAAACCAAAAGCAGTTGAGTCGGTCCTGCGAGGCTTTGAAAACTGATTATCACCATGCCCATAAGTCCTCAGATAGGAATCATAGTTTAACTTATGATCTTTTTCTATGAAAAATATTGGCTTATCACTCAACCACGTTGGGAATCCTGTCCCATCAAAGCCCTCGTAAAGTTTCGATTTAGTCTGGGCTTCAGAGGCAGTATTGAAGTGGTTTGCAGGCTGAGATATAGCAATTGCATCATCAGATTTTCTTATAGCAATCGCTTTACCTAAATTGAAATTTTTCTCACGAATCATCAATTCATCATTGTTTGTACCACTACGACCTCTTCTGCTGCCAACACGACTCAAAACGTCTGCATAAGTTTGAACTGACTTTACATCTGTACTATCACCAGCAAAACCTGAAGTCTCATCATAGTCCGAAGGTACATTTCTGCCTATAATACTTTTATTATATGCCCACCTTGAAGTTGGGTCCTCAGAATTCGTAGAGTCTAGCAATACCCATGTTGCAGTTCCTCTAATAGCTGAAAGTTCTACCTCTTCACCAAGATCAGCATCAGTGTAAAGTTTTCTGTCTGAACCATAGTAAAAAACACCATTTACAGAATTAATGTCTGAAGAACCTGTTGATTCATTTAAGGCAGAGGTTACTTTGATTAAATCTCCGCCCTGCAGAATATCGGACAGACTGACCGTATTGTTCGCCGCATTTACAGTTAGAGTTCCCGATCTTCTATTAAAGATATCAACCCTTCCACAACCTTCATGTCTTGTAACATCAAACAGCGTGAAATTAGGATTACATTCAAATAGTTCTACTTTATATTCAGGATCTTTTATTTTGCCCAATCCCGGAATTTCAAAAACCCCTTCTCGCGTGAATTCAAACAGCGCAATTTGTGTTCCATCTTTTCCTAGATGATTTCTTTTTGCTGTACTCATCGGGTCTTTGCGGCTGTCGGCAGTTCCCGGAATACCGAAGTATGAATTGTCTTGATCAACAATATTAATGCCCGCCCCGAGTCCGGTAATATCAAGAAAATACACAAAGCCGTCTTTGTCATCTTTATATATGAGTCCACCACCCGCTGACTTAATTTCGCTACCACCAACGCCGCTTAGCAAAGTGGCACCTTCATCACTACAACTATAGTATTGATACTTTACACTATTGGAATAACTCGTTTTAGTATAAGGCCTGACGGTGACGCGAGTACCATTAATCTCATAGTCTCTTGGTACACGTCCAATATCTAGGTTTTGAGCCCACACGTCTTCACTCAAGGGGGCGCCACCAGCGGTGCCAAACCTGTTAAACGAACCTACCGGAGGATTAAACACCCCCGCAACAAACTCGCCGTCAAATTCGCCCGCCATATCTATGGCGGTACCAGAATACAGTGGAGGTCTGCAGAAAGCTAACTTTCTTTCATTCTGTCTACTGTTACAAGTGTCCAAATGAAGCTTTGAATTTTTGGCAATAGTATCAATTGGTATAATTATAGCGCTTTCATCTATCTGACTTAAAGGGTCTGGGTTTTCATAGGTTTCATTTTCAGGATATCCCGATATAGTTTTCTTAATATAATAACCTTTGCCTCCCTCTGAAAAAATTGAATCACCAAATTTAGTACTGGTGTAATTTTCATCTGCACAAAGTGCTACACTGTTGCCAATCTCAATGTTTGTGTAATCTGTCATTTCGTCTGCAGAAAGATCAAACGGAGTCTTTTCAAAAGCTCTAGAGCGAGTAACCTCAAGAGAAGAAGTCTTACTTTCCCAATTAGTAAAATCTTTTATGAATTCAGGCGACTTCATAAATAAATCAAAGTTACTATTGTCACCTTGTTTTATGAATAGATTTTTAGTACTATTTTTTCTAGTTGCCATTTCTCTTCCTTAGTCTGATCGCTGGTTTTGTTCGTTTTTGAATTGTTCTAAAGCAATATCTATCTTTCCACTTACGCTGTCAACAACCTGATTGCCTATAACGCCAATGATTTGATTAATTGCTTCCTGAGAAAATCCGGGAATATTTAAGGTTCCATCAACTTGTACTGTGTGTGATATCGACATATCTGAAAATACGCTAGCTACACTGCTTAAGATATTTGCAATACCTTCAAAGGACGATAAAGCATTGGAAATACCCTCCATCAAACCTGAGCCCATACCAGACATCATACCACCATTTTGCCTATATTGCACTCCCCCAACAGATCCGCCTCTAGCAAATCCGGGAACTTTACCTCTGTTAACTGCGTTCATAAATCCTGTGCCGTGTTTCTTAACAGCAGAAGGGTTCATAACAAACTCACCCGGCGTTAGCATGGCGGGTACAGAATCAACTGAACCACCTCTAGCAAGACCCTGTGGAGCAAGGAAAGCGTCTCCTGCAGCCATTAGTAACTTTGCTCTTTTATATCCTTCCATCTCTTCTTGACTCCAGAATGACTTCCCATCCATCTCAAATCTTGGTGGCTTTTGGTTCATTTGTAATCCTGAATTGTACGCAGAAAGCTCCATTACGTCCTTTTTGTATCGAGCTAGTCTTTCTTGATGCCTCTTGAAAGATTTCAGTGACCACGCTGAATATTGATCACTACCCACCACCAGTGGGGCTAAACCAAGTGAAGGATTGGCTAAAGTACCATCATCATAAGCTCCAAAATTTCGCCAGTCGTCTTCTTCTTGTTTTGTCAGAAAAGCGTCTTTGCCTTTTACGTTTACGTTAGGATACATTAACCTGCCTAAGCCAAATTGAGCATCATCGCGCGCGCCGGGTATATGTGGATATGTTGATTCTATATACTCACGACTAGGCGAGGTCGTATGACCTCTAGTATTAAGTTGCAAAACTTTTAACGTTCTTTGCGCCAATTTAGCTCTTTTTTGAGCGAATTCGGCTTTATCTTGAGCAACCTTATCTGCATATTCAGCTTCATGCTCTGCTCTTAACCTAACAAATTCAGCGAAAGGTATCTTGCCTCTACTTTCATCATATCCAACAAGTTTACCTTCATAAAACTCAGGATATGGAACCATGCCTTTATTTTTTCTAGCTTCAGCTTGTCTTTCTTGCGATTTCTTTTTATTGTTAGCTCTTTGTTTTGGAGTCAAAGCTGAAGGAGGCTTGTTTAATACGTTTTGCGGTGCTGCAACATCTTGTTTAATACCAGCTGCCGCCATTTCTGGATTCAATAAAGACTTTTCAATAAACGCTCTGTTCTGTTGAAACTCTCTGCCGACAAATTCAGGATATAGTGGTTCGGCGCGGCCAAACCATTTTCCATATACGTCTCTAAGTGCGTGATAAGCTGTATTTGCGGCGTTGATGCTGGCCGGATCATCTTTCATTTTCAGGCCCGTAGGAGTTAAATTCTTGAATAAAAATTCATACTGTTTTAGAGTGTTAACATAGTCTTTTATCATCTGGAATGGAGACTCTCCCCCACCAGTTGCTCCAATCAGTTTTGCTAAATCATTATCCCTAAAGGCAGTAAAAGCGCTAACTCCTAACGCTGTGTTTCCAGTTCGCTGATCGACTGCCCTCCTAATTCCTCTAGCACCTACTGCTCTAGCATTATACCTAGCTGCATCTTCTCCACTAGCAACGAGACCTCCACCAGCCTTATATACAGTATTTGCATTGCCATTATTAAGAGCAGTGAGAGCCCCAATACCGATCTTATCAACCGCGCTTTTTCTTACAACAAACTCGCCCGGAGTTAACATTGCTGGAACTGTATCAGTGCCTCTAGCTTGGAATATAGATCCTCCGCCAGCACGATAAATTAATCCGCCTTTAGCGTTGCCTCCGGCTACTTCGTCAGATGCGCCCTCCATGTTTGCCTGAAGCCACTCTAATAATTTTGTAGAAGCTATAATCTGTGCCTGTGCAGCTTGAATCATAACCTCAGCTTCATGTTGTTCAAGCTTTCTTAATTGCGCTGCAGCGGCTTGCTCTTCTGCATTGATAGCTTTTAAGTCTTCTATCAGTTGCTCTTCTTTAGTGGTAGATTCAAATATAGCTTTGACTAACTGAGGAGGCACACCCTGTCTTCCTCCAGACATTCTCCGAAACTGCTGGTCCATCTGTTGTACTTGCAAACGCTTAGAAATGTCCCCACCAGTCATGCCGGGCATAAATTCAATATCTTTGAATTGATCTAATAGTTTACCAACAGCTCCGCGCATTTGGTCTGGAATAGAATTCAAGTTGCCGGTCTGAAGAACTCTTGTTAATGCAGCAAACTCTTGAGTCATGCCAGCTCTTTGTTCATTAGTAGCAAAAGTAAAGCTCTTGATTGATTCTTGAACCGCAGCTCTTTTGCCCTGCTCCTTTTCAATCTCACTCATTACAGCAGAGGCTAACTTGCTTTGGTCAGCTAATTCTTTAAGTGCATCTTTTGTATTATTTATCTGTTGATTAAGAACCTTTTGATCATTTGCCATTTGCTGGTCTATTGCATCGTTTTTGCCTCTAGCGTCTCTCTGCGCTTGTATATCATTTCTCTGACCTAAAAGCCCTGCAGCCCTACCGCCTAATTGTTGAACGCCTAACCCTCCCTTGCCCATAGTGGCAGCATTGACTTTTTCGTTCATGTCAGCACGAGCTTCGGCTATTGTTATTTCTTTGCCTGTAGCTTGTCTTAATCTATCAGCGCCCTTTTGCCTAACATCAACTTCAAACAGCACGGCTGTTCTAATTTTCTTTCTAGCTTCAAGCTCTAATTTGCCTGCCTCTCTAATAAGCTGGATATGTTTTTGCTGTGCATCATTTAGCTTCTTTAATATTTCAATCTGCTGTTCTACTTCAGCACCAAAAATACCAGTCAGTTCCTCAATTTCATCTGGCTGTATTCCATCCTCAAGCATCGCCAATACTTTTTTCTGCATGTCCTGAGAAAGACTTCCAAGGTCTAGACCTATATCTGAGAGAGACTCTTTTCTTTGTTCAACTGATAGCTTTTGACCACCCTTTTCTCTGGTTATACCTATCAAACCCTCTCTAATTTTTTTGTTCTTTTCCAAACCTTCTTTAATATTATTTGCAATTGCTGGACTAATATTTGATGCCGCCGCAAATGCTTCTGGTGTAAAGCCGTCTTTTAACGTTTCCGCCAACTTCATGGAATTATTTGCAGTGTCTTGTATAGCTCCAGAAAGACCTTTTATAGAACCGATCATACCGTCAACTGTATTCATGTAAGATAATTGAGCTGCGGTCAACCTATTGAGAACTTCTCTACGTCGGATCTCTGCTTCCATGACCTCGACTTCAGCTCTTCTAAGAGCATCTAATTCCGCCTGCCTCTTTTCTTCAGCCTCAGCTGCTTTTCTGTGTCTCTCGTCCGTTCCCTTCATCGCTTCTTGTCTGGCTTCTTCAGCTGCCTTAGATTCATAGGCGGCAGTTCTAGAGTTGACCCTTTGCGCCATTAGCTCTCTTTCCGCGCCAGTCATATTTTTGAGGGTTTCTTCGTCAATCCCCGCGTCTGCCAAAGCTTGTTTTCTTGAATCTCCAGAGGCTTGGGACTCTAGACGCGCAGCTTCAGCGGCAGCATTACCAATCTCATTTAGCTGCTTTCTATATTCATCACTGCCGAATATTTCAGCAAATGATTTGCCGCCGTCTCTCATTTCGCTAATCATATCATCTAGGGCAGCTCTTTGTTCCCTAACAATTTCCTGTTGTTGTTTAGCCGCATCTTTCACTCTAGACGCATGGTCCTCAACAGCTTCATTAAGGGCTTCCTGACTCATTATCCCCTGAGCAACCGGATCGCTATCAATAAAGGCTTGATAGGCATTATTTTCCGCTGCTAATTTTTTCATTGATGCTGTATAGTCAGCATTAGCTTTAACTTCAGCTTTTCTCTTTTCTGCACCTTCAAGATCAAGTCTCTCAATTTCTTTCATTGCATTGATGCGAGCTCCTGTGGCATTAGCCTCTGTTGCTCTAGCCTTATTTAAAAGACCCATAGCTTGAGTACCGACCTCAATTTCTTTGTTCATCTTGTCTATTGCGTTAGCTGTATTAATCATACCAACAATTGGAATGGAGGCAATAAAAATATTCGTCCAGCTCATTAGCTCATTTGCAGCAGTAGCCTTTATAGCTTTGCTTCCCTCAGCATCAAGACTGCCCTGATCGACACTACCCTTGCCTTCTCTCGCTCTACTTAACATTTCATCTTGAGACTCTAGGGCTGCTTTTGCCGCTTCTTCTAGTGACGCTTTAAAGTATTGAATTATTCCTATAAGCACAGTAATTGCTATCGCAATAAGAGTAAACGGACCAAGAGCCGCATTTGTAGCAATCGCCTCTTTCATGTCCGCACCTGCTGCTGTCGTCGAAGCTGCAGCTTCAGCGAACTTAGCGTCAATATTTGCAGCGGCAGGAATTATAAGCATACCTAAAACAGCGGACAATGTGAGCGCTTGGCTGGCGGCTTTCTTTGTTGCCTCTTCCATATTTGTAAACTCTAACATCATAGGAGCCATAAATGCCATCATCATCGCAGCATTTCCTACGCCAGCCATTCCACCACCAGCTAAGAACTGAACACCACCTACAGATCCACCCTTATTAAAGTGCGCCACGCCGGTTTTATTCATGCTATTCAAATTAGAATAACCAATTGCCTGCGCAGAAGACTTGTTTATTACATACTCACCGGGAGTTAGCATAGCGGGAACACTGTCTACCGAACCACCTTTGTTAAATCCGGTTAATGTTACTCCACTTTGAGATGTATATCCCATAGTATTTAACTCGTTACCAACTTTATTAGCAATACCATCAACACCGTAAAGTTGTTTTCTAGATCTTTTTAATTCAGCTTTAGACCCCATTACATTCTGACCAAAAATCGCCTTGGCTTTTGGTAACACGGTCCCGAAAATACCTGCGGGTAGATCAAAGAAACCACCTCCACCAGTATGGGTTGCACCTAGAAGCGAGCCTAATACACCCTCAAACATATAACCTGACATAGTACTAACTATCTGTTTGTCGTTACGCAAAGGTTGTGCAAACCTATTAATAGTCTTTTCATTTGTTTGCATGGCGGGAGGTATGTCTAGCGCTCCAGAAGCTTCTATCTTGCTTACAGCTGATTGCAACGCAAGACCTAAACCATCACGCACACCACTATCCACTAAAGACTGCATACCACCTCTGACATCAGGCATGCTTGGAGAAAAAACATCATACTGACCCGGACCAATTTGACCTAACATGGTTGCAGGAGCAGGACCTTTGCCACCTCTTTTCTTATGGATCATTCCTCTAAGAGATGGATTGGTTATCTGGAATGGTGCTCCCCCTTTAGATGCTATTGGCCCATCCCCGCCCTGCTGTGCAACCAAACCAATTGCTGCCCCTACGCCTCTTCTAGGTGTAAAAGTGGCAGGTTGTGCGGAAGCTCCCATGAGAGCTCTATCTTGAGCTGTTAGTGCCGACATCATAGTTGGGTTAACTGGACGACCTCCTGCTGGAGCCCCTCTACCCACTGTGCCATTATTATATCCATTCGCTGCTGCCAACCTTCCAGCACCAATTTTGTTAACTGAAGACTTTCTAATTACGAATTCGCCGGGTGTAAGCATGGCAGGAACTGTATCTCTATTACCTTGACCCGGAACAAAACCACCTTTATTAAATCCATAGATTCGACCACCCTGATTTTTTCCTCCAATACCGGCAAACTTACCTAAAGCAGGAATTGCTATCTGGCCAAGCTTAAATGCTGCCAACGATGCTAACAGTGGTAGCAAAGGCCCTAAAGCCTCGACTACATTCAAAATAGCTTCAGCAAGCTGTATCGCGCCCCTCGCTAAAGTTTGAAAAGTGTCACTGTCCGCAATATTACGGACTGTAGCATCAAATTTTTCCTTTAGTTTTTGGAATGCGTTTCCAAGACCTTGTTGAGCTGTTGCAGCGTCAGCAGCGGTTGAACCCATTGCTCCGTTTGCAATAGCTAGTGCTTCAGCAGTAGTTTCGTATTGCTTCAAAAGAGGGATAACTTTACCGACCTGCCTAAAACCACCAAGCTGTTCGATTATCTCTTGAAACCTAAAGTCTGTAGCAGAAAGCCCTGCAAGACCTATTTGTAATCTTTTAATAGCTTCAAGCGGACCAACAAACTCACCTTTGGCATTTCTTAACTCAATACCTAATTCTCTAAGTTGATCTACAGTTTCTGTTCTCTGAATACGAGTAAAGATGGTTCTAAAACCAGTAGCAATTGTTTCCGCCGTTTCACGAGTAGTACCACGAACAGAAGTGAACAGCGCAATCAATTCATTTAACTTACCACCAGCAGCTTCAAACACACCCCCAGTTCTACGAATAACTGCAATCAAGTCTCCTGCCTCAACAGCGAAGTTCTTAGACACAGCATTAATTGCATCTAAAGATTGTTCCAAGAATTTTATATCACCACCCGCAGCTTTAGCCTCAGTTCTAAACTGCCTCAATAAAGCGATTGCACCTTCCGTTGTAGCTTTTAGATTTTCAAAGGTTGCAGCAAGATCAGTTCTAGCCAATATCTCCAAAGCCGCTTTGGTTTTCTGTGCAGAAAAACCCGCCTGACTCAAAGTTCTTGCTGTATTTAATAACTCACTAGAAGAAACACCTAAGCCTGTTGCAAGCCTAGTAACCTCTTTAGTTAAGCCCCTAAGTTCTCCAGAAGTTTTGCCAGTAACCTGACTAATCTTAAGTAGCTCTCTTTCAAACTCGACCGCTCTACCAACAGCATCAGAAATACCTCTTACTAAACCTAAGAAAAATCCTGTAGCTAAAGTAATAGACGCAAAACGCCTAGCGGCAGCTCCTAAAGCTGCACCTAGACTATTAGCTGACCTACTAGCTGTGTTTAAGTTTTTGCCAACATTTGCAGCTGAGTTAGCGACGTTTGTTAACTGTTTTTGATAATTAGCCAAAGACTGTGTATTAAACTTAGGGCTAATAACAACGTTGCTAAGCTGTGCCTGTATTTGGTTGGCTACTTGCCTAACATTAGTAGGCGCTTGTAGCTGTAATTGTGCTGTTAAATTAAACTTGCCTGCCATCTTTGTTCTCGCGCGGTGTTTATAATAAAAAAAGGGCAGCATAATGCCTAAGCATTCATACTACCCCTTTAAGACTGTCCAAGATTATATACACAAAATTATGAGACTTCCTCCGTCTTTTTTGGTCTACCTCGTTTTTTTGGTGTATTTTCTACTTCTTCAGCTACTTCTTCTTCATTCTCTTCTGTAGAATCTTCAGCTTTTTCTGGAACTGGAACTGGTTTTCCAGAATCATCTAAGAATGGAGAGAAGCCATCAACTAGATCGCCATCTTCAGTAACCTCAAGACCTTCTTTGTTTACAAGATAGGCATCTTCTGGGTCTTGATTTTTATATCCTTCATCTGTACGATAAGCAACAAATCTACCATCTTCATTAATTAAGTATTCTTTATTTTCCTTAACATCCAAGAAGACTGGGTGACCATCAGCGTTTACAAGTTGGTTTTCTTTATTAGCAAAGTTATAAGCTTTCAAGAATTTGTTTTCCGCTAAGGTATTATCATAATCTGGATCTAGTGAATAAAGAGCAGAGGCAAGCTCACCAGCGGCTTTTACTGCCCAAGGCTGATCACCCTTTTTATCGTAGTCTTCCAAACCATCGAACGCCAAGGTTCTTTTATCTTGATTATAAATACACAAGGTACATAATGAATTAAACCTAGCATTGTCTGCTTGACCTTCTACAGTATTGCCATCTAAGACCGTTCTTTCTGCTACTAGTCCTCTAAAGTCTACACGCAAAGCACGAAGCTTTAACGCAACCTCTTTGGCTTCCGCAAGAGGGATACCACCCTTTTTGAGTTGGCTTTCACAGGCTGTCATTTCATTAAGGAGCTTTTGCTCTTGGGATTCTTTCTCATCGTCCCAGATTCCTTGCTCTCTCATATATTCGTTGAGTCTTTTCTTTAAAACTGCACCGCTTTCAAGAGCTGCACGAAATGACTTATTATACTCAATTTGTGAGTCTCTGTATTCTTTTGTGCTTGGCTTTTTAACAAAAACCTTTACTTCAGCACCTTCTTTGTCCTCACTGATAACTTCAATAAAATCATCGTCTTTTTTAACCATCTTTTTCTCCTTCTTCTTCTTTCTTTTCTACCATAGGTAAAGTAAGTTTATATCTTTTCCACGAAATATCATAGTGTGTAAGTTCCGCTTCTAGATTTCTGATCTGTGTGTTTCCTCGATCTAAAATCTCAGCGCGAGCTTCTTCAAAAATACCCCTCAATTGTGTTTGTTCAGGAGTCAATTCTCCTTCTACTTCCCACAAAAAACCAAAGTGTTTTTCTATACTATCTAAAGCTCCTATCATCGTTGTCTGAATCTTCTTCTTCGCAATTTTAAACAGGCGATCTTTTGATATTTCTTTGTATTTGTCATCTCTCTTTCTTTTTAGGTCAAGAGATGTTTTTAACAAACTGTTATAATCATCCATCTTTATTCCTTTAAATTAAATAAGCCTAACGGCCCTTTCTACTTTCTACAAACATTTTATTTCTTTCTTGTTGAATTCTACGTTTTTGATCAGGTAAATCTGACTCTCTTAGTTTTCCCTCCTCTCCTAACTGGTCTATTTTTCTTTCTCTTTCTCTGGCAACATTCCTAGCTGTAGGATCATTTATACTTTGTATCTGTGCGGCATCATCTTTATCTTTCGCCATGATGTATATTTCATCTGCATTTCGTATCTTATCATTAGATATCATGCCGTCAATTTCACTTTGTTTCTTTTCCTTTTCTCTCTTTCTTTTTTGATATATAAACCAGCCATCAAGACAAACGTCGTCATCTATCAGTTTCTCGTTTGGAGATTCTGGATGTTCAAAAACACCATCATACATTCTTGA
>Ga0315316_10002320_pt1 | contig 13658 bp, 11 predicted proteins | sample M160m3416metaG_FD_203702 | JGI IMG/M metagenome (GOLD analysis project Ga0315316, IMG submission 203702) | Ammonia-oxidizing marine archaeal communities from Monterey Bay, California, United States - M1 60m 3416 | ecosystem: Environmental > Aquatic > Marine > Intertidal zone | place: USA...
AAGAAATGACCGGGGCTGAGACGCGGAAGTCGTCGTATGTGACTTCTGCCGGTGTGATCACGGCGCCAAGTATGCCACCCGGCGGACGCACGATGTCCACCGTTCGTTACCTCATCGACGCCGTCGGCGTGTTGATGACGTTCAGCCTGTATCTGGGTCGCGTTTGCCTGAGCGATATCGTGAAGTCCGATTCGTTCGATAATGACGTGCCGTTGTCGAAGGATAGGAACGGCAGCATTCTGGTTTTTTTGTTCTTCACCCATGCCCTGTTTCAGGTTCCCACGGGTAGGTTCAGAGATCGATTCGGATCTCGCAAGATGCTGACTGGTTACATCCTGGACTGGTCAGCGCTGACAGCCATGACAGGATTCATGACGAGTTGGTTTGGATTACTGGCGATCAGACTTCGCTGCGGTGTCGCTCAGGCAGGTGTGTACCCGACCAGCAACACGGCCCTGCGACGCTGGACACGTCCGGAACAACGGGGAGTAGCCAACTCGCTGATCTCTTTCAGGCCTCGTCTGGGATGCGGAGGACGCTGGCCCTTTGTTTCTGACCACGATCTGTATTCTGTACATCGGAGCCGGCGCAACACACTGTGGCTGTACGGAGTCTTTAGCCTTCTTAAGGCCATTGGATACTGGTGGCCTGTGCGTGACCGACCGTCGAAACACCTTTCGTGTAATGCAGCCGAACAGGACCTTGTCGGGACGCTCACGGACGACCATCGGTCCCGGGTGGGGGACATTCTGAAGATGCTGAAGGTCTGCTGCACCAGCAGAAGTCGGTAGTTAAACTCACACTCAGCCAGCTTTCCATCAACATTGGATGGGCCTTTCTGATTACCTGGCTGCCGACACATCTGAAGGAATCAAAGGGGCTGTCCGAAAAGCGCGGTGCTCTGATGGTGACAATTATTCTGGCAACCGACATGCTGGGGCAACTTATTGGAGGGGCGGCAACCGACACCAGCGGCAAGCGATTTGGGCCTCCTCAGGGGCGAGTACTGCGATTACCATCGCAGGCTTCTCCTATCTGTGTTGCGCCTCCATCGAATCCGTCTGGGGCAGCGTGGTCTGCTGCGTCATCGTGTCATTGATGACAGATAAGGGCAATCCTCCAGTCCGGGGATTCATGCAGAACGTGGGCGGTCGGAATACAGCGGCGATGTTCGGGTGGGGGAACTTCGGTGCGTCAGTCATCGTTATCATGGCACCGAAACTTCTGGTCTGCGGAGCCGACGATGGCAGCGGACAGACTCGGTCTTTTTTGTATGTGCCAGCGCGTTTTCCGTCGCTGCTGCTGTCGAGTTGGTAATGGACGCCACAAAACGGTTACGAGCGGGATCGTAATCCTGGCATCCGTCCGTGCACTGAGTCACTCACAGGATAATCGTCCGGAACCAACCAATGTGAACCACTGCATCACTCATTGACAGTGAACCGAACAATGTTCCCACGAACAGGACTGCGGATAACCCGCTTAGTCCACTGACTTTCCGTTGCCAATGTCGGAGCAACAAAACCCGATTACGGCCGGACCGCCGATTTTGGTGAGATGTGCTCGCTTACCACAGAAATGCTGGACTTCAGCGTCCGAATAGGAACAATGCGAATTTGTTAGCGATTAGCCTCGTAAATACAATCAATCAGATTTCGCCGAACCTAACCCACAATTCGAGTTGGGCATCGGTAAGCGTCGATTTCTGCGTTGTTTTTGAGGGCATTTCCGTTGAAATGCGGTAAATATGTCGGTGAGGCTGGATGCTGGCCGCCATGCTGGGTGAACAAAACAGCATCCTCAACCGCCCCTTGCCCGGGAAAGTTTCATGGGTAAGGGTAACAATGCGTATTGTGCGAGCATTTGCTGCCGCCGGACGTTGTTGGTCATTGCATGGTCATCTTAACTCATCGTCGACAGGCGACTTCGTCACATCCATCAGGGAATTTGATGTATACCTTACTGACTGGGGCTACGGGATTGGTCGGGCGTTATGTGGTGCGCGACCTGCTTTTGAATGGACACAACGTCGCAGTTGTGGTTCGGGCGTCAAAGAAGTGCTGTCCGCGCGAACGCATGGAACAAATTCTACAGCACTGGGAAGAAGAACTCGGTCGTGCATTGCCGCGTCCGGTAGTTCTGAGTGGCGACATCGCCGAATCCGGCTTTGGCTTTTCTGAAGAGGATCGCCAATGGGTTCAGGACAACGTCGACTGTATTATCCACAGTGCAGCCATTTTGGAATTCTACGGTTCCGATCGCACCGGTGAGCCGTGGCGTACGAACCTGGGCGGCACTCGCAACATGATACAGCTGTGTCGTAATCTGAAGATTCACGACATTCACTATGTTTCCACATGCTACGTCGCCGGTCTGCAGACAGCCCCCGTGATGGAAGATTCGCTGGACGCAGGACAGACGTTTCGGAACGACTATGAAGAAAGTAAGTTCCTTGCTGAAACGGAAGTCCGCGCAATCGACTTTGCGGACCATGTGACAGTTTATCGTCCCGCTGTCATTTCCGGAGATTCGGTTACCGGTTACACAAATACTTATCACGGTATTTACCTGTATCTGCGATTAATGGCCCTGATGATCCCCCCCCAGCCGGTCGGTCCCGATGGCTGGCGGCACGTTCCAGTTCGTCTCCGCATGGACGGAACGGAACGTCGGAACATTATCCCGGTCGAATGGGTGTCCGCAGTCACTGTTCGCCTATTCGAAACTCAGGAGGCCCGCGGTGGGACCTACCACATGGCTCCGGACAGGAAGATGACTTCCGGAGAAATGATTGAATGGTGCGAAGAATACTTCAAAGCGACCGGAGCTGAGCTATGCGGTCATGACTTCGTGCATGAGGACGCAACTCGGGAAGGCAACGAAGATCAATGGATGCTGGAACGTCTTCTGATGGAAAACATGGGAACGTACGAACCGTACGAACGCACCGACAACACCTTTGACATGACCAATACAAAACAATTTGCGGGAGACATTCGCTGCCCGGAGATTGACAAAACGGTCATACACCGTTACATCGACTTCGGCGACGAAGATCGCTGGGGCAAAGGACGTCCGGCGCCGTTGACGAACTCTGAATGGGCTGAGGATGTGTTCACCGCGTGCCCTGTCGAGCCAGACGGTGATGCAACCAGTGTCGGCATTGATGTACTGGGGCCCGGAGGAAGCCAATGGACAATGACCTATTCTGCGGCAGGAATCGCGGGCCTGTCGCGTGGGTTGCCGGCCGGTGAAAAACCTGTACTGCGACTTTCACTGACGGATCTGATTCGCCTGCGTGAAGAACCACTGGAATTCACGGAACGAATAGCATCGTTCCTTGACGGGGCCGCTGACGATGAGCGCGACGCCATCGCCACAGAACTGCTCGCAGCATTGTCCGGTGACAGGCAACTGACGTCTGCCGGGTAGTACCGGCAGATGTGCGGCAGCGTCAGCCGCCCTTCAGTACCATACACACCGTTGCGTTCACTTAACTGCGGTGTGGCCCCCTGTTTTTTTTGCCATAGCCCATACGAGGTCATCAGTGAACCGACCACACGCTCCTTCCAACCTGCCCGCCCCGACAATTTGTATGGGCGAAGGCTGGCACTGCCTGCATCAATATTACAAGGTGGATCAGTCTGCTCTGATGCTGCTGACCGATTCGCAGAGAGCAGAGGGACGCGAATATGTTGCACAAATCCTCAACGCCTCCGGCGATGAGGCGCCCGCTCGCCTGCAGACTTCTGTGGTGTCGGGGCATCGTGCCGACCTGGGCGTGATGATTATGGACCCGGACCCTCTGAAGATTGATCGCGTCACTCAGGAACTGCGGAACTCGGCTGTCGGCAGTGCGTTAAAACCAGCGTACTCATTTGTGTCAATCACTGAAATCTCGGAATACGTACCATCGATTGAACAATACGCGGAACGGCTGAAACGGGAGGGGACTGCAGAGACCGACCCGGCCTTTCAGGCAAAGCTCAACGCGTACAAACAGCGGCTGCCGGCGATGAATAAGCAGCGGCTCTATCCGGACTTCCCCCCGTTTCCTGTGATTACTTTCTATCCGATGAACAAGGCCCGGCACCCGCAGGCCAACTGGTACACGGAACCGTTCAGTGCACGCAGCGAATTGATGGCGGAACACGCAACGTCAGGAATTAAGTTTGCAGGGCGCGTCTCACAGTTGATTACCGCGTCCACCGGTTTCGACGACTGGGAATGGGGCGTCACGCTCTGGGGGCGCGCTCCGGAACATATTAAGGAAATTGTGTATGGCATGCGATTTGACCGCGCTTCTGCAAAATACGCCGAATTCGGTCCGTTCTACCTGAGCTACGCGTCATCACCGGAAGACGCACTGGATCATCTGCGGATCTGACCCGCCAGGTTCGTAACGTACGCTCACAGCGCCCCAACGCTGTTCCGCGGGACGCCGCTCTACTTAGATTTAAGTTCATGGATCCGTAACGCTCGAAAGTCGAGGTCTGTCGTGGGGTCGTGGCCCTGCAGGCTGATGTGGCCGGCGTCCAGCCGTCTGCCGCGACGGGGATTCTCATCGGGCTTTCGATCATCCTCCCAGTTGACGACCTGGTAGCCGTTCACGAAGGTTGCAAATTTGCCACCTTGAGCGATCAGCGTTTCGACCATCCACTCATTGTCGTTGGCGACGACGTATCGAGCTGCCGCTCTGCGAAAAATCGCCCCGCTACCGGAATCAGCAGGTTTTGCGCGGTCATCATCCCTGTACCCGTTTTGAATCTGCATCTCGTATCCGTGTGACGGGGTTTCCTCTGTTCCAGGCATCGCTCGAAAGAACACACCGCTGTTGAGCGCTATGCCATTTGTTCGAGCTTCAACGTGCAGGATGAAGTCAGCAAACGTATCTTCACTTTCCAGAAAACCGGGTCCATTCGCGACGTGAATCGCGTTGTCCTTAACTTCAAACGTACTCATACCGCCAGGCACTTCTCGCAGGCCCGTCAGATCCGTTCCATTGAACAGGGCCATGCTGTTCAAAGGACGCAGAAAGACGTTGCGAAACGCAATGCGCCCGGAGTTCATCTGTAGACCGATCCTGCCCGAAGAGCGTGGATTGCCCGACTGGTCAGTAAAATCAACGATCTCCTTTCCGTCAAGCTTCACCGTGATGTGAAGCCCTTCGCAGTGGATTTCAAACGTGTGCCAGTCGCCTTCCACCGCCGGAACATCTTCTGTAACATGTCGCTCCACAAGGCTGCCTGTCTTATGTGATTCGTGCGAGTCACAGATGTTCAATTCGTAAGTGTCCTTAGCCGGATTGCCGGCTCCTTCGGCAGTCCGGAGAAAAACTCCACTGTTGCCACCTGTCTCCAGATGAAAATCACAGCGAAGCTGGAAGTCGTCGAATGCAAACGGAGTCAGCAGCAGACTTCGTTTTCCGCTGTCAGCCACAATTGTGCCATCTTCCACGTGCCAGTTCGTCTCCTCCGGGACCTCCCACCCGAACAGCGTTGCTCCGTCGAATAAGCTGATCCAGCCGTCGCGAATCTCGTGGTCGCTTAGATTCGGTTTCACAAAGTTAAACGGAACGTACGGCTCTAACTCAGCGTTCCCCGCCTCATTACTCGTCGCCTGAGTTGAGACGGTCTCATTCGACAGCGGAAGTTCCTCTGTCGGCTGATGTGTGCCGGAACAGCCGACCACGGCAAACGTCAGCGTTATTACCAAGATAACTTTGATTGATGCGTTGCGATTTGTTTTCATGGGGAGATTCCTGCTGCGTCATCGATCAGCAACGCAGCGTGTGGGTGTGTTACAGTGTTCTGTGGATGACACTCGCATCAAACGGCATGGGCGAGTCTCGGGGCGATGGGCAGCGTGGGATATCCCCGGCGCGTCGGTCTTGTCACGTTCGCCGTGAAGGGCCGCTCTGACTTGTGGCGATGATTCACTTTATTCGTTGAGACACGACCTGTCACGTCGTTGCGGAAACATCGTAACGAACGGGTGCAGTAACGGAATGTGTGTTTGGACTTGTAGGTGACCGGGACTGCACTTCGCTTACGCCACAAGCTCCGGCGTATCACTCATTTTTTGCTCCCCCCGGTCACCTCACCTCCAACTTTACCAACATTCGTTACAGCCCCCCAACGTCCGACGAAATGCGATATTCAAGAACAGAGAGCAACTGCACATGAAGGACGTTAATCACATGAGGAATTCCCTGAAATTATCAGTCGCAAATGTCGCGGACTTGCGATTTGGCGGTTTTTTCCGGACCATCCGCCCGCAGGGTTACTGAAAGCCAGTCCGAAAACCTGGAGCAGTGAGCCACGGGTACAAACGCTGTCAATTGTCGATCAGTAGGCCGTGCCGCTCATCAGAATAAACGCGTCCGGCCAGACAACGGAATTCGAACTCTCTTTTCAGAGACAGTTGCGGTGATCGCTAAGCACTTACAGGAACAAAGATAATGAGCGAAACATTGTGCCGTTGGGGAATCCTGAGCACAGCCGGCATTGCCATGAAGAACTGGCATTCCATTGCAGCATCCGGCAACGCCAAAGTGGTGGCCGTCGCCAGTCGCTCTGTGGAGAAGGCTCAGGCATTCATTGACGAATGTCAGGGATCTGTTCCGGTCGCTCATCAGGTGGATGCGCTGGGCACATACGAAGAGCTGTTGGGTCGAGACGACATCGATGCTGTCTATGTTCCGCTACCAACAGGTCTTCGCACGGAATGGGTCGTTAAAGCTGCAAACACTGGCAAGCACGTCATGGTGGAAAAGCCGTGCGGAGTCTCTGCCGATGACGTGCAGACGATGATCGATGCCTGCAACGCTCACGACGTTCAGTTCATGGACGGAGTGATGTTTATGCATAGTGCTCGTCTGCCGGAGATTAGAAAGACGCTGGACGATGGCAGCAGCGTGGGCGAAATCCGTCGCATCGCGAGCCAGTTTAGTTTCTGTGCGGACGAGGCATGGGTGGCCAGCAATATTCGGGCCAGTAGTAATCTGGAGCCAGCCGGGTGCCTCGGCGACCTCGGATGGTACACAATTCGAATTTCTTTGTGGGCGATGAACTTCGAGATGCCGACGGAAGTGCGTGGTCGAATTCTGTACGGTGCCAAACGGGCGGACAGTCCCAACAACGTACCTATGGAATTTCAGGGCGAACTGCACTTTGCAAACGGGACGTCGGCGACGTTTTATAATTCCTTTCGAGGTAACCACCAGCAATGGGTTAACATCAGCGGAACCAAGGGTTACGTGGAATGGAAAGACTTTGTGTTGCCGTATCTCGACAACACCGTTTCCTTTGACGTCGCTAACCACGATTTTGTCGCCGACGGCTGCCGCTTCACGATGGAAAAATATCTGCAAACCGTATCTGTACCAGAAATCAGCAACAACGGGAAAAACACTCAGGAAACGAAGCTTTTCCGCAACTTCTCGTCACTGGTGCTGAGCGGCAAAACGGATTCGCACTGGCCGGATATTGCGTTGAAGACGCAACAGGTTTTGGACGCGGCGCTAACATCCGCTCAAAACGGTGGCGGCCCCGTGATGTTGTAGAGATCATTGCCCGGAGCGATAGCGATATTCGCCAGCCGCTAAACCGATATGGAGTTGGCGCTGCTGATTGTTTATCCGGACGGATCCACTGGACAGCAAGGACGCAAATCTTGTTTTCTTTGCTCCTGCCGCCGGGAACGACCCTGGCGTCGTCATTGCTGATGCCGGCCAGGGGAACATGAAATTTCAGTGGTCGCCACGCCGCTGACTTTGTCGCCTGATATTGATATCGACAGTAATGCTGAAGGCGAAAGTGCGACGACGACCACGTTGTCCCGCAATTCCGCTCTGACGTCCGCACTGACGGCGACAAGACGCTTATTCGGGCCCGAAAACGACCCTCAGCTTGAAAATTCCTCGTTGTGGCAGTCTCTGCGAAAAAATCACTCCTGAACTCTGCATGACAGCACCCGCACAAACATAGCCGGCCGCCTGCAGTGTTTTCGCTGCCCCAGCGACCGGAAGTGCGTGGAATTACATAGAGCGTCCAGTCCGGAACATACTTTCACCACATCCTGTACGCACAGATAATTTCCAAAATCATGGAAAACCGCGCCTTATGGAAAATGGCGGCGTTCAAGATCGACTTCCGGTCGGTTAGACTCCTTCGGCTGCTCTGCTTTCGCACTTTTCACTAGTCCGCCTCAACCCAACTGTGAATACTCATGGACTCCGTAATTGAACTTCTTCAAAGTCTGATCAACGTCCTCTGGTCGCTGCTGGCTGTCGTAGTCGCCTTTGCCAGGGCGGTTCTTCCGTGGTTGCCGTTGCTGGCGTGGCTGGCCTATTGGTCTTTTGCCGTGAACTGGGCGAAGGCGACGCGAATTCTGCGGAGTGGTGGTTTCATCGGTGTACTGCTTCTGATGTTCGTCACAGTGCTTGTCTGGGGAGCAGTCGCTCCGCCCATTGAGGGAACACACTCACTTTTCGGTCTGACTGTCAGCAACTACGCAGGCAAATTCATCTATGTCACTATGCTGACGTGTATGACTCTGCTGTGCGGATCGGTACAGATGTCCGGCACATTCGGCTCGCTGGTTGACTTTTCGAACGAAGAACAACAGGCGGATGGGGCCGGTACCGCTTCAAATGTTCACTAAGATCCGGTGCGACCGCAAAGATCAACAGACTGGTCGTGAAACATCCCCATGGTGTCTAACCGAAAACGGTGCGCTGGCAACACACGCCATCGTGGTTCCGAATGCAGCACATTCTCCCGGAGACTCTCGGCATGCGGCTCGTAACATTTCTCGCAGCGATGCTGCTCCTCACTGCACAAGTTCACGCCGGAGACTGGCCCGGCTGGCGCGGACCGAACGGGAACGGCGTTGCCGACGATCATAAGTATCCGACCTCCTGGACAGCAGACGACGTAACCTGGTCGTACCGGCTTAACGGCGTCGGAGCCTCAACCCCCGCAGTCTTTGGCGACTCAATCTTCGTTACGACGACAGTTGAGGGAAAGAACCTGGTGACATGCCTGGGCATTGATGGCGAGGAACGCTGGGCAAAGAATCTGGGAACGTCCATCGACGGCAAGCAGGGCAAAGACGGCACAGGCGCAAATCCCTCGCCAGTGACGGACGGAAAACGAGTGTTCGTTTACTTCAAGAGCGGCGATTTCGGTTGCTTCAGCCTGACTGGTGATCTGCAGTGGGAAACAAACGTCTTTGAACGTTTTGCGCAGGTTACCGCCGAGACGTTGTGGTGGGACCTGGGAACATCGCCAGTACTCACCAAGAATGCTGTCGTCATCACGATGATGCACAGCGGGCCTTCGTATCTGGCGGCATTCGATCGAGCCAGTGGAAAACTGAAGTGGAAGCAAGATCGCATGACTGACGCTCCGCGGGAGGCAGCCCAGAGCTACACCACGCCGATTGTGACCACAGACCCGTCAGGCCGGGAAGTCATTATTGTTACCGGCGCCGACTACGTCACCTGCCACGACGCGGACGGTGGTGACGAACTTTGGCGATTCGGCACTTTGAACCCAGAACACAATGAGTATTTTCGGTCAATCAGTTCTTCCGTTTCGGCTGACGGCGTCGTGATTGCTCCCTACGCTCGAGGTGGCACGCTGACCGCCATCCGCATGGGCGGCTCCGGGGATGTCACTCGTTCTCACGTAATGTGGACAAACGCCGAAACTGCAGCCGATGTGCCCACGCCGACCATCGCCAACGATCGCATCTATGTTCTGAGAGACGTTAAGACGGCTCGAGGGACCGTCGACTGTCTGGATTTGCAGACCGGCAGAACGATCTGGTCGGGACAGCTCGAGAAACACCGCATGACATTTCGGGCTTCACCAGTTCTGGCAGACGGGAAGCTGTACGTCACTCGCCAGGACGGCACGGTCTTCGTCCTGGATGCTGCCGGTGACCAATTCAACGTACTGGCCAGCAACAAAGTCGCCGCAGAACATACCATAGCTACTCCCGTCTTTGTGGACGGAAACATTTTGCTGCGAACTCAGGACCACATCTATCTGATCGCAGACTAGACATTGGGAATCACCCTCGTCGCCACCGTTTTGACAAACAGTCTCTCGAAATCGAGTAACTCGCCGCGACGTTGACTGAAGCCAAGCGATTTTGCTTGCCGATTTCAGGTTTCGGGTTTACACTCCTCCGCGTCGACTGTGGAATTGATATGTTTTTAGCCGAAAGCCGCGTTCGGTGAACGCCCGAGCTCAGTTTCGACCGACTGTTCGTAACGACTGAGGCAATGGTCTCAGTCCGACTTTCTACCATCATCTTATTTCTCAGCATTGTCCGCACGCTGGTGTACTTGTCACCGGCTGACAATTGCCGAAAAGGCCATGAACCAATGAAAAAGGACACCCACCCGGAATATCGGGATGTCATCTTCCAGGACACCTCTAACGGCACTCGGTTTCTGCTGAAGTCGACGATTCAGTGCAAAGAAACCGACACATGGGACGACGGGACAGAGTACCCGCTGTTTAAGGTCGAAATCACGTCAGCATCTCATCCTTTCTACACTGGCAAAATGAAGTTTGTTGACACTGCCGGTCGTGTTGAAAAGTTTCAGAAGAAATACAACTGGGGCAAGAAGGCAGAGGAAGCGACCGAAGAAACGGCCACAGAAGACGCAAAATAGCAACTTCAATTTCAAGACTGACCGCCGGGACGTGCGCAGGAATCTGTGCGCGTCCTTTGTTTTTGTAATCTGCTGCCCTAAGCATAACGACACCCAGCCCTGACCCGCCAATCCCACTCCGTTGGGCCGTGGCTGCTACTCAGTGCTATGATGGCGAGTACGAATTAAGTCAGTGATCTTCCGAACGGCATCCCCCCTTACCGAACGACGACACCAACATGTTTCCTAGCCTTGAACAAAAACTTGCGAGGTACGTCGAACTTGAACAGCAGCTTCTGGATCCGGACGTTCTGTGCAGCGTCGATAAAATGCTGACTATTCAGAAGGAGATGGGAGGACTCTCTCGGATAGCAGTCGCTGTCCGGGAATTTCACTCACTGGAAGACGATATCGAAGCCGCACAGATGATGGTAGATGAGGAATCGGATGCGGACTCAAAGGCCTATGCCCAGGAAGAACTGGACGGTCTGTTAAGCAAACGCAACGGAATGGCGGAAGAGCTGGAGGATTTGGCAATGTCCGGCGATTCGATTTCTCGCGGGTCACTGATCATGGAAATCCGAGCCGGGACCGGCGGCGACGAAGCGGCGTTGTTTGCCCGGGATTTGTACGAGATGTATATGCGTTTCTGTGAAACGAAGCATTGGAAGGTCGAGTTGTTGGAACACAACACGACGGAGCTGGGTGGAGTCAAAGAAGTGGTATGTTCAATCAGCGGCGACGGTGCCTTTCACCAGCTGCAGTTTGAGAGCGGAGGTCACCGCGTGCAGCGCGTTCCGGAAACGGAAACTCAGGGGCGAGTCCACACAAGCGCGGCAACAGTGGCGGTTTTGCCTGAGGCAACGGATGTTGAAATTGACATCCAACCGGATGACCTGCAGATTGATACGATGCGGGCGGGCGGTCCGGGCGGCCAGAAGGTCAATAAGACCGAAAGCGCGGTGCGTATGACACACCTGCCGACGGGCATCGTGGTCAAAATCCAGGATGAAAAAAGTCAGCACAAGAACCGCGCCAAGGCACTGCGGGTGCTGAAAAGTCGCGTGTTGGAAGCGCAACAGGACGCTATCAACTCGGAACGCGCAGAAGCCCGTCGCACATTGGTCGGAAGTGGCGACCGCAGTTCCAGGATTCGCACCTACAATTTTCCGCAGAACCGAGTCACCGATCATCGCTGCGGTCTGACCATTCATAAGCTGGATCGGATTATCCTTGGTGAAATGCAGGAACTTGTGGATGGGCTGTTGGAATTTGACCGGCAGGAACGACTGAAGGGGGATAGTCCTTCCTGACTCACAGATCTGGTTCGCGGACAGGTCAATCGCATCCTCAAATGGCTGCTGCAGATGCGCTGGGCCACTCAACGTGGTGTCGGAGTCGTGGATTTGCTACAAGGTTCTGCTGGCAGGCAACATGACCGGCGGTACGACACAGGATGAACGACTGGACAGCACCGAAAGATGACGTGTGGACGGTGCAGCGAATTCTGCAGTGGACTGCAGAATTTCTGCAGCGGAAGGGCGTGGAATCGCCGCGTCTCGAAGCTGAGCTGCTGCTGGCTCATGCCCGAAACTGTCAGCGCATCCATCTGTACACCGATTTCGAAACACCGATTCAAGACAGCGAACGCGCTCGGATGCGTGATTTTGTCAAACGGCGTGCCAACCGAGAACCTCTTGCCTATATCACCGGCCAGAAGGAATTCTATGGTCGAGACTTCGCTGTCGGAACGGGCGTCCTTGTACCTCGTCCGGAAACGGAGACGCTGGTGGATGTCTGTCTCGATCATATTCCCGCCGAGCAGGCCACTGGAATCTGCGAGATTGGTTGCGGTTCCGGCTGTATTGCCGTTACGCTGGCAAAGCAGCGATCGAGCCTGTCCGTTTTCGCAACTGAACTCTCCAGACGTGCAGTCACGTATGCTGCAGAGAATGTCGCAACTCAGAATGTTGAACATCAGGTCACCCTGTACCACGGCGACGGCTACGCTCCGCTTCCAGCCGAGCAGGCGGGGCAATTTGACGGTATCATCAGTAACCCACCGTATATTCGCGACGACGAAATGCTGACGTTATCGCCCGAGATCGTCGACCACGAGCCTCGTGAAGCTCTGGTATCCGGTGCTGACGGACTGATGCTGGCCCGACGTCTCATCGCTGAATCCTGTAACTGGCTCACTGTTGACGGATGGATGGCCATCGAAGTCGACCCGGCACAGTGTGATACTGTTGCCGAACTATTCCGCACCGCGGGTTTTGCAAGAACTACGATTCATCAGGATTTAAACGGTGACGACCGAGTCGTGTCGGCAGAGCGGAGTTGAATCATGGAGACGCTGGTTGTTCAGGGAGGAAGCACGCTGCAGGGCGACGTCTTCGTCGACGGAGCCAAGAATGCGGCTCTGCCCATCATGGCCGCGTCAATTCTTGTCACCGGTGAAGTGCGCATCAAACGTGTACCGGATCTTGTTGATGTTCAGACGATGTCGTTGCTGCTGCAAAGTCTGGGCGCTGACGTCAAACGCAGCAAGGGCACGCTGGGTATCGACACACGAGACATCACCTCTCAGCATGCGGACTACGACCTGGTTCGTCGAATGCGTGCCAGCGTCTGTGTGCTGGGCCCTTTGCTGGCTCGATTCGGTCGCGCGTCTGTATCGTTGCCGGGCGGATGCAATATCGGTCATCGACCGATTGATATTCACCTGAAGGGACTGGCCGCTCTGGGAGCGGACCTTCGTATCGAGCGCGGTTACGTAATTGCAAAAGCTCCACAACTGCGTGGAGCAGACATATTTCTGGGAGGTCCCGGAGGCAGCACAGTGACGGGAACATGCAACGTCATGGCGGCGGCATGTCTTGCCAAGGGTCGTACGGTCATTCGTGGCGCGGCCCGTGAACCCGAGGTCGCGGATCTGGGCCGATTCCTCAACAGCGGGGGTGCCACAATCAGCGGACTCGGAACTTCC
>Ga0315316_10002321_pt1 | contig 13658 bp, 9 predicted proteins | sample M160m3416metaG_FD_203702 | JGI IMG/M metagenome (GOLD analysis project Ga0315316, IMG submission 203702) | Ammonia-oxidizing marine archaeal communities from Monterey Bay, California, United States - M1 60m 3416 | ecosystem: Environmental > Aquatic > Marine > Intertidal zone | place: USA...
GGTGGGAGCTTGATCTAGGTAAGTCAGTCGACATCGACAGCGTTGCCGTTTGGAATCGTACCGACTGTTGCCCAGAGCGCCTCGACAACATTTCTATAGAAATCCTCGATGAACAACGCCAGGTCATTGTCACACGTACTCTTAAAAAATCCGCCGCTCGCAATGCACTGCCTGAAGGAGCAGTCCAAGGGCGCACCGAAATGTCGGAAAACACGCTCACATTCAACGTGGCTGCCGGAGATTTGACCGCACTACAATTTCAAAGCAATCAAACAACGCAAATCGAAATAGTGACCATTCATGTCCATGCCACCGGAAACCCCATTAAACCAACTCCATTGAAGCTTGCCAGCAATTCGAAAATCACATTACAAAACTCGGACACAGAACCTGTCATGATCGCTGTGCAACCACCACATACAATCACTGCAAATCAACAACTGGCACTAAAAATCCGCTTTAACAACACACCCACTAACCGCGACCCTCTTCAACTTAAAATCTCGCTCTCAAACGATCCGTTGGCAGTGATGAAAACCAAGCTGCCCAAGGAATCAGCGGAGCAACTAAAGCAATTCAAGGCAACTTGGACCGGATTTTCTACTGAACGAAAACGGCAAACCAACTTAATCGCCGAAAAGAAACAACTCGATGCGGCTGCCAGTGTTACGATGGTGGCCGGAGACATGGCAGCACAACGGACAAATTTTTTATTGTTGCGCGGTGAATATGATCAAAAAGGTGAGCAACTAAGCACCGCTGCACTTAGCTCCATTATGCCTTACGAAGATGACCTACCCAAAAACCGACTCGGCTTAGCGGCATGGCTAACCAACTCCAATAACCCACTTACTGGCCGAGTCGCCGTAAATCGTTATTGGCAAATGCTCTTTGGCACTGGGATAGTCAAAACATCCGAGGACTTTGGAACCCAAGGTGATCAACCCAGTCATCAAGCGTTACTTGATCATCTTACTGCCAATTTTATAGCCTCGGGTTGGGACGTTAAAGCTCTACTAAGTGATATCGTTCTCTCAGCAACCTATCGCCAAACTAGCAGACGTTCCGCGAACCTGACTCAGATAGACCCTGGCAATCGACTACTCGCTCACGGTCCCCGTCAGCGGTTACCAGCAGAATTCCTGCGAGATCATGCACTGAGCACCAGCGGATTACTTGTCAATAAACAGGGTGGACCGGGCGTACACCCATATCAACCTGCAGAAATGTTCGGCGTCAACGCGATCGGATCTTCGACCGCAAAGTTCACTGTCAGCACTGGCAGTGAATTATATCGACGCAGCCTCTATACCTATTGGAAACGACAAATCCCCGCAGCCAATATTCGTATTCTCGGGGCCGATGGTAGAACCGCTTGTCGAACGAGACGTGCTATGACAAACACTCCGCTACAAGCACTCGTGACACTTAACGACCCGCAATTTGTAGAAGCAGCCCGAGTGCTGGGAGAACGTATCATTCGGGAAGGAGGCAACGCGCCCGTCGACCGCATCCGATATGCATTCCGTCTAGCGACTTCGCGGCGAGCGACAAATGTAGAAAGTGACATTCTGTTAGCTGAATTTCATGATCGATTACAAGAATTTGTTGCGATGCCTGAATTAGCAAAACAATATCTTACCGGTGGCGGCCAACGTCAAGCACCCGGTGACCTGAGAGCTAGCGAACTTGCAGCCTATGCCGCCGTCAGTAGTTTGATTTTAAACCTTGATGAAAGCATGTCAAAATAACGCAGGCGAAATTCAGCAAACTTTATTTTGAGATTTCGCTTACCGTTTATGAGGCGACCGATTGATAATGCACATCAGTTTCCAGCCGATTCCCATACAACTCAACACCAAAACGATAAACATGAAGGGAACAACTTTTGCCGTCGTGTCCGGTGTAAGATGGATTCCAAAAATCTGCAATACACGCGGCATATCTAGGCCCAAAATAGCGGTGACCGTAATAATGGGAAAGAAGAATGCAGCCAAAATGTTTAAGCGATGAGCGGCCACTGTCATTTTATGACTCGCCTTGGCATGCTCTTCAGATCGCCGAACGACTATCAAATTCATTGAATTTCTCGTTGTGGCCAGTAGTAGTTCTGCCGTTCGCTTAATCACATAGGCTCGATCTCGAAAATCAATGATTTCACGACACTCTGGACATTCTTTACGCGTTTCTTTTAGCACCTCATACAGATGTATCGAAGCACGCTCCAAAGGCATCAAACGCTCCAGTATTTCAAAATATAGATCCGCCGTAGTCGCTACATCCTCGAGTCGATCTAATTCATCAATAACAGCTTCATAATTCTCAAGATGTGATTGTATTGTTTGAATGCCCTCGCTAGATTCACTCGAGCTCCACTCGCCTAACACATCGCGCCAAAACAGGCGACCTTGTCGTGTTTTGTTATTTGCCTCCGGTGGTGCATGCAGTACCAACAGAAATTGTTGGTCAGCAACCATTAATCGTTGTCGACCAATTTCCGTACCCAACCGCTGCCTAAAGCTAGCGGGGACATCCCATTCGTTAGGCAATAGTGTTCGTTCAGACATTTCCAATCCTAGCGTTATCTTCCATTGACCACAGGACGATGACTATTTAGCTGAGCCTTAAAATCACCCAAACTTGTCCAATGCAAGGGTCGATTTAGATCTACTTCTGTAATGACAACTTCCCCGAATTTTTTAGCACTTGTTAATACTTGACCATCGCGACCATAAATTGCCGTGATCATCCAATTACGCTCTACATCGGTATAGGTGCTACTAATCACAAACACATGATTTTCGCAGGCTCGGGCAGCGCCCAACATCGGATTGCAGCCCCAAACAGGCCAACAAATAATCTCAGCACCATGATTGCTCAGCTCACGGGCAACCTCAGGAAAAAACCCATCATAGCAAATCATCATTCCAACTTTGCCAAACCTAGTTTCAAACACTGGGTAGGCATCTCCGGGAGTAATTCCGCCTTCAATTTCCCCTCGCGGCAACGTTACTTTACGATATTTACCTGTTACTTTACCTTCAGGACTGATGAGTGTTGCCACGTTGTAAATCAATCGACCATCGCGCTCAAGCAATCCAGCCACAATATAGAGATCATATTTTTTGGCGAGTGTGCCAAAATAGTCCGTCGACTCACCAGGAATGGATTCAGCACAATCAACATATTTCAAACCTCGGTGATAGTACGTCAATGTCTCGGGTAACACGATGATGTCTGCACCTTGCTTCGCGGCTGAAGCAATGAACGGTTCAAACAACTGGCACTTCTCAAGATTTGTCTTACCCTCCATGGGCTTATAATGCACAGTTGCCAATTTTACCGTCCGTGGGTCTGGTGCAGTGCTTGGTTCCAACTGCACATCGCACCACTCGGCTTTGCCTCGTGCTTCCCACCGATAATATAACTCGACAACTCCACTAGTCGCCTTATCAGGTACTCGATAGATTCCTTCAACTTCCTTCCAACCATTTTGGAAATCCCCTACAATCGCTGGGTATTCCGGTTCGGCCGGTGGCAGTGTTCCGGTAGCATAAGAAGCCGGCGTAGGCTCATTATGCCGTACCTTATTTCCATTCGCATCACGCCACAAGATTCTCACAACAGCCGTACGACGAGGCAATTTTACTCCCCGCGTACGCTGCAATGCTGAAAATCGATAATACTGCCCACCTTGAATTTCAAATGTCTTTTCAAACCAACCAAATAGTCCCTCTTGGTTATGTGCAGAAATTGTCAAACTACCTTGTCCGTTTGGACCACCTTTTGCAATATAAGCAAAATCCGGAGCAATTTCTTTGCGAGGTGTCTTCGTTGTCCAACCAGGGGGCAAAGCTGTTTCAGCGGTCTGTCGAGCCTCAGCTTCGCCTACCAATGAGAATGCCATCAAACTCAATAACAGATATTTCATTTTGTCACCCACAGAATAGCTTTGAATGATTGCACACATATCACTTTGTTCGCATCTAGTGTCTCACGTTTTGCTGCGAAATACAAATAGGGCCGTCAATGTTCGCCTTAAGCTACTTGATCCACAATCGCGAATCCTGTGTGACACAGGCAGTCCGCCCATCTGCAAGCAAAATTTTTGCGCGATAGCCAGTATCTGTTTGCTCGATCACCACGCCGGCAGCTTTAGCAGACCCAATTCCTAGTTGCTCTAGCGTCGTATACCACTCACCTGTTTTGCGATGATTTGATTTTTGTTTGTGGTAAATCTCCATCAACATCTTCCGCGCCTTCTCAGTCACATCGGACTTCAATTCAACAACACTCTCTTGCTGTGTTGAAAATTGCACAATGCCCCATTTCTCGGGGCGATGCATATCGATAATACCCTGCGGAGACCAAACCCAATTATCTTCACGCACATCAGGTATCTTGTGATATTTTCCGTTCGCCACGGTCGTTTGCCACTGCACCCGCGAGAAGTTGATTCGCCATTGGTCGCCAGCAGACGGCGGGTAGCGACTAGGGGAATGCCGATTCAACGCTTTCCAGGGAATCGCTATCTCCACTGACCAATATTGATCAATATCGGTCGGATCGTTGAGTGTTCCTTCAATGTGAATCGCAGTCTTTAGTCCGGGGATTTCCCAGCCGTTATCAGCCTTGCCGCCATCTTTATATGGTTTATCAAGAAAAAGATCCCAACCCGTATTGAGTGCATTGATTTCAAATTCGTAGTACTCATGATTGTCCGCATCCGGATCGATGAAAACTTCGAAATCATTATCATGAAAAATCACACTATCATGCTCAGTTAGTGTTGCCCAAATATGCGGATCAGGGAGAAAAGCTCCGATATAGAGATACTTACGGTCCCACAACATCTTTACTCGGGTATCAAATCGAGGACGCGTTTTTACTTTACCCTCGATATCTTGGAATTGATCTGACCACATAGCTTCCCGCCAAGCAGCATCATCTAACCGACCATCAATGTTAATTCGAGATCCCGCTCGATTAGCAACATAGCCGCTACGAGGAATATCTCGCATCCGTTGCCAGTCTTCATACGTGTCTGCCTGTACAAGCGCTGCACCCAAAGTCCCTAACAGAAACAAGGTAAAACCTGCAGTCACAACAAGCCGGCATCTACGCGCACAAATTCCAAAAAACACATTTTCCACTGATGTCACACGCATCCTCACTAAAACGAGGTTAAAGCAGAAGAGACATCCGGATGAATTGTAAACAGAGTATTGAGTCGAGTGATCGTAAAAATCTTGTCAATTTCCGATGTCAATCCAGACAATCGCAATGCACCACCAACATCCTTGAACTTCTTGTTCAACATGATCAACCGGTTCAGCGCGGCACTTGAGAGAAATTCAATAGCCGACATATCCAGCACAACTTGAGTCGCACCATCGGTGACGACTTGAAACAACTCGTCACCCATCTGTTGAATATCGTCACTCGCTAAATATTTATTGCGCTTGAATTGAACGACTGTAATTTCCCCGTTCTTATTTAATTCAATTTGTTCCATAATTCGTTTTCACCCAATTCATTCACGCCACGGATCGTAAAGCAGTAATATTTATTACCCTAAGTGCATTCACACAATCAACTTTGCTTCATGATAAAATAAATATACCTGAAATCAGCTAATGTACCAATCGCTATTCGATGTACAAAAACTAAAACACGCTATCAGTATAAGTTAAACCACCATGAAATATCTATGCACATTATTACTTGTTCTGTTCTCGGGCGTGCTCTGCGCCGCCGAATTCCGCTTAGCCACATTCTCAACCGATGTCACCATTCCTTTGAACCACCGTTGTATGGGCGTTCTCCCAACCAAAAGTAAACGCGTTGCCGACCCGTTACTGGCCCATGGTTTTGTACTCTCTGACGGTACAAACACCGTCGTGCTTTGTGCACTCGATTGGTGTGAAGTTCGCAATGGTGCCTTTGACCAATGGCGTGAAGCGCTCGCCACAGCAGCTGGTACCACAAGAGAAAACGTACTAGTTACGGCACTACATCAGCATGATGCACCAGTGATTGACCGTGATGCAGCGAAAATCCTTACCGCCGTTGGGCTAAAGGATGAGCTTTACCATGTCGCTTGGCATGACAAAACATTAGCCCGCGTATCTCAAGCCGTACGCGATAGCCTAGATCTGGCCACACCTGTCACTCATTTTGGAATCAGCGAAACGCCAGTCTTGCGAATTGCGTCCAACCGCCGAGTCATACTGGAAAACGGAATGGTTACTTACAGTCGAGGCAGTCGTAGCGGAGGCAACAAATATTTCGCCGCTGCCGGGGAGGGCGACATTGATTCGATGCTAAAAACCATCACCTTTTTCAATGATGACAAACCGCTGCTTCAAATGCATCATTATGCGACCCACCCGATGAGCTATTATGGTCAAGGAGTCGTTTCTGCGGACTTTGTGGGTCTAGCCCGCGCTCGTTTACAACGACAGAACCAATCGATACGCCAAATATTTGTGCCCGGATGTGCCGGGGATATTACTGCTGGGAAATTTAACAATGGATCAGAAGAGCACCGCCAAGAACTGATTGACCGGTTGTACCAAGCAATGGCAAAAGCAGCAGACAATACGGAACGTCATCCGCTACAACAGCTAAATATTCGCAACACAAAACTGCAACTACCTTTTCATCCTGGCGACCACCTCACCATCAAACGCTTGGAAGCAGACGTTGCCAACGATAAACTTTCTGTCGAGAAGAGGATCTTAGCTGCTATGGGACTGGCCAGTCGTAGACGAGTCGCCAGCGGCCAAGCAATTGACTTTCCCTGTGTCGATTTAGGAGCGGCTCAAATCCTATTGTTTCCTGGCGAGTCATTTATCGGCTATCAATTAATGGCACAGGCTGCCGCAAAAAATAAGTTCGTAATGTGTATTGCCTATGGAGAATCATGGCCCGGATACATTCCAACCGCAGCCATCTTTGCCGAAGATTTCAAAGATTCTTGGCTATGGGTTGGCCCCGGATCTGAAAAAGCAATTCGACAATCCATTGATGCCGTGCTTCGCAAATAGACCAGTACCATGATTTTTTATAAGAACATATTTAAGTATACTGAAAATATCTTTTGACAATGACATCCAACATTTTAAGCACTTCAATATTCGCTACTAAGAAAACATACGGCCTATCCATGAAATTCATCTTCTCGTTACTACTGTTTGCTTTAACAACCTATGCCGTCACTGATGCAGCAGAACCACGAAATTTTGTCTTTATTCTTGTTGACGATCTTGGCAAAATGGATATGAGCGGCGAAGGCAGTAAGTTTTATGAAACTCCCAACATTGATGCTATTGCCAATAGCGGAATGCAGTTTTCCAATGGCTATTCGACATGCCAAGTATGTAGTCCTTCGCGCGCGAGTATTTTGCTCGGGACCTACCCAGCACGTAACGGTATCACCGACTATATCGGCGCAGCGAGCGGTACTGCCTGGAAACGCAATGACAGAGTGTTACCAGCAGCATACAATCATTCGTTGCCGTTAGCCGATACCACGCTAGCCGAAGCAATGCGGATGGGAGGGTATAAAACTTTCTTTGCTGGCAAATGGCATCTTGGTGGTGTAGGATCTTTCCCAGAAGATCACGGGTTTGACATCAACATTGGTGGGCACCATCGCGGCAGCCCACCGGGTGGATTTTTTGCACCTTACAACAACCCTAAGCTGGACAACGGACCACCAGGAGAATCCTTGCCAATTAGACTTGCCAATGAAACGGCTGCATTTATCAAAGCGAATAAAGATGAAAAGTTCTTCGCGTATCTTTCGTTTTACTCAGTGCACGCGCCCATCCAAACAAGCCAAGAGCTATGGAATAAATACCAAAAGAAAGCAACCGATCATGGCTTAGTTACCGAACGGTTCAAATTTGATCGGACTAAGGCAGTTCGCCAAGTACAAGATAATCCAATTTATGCTGGCATGATGGAGTCTTTGGATACCGCCGTCGGAATTGTGATAAAACAATTGTCCGACCTGGGACTAAAGGATAACACGGTCGTTATTTTCACCTCGGATAATGGTGGCGTCTCTTCTGGTGACGCCTTTGCGACTTCCTGTTTGCCATTGCGCGGAGGCAAGGGTCGCCAATGGGAAGGTGGTATTTTACAACCTTATTATATTTATGTACCCAAGGTAACTAAACCCGGTTCGACCAACTCAACACCTGTCACGGGTACTGATTTTTATCCAACCATTTTAGAACTTGCCGGACTACCACTTAAACCCACACAACACATCGATGGGGTCAGTTTGATGGCGCTGTTAAATGGTGGTGACATTGCCGAGCGGGATTTGTTTTGGCACTACCCTCATTATGGCAATCAGGGCGGAGAACCGTCATCCATTATTCGCTCAGGAAACATGAAGCTCATTCACTATTACGAAGACGGTCGTGACGAACTATATCACTTAGTTGATGACGTCGGTGAACAAACAGATCTTGCCGCCTCTCAAGTACAAGTTACTAAGAGCTTACGCAAGAAACTCGACCAATGGCTTGCCGAAACCAATGCGAAAATCCCTGTTGCTGACAGCCGCTTTAATGCGACTGCCAAAGAATCTCAACTCAAAAGTAGCAGTACTAGCCAGTTAAAAGGCTTAGAGAGTCGACACGCGAACTACCTGAAACCCGGGTTTAAGCCGAATGCTACCTGGTGGAATAGTCTCATCCCAAAAGATTGATCTGTTTATTCGCGCCCATTCGAGTGCAGAAACGGCGCAGGAACTGCATTAAAATAATAATGCTGGCATGCCATTTTGATTGCCTCAACCCCTCGTAATGTTTCTCGCTGTCGACTACCGGTCAGGCGATCAGACATACTAAGCAGATCCACCTCGATCGCACGGTCAAGATTACATTTCTGAGCTACAGCTAAAGCCACACCTAACTGATAGCGTTGTTGAGGATAAATCGGTACCCCTAATGTCTCGAGGGACCAACGATTTAGGTCCAACACACGAAACGGGGCATTGTCAAATTGGGGATGAAAAAAATCCTCTATTTCATTCGTTTTTGTACCCGCCGACAAATATATCCGTACGACAACACGGCTATTGCGGGGAGAATACAATCCCCAACTCGGCCAATGATCCAACACGGTATACGACTCGAATGCGGGTAACACCAACACAGCTACAAGGATCAACTGACCGAGCCACTGAGCCTGAGGTTTCACGGATTTATCGACTGCCTGCTCAGCATATTCGGCTTCAGCAACCGTTGCCCTTGATTTAGATTTCAGTCGCCACTGGGAAATACCAACCAACAGCGTCGTGCCAAAGAGCATATCGTTTTGAAAAACAAAAAACACGTTCCAAACCACCACTGCCCATTCATGATTTAATCCCACTGGACTGAATAACACCGCCAAACAAATATGCATCATTGTCGCACTAAGAATAGCCAGCTTTCGCGTGCGACGATGACATAACATTATGCCAATCAGTAATTCTCCCAATGGTAACAACAGAGATAACTTTGATACCAATGATGCGTCCCACACCTTCATGTCTACGCCGATCAGCCCGGCCAAGCCTGTCATTAATTGCGGTCCCACACTGTGCATAAACTGGTAATCAAATTTCCCCAACGCGGAGTAAATATATATGCTAATCGCAAATACTCGTAGCAGCGCCACACCTCGCCGTGGTCGACAGGACATAAAGACGACGGTTCCCACGAATAAATGTACACCCCAGGGCTGAATACGATGTTGATCGGCAAGCCACAGTATTGCGATGGCGGCGATCAATATAGCCCACGATAAAAAACGAATTTTTAGTGATTTGGAGGTCGAGTCGTAGGCGAATTTTCCCACTAGTATCGATAGCAGGGCAATCAACACAACTGCCATCGCACCATAGATAATTTCGCTTGGAATAGTATTAAAAATCCCAATCAACGCAACCTGTGGAAATAGCGTCTGGGGCAACCACAATCCGCCAGTCACGACAAAGAGGGCGAGCGCAAACAGTGCCCAGAATTTTTGCAAAGCAAACCAGATAACGTCGCTATCTGAATTGCGCTCAAAATACTTAAACAAAACCAGATCGCTTTCGAATATTGAGTTGTTGGAACATACACTTTAGATTGTGCTATAACAAAGAGCTATGCACCCCCATCATTGTACAACACAACCTTCACAGCACACCCTGTAGGATTTTGAATATGACAATCGCTTTCGTAAGTGGCCCAACTGGATGTATTGGAGCTGCCACGGTAGCTTACTTGCTCGACCACGGCGCAGATAAAGTCGTTGGGTTTTGCCGCAATGGTGACCTGTCACGGATTGATGCTAAGTACCACAAAGACTTAGAAATCATTACTGGTGACATCACAGACCGCCAATCAGTGGTTACTGCCGTGACCCAAGCCCAACCGAACGTCATCATTCATCTCGCCGCATTCCAAACGCCAGCCTGCGAAGCCACTCCACTGCTCGGAATGGACGTCAACGTCGGCGGTACAGCCAACATGTTTTACGCCGCTGGACAACTAGGTTCAACACTGCAGCGATTTGTCTTTGCTAGCTCCTCGGCAGTCTACGGATCACGTGATATGTACGACGGGCCGGTTGTCAAAACCCCAATGCCATATCAACCTGCGAACATCTATGGTTTTTGGAAAGTTGCTGGTGAGGGAATGGCCATCGCTTTTCACAAGGAAACAAGTATTCCGACGGTGAGCGTCCGTTTATCAACGACCTATGGTCCTGGCCGTGACCAAGGGCTAACGTCCGCTCCTACCACCGCGTTAAAGAAAGCGGCGGCTGGCCTACCGTTTGAAATCCCCTATCGTGGGCGAGAACATTATCATTTCGTAACGGACGTTGGCGCCGGGTTTGCTCAAGCTGCTCTGGAGCCGTTAGATGGTTACGCAGTGATTAACCTCCGCGGGATTTCTGTGGATGAAGGTGAATTCATTCGTTTAATTTGCAAGGTTGCTCCTCAGGTTGGCATCACGTCGGAAGTCAACATTCGCTATGCTGACGACGCACCGGTCATGCCATTTGTCTGTGACCTAGATGACGAACTAACACTCGAAGTATTTCCCAACATGCCACTCACATCACTACACGATGGAATCCGCCAGTCGCTGCAAGCGTTCTTGGATTAACCAACCACTATCTTAAGTTGAGGTCGATCGCCTTTCTGAAGTACTAAGATGACAACTCATCTAATGCCATCAGCGCGTAATTCATATGAATCGCTGAGCCATAAGGTAATGCCTCTTCATCTGCTTTAAATTGTGGATGGTGCACACCGTAGGTCGCGCCAATCGCTTCATTACCCACGCCCAAAAAAGCAAAGCAACCGGGGATCTGCTCGGTGTAATAAGCAAAATCTTCCCCCCCCATGACTGGTTCCATCTCCAATACTTTGCCGTCACCCAAGATCTCCACAACCGCTCGTTGAGCCATTTCCCAACAACCTTCATCATTTACGGTTGGCGGATAATCGTGACCTGGGAAAGAAATCTCCGCTTCACATCGATTTACCTGTGCAATGCCTTTTGTAATTTCCGCCACTCGCGATTGCAGATGCTTCAATCCGTCTAACGTCAGTGAACGTATTGTGCCTGCAATTTGGATTTCTGGTGGAATCACATTGTAGGCTGATCCGGCATGCATCTTCGTGATACTGATTACACCAGAGTCCAAGGGATCTAGCTCGCGTGATAAAATCGTCTGTAGTTCAACAACAATTTTAGACCCAGTCACAATTGGATCGATCGTATCTTGCGGACGAGCGGCGTGCCCCCCCTTGCCTTTCACTGTAATGCTCAATTGCCCAGCAGCGGCAAGTAAAGTACCTGCTCGAGCGGCTAACATTCCGGTGGGTAGCGTCGGCGCGACATGTAACCCAAATATTCGCTCCACTGCCGGATTTTCTAGGACTCCCTCGCTACGCATCCGTTCGCCACCAGCACCACCCTCTTCAGCCGGTTGAAATATTAGTTTTACCGTTCCTTGGAGCAAGTCTTCGTGATTCTTTAATAACTTTGCTGCGCCTAATAACATCGAAGTGTGGCAATCATGGCCACACGCATGCATCTTGCCATCAACTTCGCTCTTGAAATCAATATCCGCTTCTTCATGAATCGGCAACGCATCCATGTCTGCTCGCAAGGCAATACAAGGCCCTGCACCGTTACCTAGTGTTGCAACGACACCAGTAACCGCAATCTCGTTTTCAAAAGGGATGCCTAACTCCGTCAATTTAGCTTGTACCAATTTACTAGTTTCAAATTCTTCATACATCAACTCGGGGTGACGGTGTAATTGCCGACGGATATCTATAATCCATGACTGCATTGTTTTTGCTTCATCTAGAATTTCTTGAGCGTGCATTTTATGAATTCCGAAAGTGCTTTTAGTTTCTGTTAATAAAAAATCTAATAAAACAATACTACATAAAATCAACGTTCAAATGTTGTTAGTTCTTTTGTCAATTCAAAACACGATTTTTCAGAACACCTATCCTGTGGAAAGTTACCCGGCAAAGCCTCGCTGTCGACCCACCTCATGTTTCACACATTAAAAAGGGTTACAATGAACGATTGACCAATATCGCTCACCTTTCCGCGTGCATTAGGAATCGATCATGCCCAAAATAACGTCCATCCTCACGGTTACACTATTACTTTTGTCCTGTGCCTTCACATCTATCGTAACTGCTGCGGAAGTTACCAGACTTACTCCCAAAAACTGGGACGAGTTTGTTCCGGCGGGAAAAGAAGTCGATGCGATTTATGGCGATTTTGCTATCCGCAATGACATGCTAACAGCAATTATTGCCCAACCCAAACAGGGCCGTAATGCCAATTTGACGGTGCGTAACGTCTATGGTGGTGTACTCGATTTAACTCGTAATGATGACAACAATGATCAACTCAGTTGTTTCTATCCTACCAATCAACGATTTACCTTTACCGACGAAGAAGCCGTAAAAATTCAACACACCGAAAATGGAACTGCAACTCTCACTTTTACTAGTCTAAAACGTGCCGATTCAGTGCAGGCAGTGCTGACGTATTCATTAGAAAATGGAGACAGCGGTCTCACAATCTCCACGACGTATCATAACCATTCGCAGGCGGATCAAACAATCTCACTCCAAGACGGAATTCGTGCAGATTCTCCCTTTACCTCCGGCGTACATGACGGCATGTATTGGACCAATGATAATTGGTTTCGCCAAGCCTACGGAATTATTGCAAAGGGATACTCCATCACTCGGACCGGAGGCGGAGGACGAATTCTTAAGTACGAACAAAACAAGTCCAGTGACCTAATTGTCGCGCCAAATGCAACGGCTGAACTCTCGCGTACTCTAATCCCTAGTGCAAGCCTGTTGGGTATTCAAGCAGAGTTTGCCCAGCGCAGCGAGAACAAAACATCGAACGTTACAATAACATGTCAGGATAACGCTGGTCCTATTCACCACGCAAATATTCGCCTTACCAAAGATGGAACCTTTTATGGTGACATCCGTACTAATGGGCTAGGCATTGCCCAATTCGAACTCGCTCATGGCAAATACACCGCTGTTTGCTCTGCCCAAGGTCGACCCGACCAGATTTTTAATATCACCTTCGAGTCAACCATAGAAAGAA
>Ga0315316_10002323_pt1 | contig 13655 bp, 10 predicted proteins | sample M160m3416metaG_FD_203702 | JGI IMG/M metagenome (GOLD analysis project Ga0315316, IMG submission 203702) | Ammonia-oxidizing marine archaeal communities from Monterey Bay, California, United States - M1 60m 3416 | ecosystem: Environmental > Aquatic > Marine > Intertidal zone | place: USA...
ACTATCACGATTCCGATAAGCAGAGTGCCATTAATGATCCATGACATTCCTCCCCATTCAAAAAATTTCGCGAGCTGTTCTACGTCGCTCGTCACTCGGGCGACTGTTGTTCCGAGCCTTGAGCGGTTATGCTCTGCGATGCTTAACCGGTGCACGTGTTCAAAAGCTTTAATTCGTAGGTCAAAGAGTGTGCCTTCTGTCATTTCTACCAGTCGCAGAAACGTCAGCCTGCTCAAGACAAACACAAAAGTTATAATGCACGCCGTTACCAAACATGAGATCGCCACGAACGCTGGGCGGGGTTGCTGACCAGGTTGCAACCCTCTGTCAATCGCTACTCTTATAAGAATCGGTATCGCTAATTGCCCGCATGCGCTCAGGACTGCTGCGAGCGCAGTTAACGCGAGTCCTTTTTTTAGTTTCGGTGTTGTAGCAATTCCTTTTCGAAGAATTTCGAACGCAGATTGAGATGGCCGGTCCCGTTGCGATACATCATCTTTTTCGCTAGTCATTTCGAGTCTCGTTCGTAGGCTTTTACGAGATCTGCGTAGTCCGAATTTTTGAGCAGCTCTTCATGGGATCCTGAGGCAACGATGCTTCCCTGATGTAGAAACAGGACGCGCTTGGCAAGTTTTATTGTCGACAATCTATGGGCTACTACCAGAGTTGTTGTTGAAAGGTTCTTTCGCAGAGCTTCAAGAATTTCTCCTTCAAGAATTGGGTCAATAGCAGAGGTCGAGTCATCAAGCATCAAAAACCCGGGGTCTCCGACTAAAGCTCGTGTTATCGCAATGCGTTGTCTTTGCCCACCTGAAAGAGTCACTCCACGCTCACCTACTAAGGTTCCCCACCTGTCCGGCATTTCATTAACGAAATCCACTTGAGCGGTTTTTGCGTGCTTGTCTAGTTCTCTATTGTCGATCTCTCGGTAAAGTTTCACATTTTGTGTTAGATGATCTGCGAACAGGAACGTTTCTTGCGACACAAGCGAAATACGTTCTCTCAGCGTTTGGGGGTTTATTTCTGGTAGTTGATAATTCCCTACCGTTATCGAACCATGGTGAGGCTCAATGAGTCCAAATAACAATTGCGCAATAGTTGTTTTACCTGCCCCGGTTTCCCCTACAAGCGCAACTATCTCGCCCGTATCTATTTGAAATGAGCAACCTTCAAGAACGGTCTGGTTTCCGTAGCGATACGTCACATTATTAAATTCGATTGCTAGTGGGCCCTCACCGAGTGTTTCAGTTCCAGTTGCTTGCAGTGGGGTGTTTACTTTGAAAGCTTTCTTAAGCCGCCTCGCAGCTACTACCGACATTGCGTTTTCTTCTAAAAAGAAACCAATTATACGAATCGGAAATGCCAGCTGCTGAAAGAGAATCATCGCCTGAATGACTTGCCCAGTTGTTACGTTGCCATCTGATATCCGCCATGCACCGATTGCTAGTACAGCAACCATCCCCAGGCTTGGCAAAGTGTCAAGAGTCGGTTCGAACGTTGCTCTCAGCCGTCCAATTTGGGTACGGGTTTTTCGGAGTCTGTCTGCAGATTGTGTTAAGCGTTGAACCTCGTCCGCTTCGCGTCCCAGTGTTTTGACCACTAGCGCACCGTCTAGACTTTCATGGACAACTGCGGTGACATCTCCCACGGCTTTACGAACTTTACTTGCTGGCGCTATTACTTTCTGGGTGAAAATTCGGTTTGCTATCCAAGTCGCCGGGAACACCAAACTAGCAACACCAAGCAGCCAAATATCTATCGATAAGAGGCTTATAGATGCCGCTGCAGCAAGTACAAACATTCCCAGCGTGAAAGGTAATGGCTGCAACAACATAGTGGACACTTCGACATCGGTATCTGCGTGGGCTAGTAGCTCACCGGTTGGTCGCGCTTTTAGATCGGTAACTGATCGATCTAAGTATGTTTCGCCCAGGGCTCGCCGTAAATGTTTGTTGTTCCGTTCGGTTGTCATAGCGCCGAAATACCTGCGCATTACAACTCCGCTAGACCGCAAAAACGATATTCCTATGAGCGCCGCAACCAGCCATCCCAGGTTCCCTCGTTCTGCGTCACTATCGAAAGTTGGGATGAGTATTTCATCGGTCGCGTATCCGATTACTTCAGTTCCTACTACGAGCAGCACCCCGTACATCGCAGCACCCAACACTGCCATCGAAAATATTGCTTTACAGCGTTTCACGTACGTCAGGCAAAGCCGAGCGCCTTCTGCGAGTACTTTCCCCGCCGCTGAGCTACCTACATCGGTGCCATCATCATCTTCAGTCGCCGGGTAAATCACAATCTCTTAAAAACTTTTACTGCAGCTCTAAAAGCGTTTTGGATATCTCTACATGTCCTTCGTGGACGTAAGCATCATGATTGTCTTCGATGTAGTCAAGCACGTACCGATAGTTGACCATCATCCCCAATGATTGCGCTAAACCATCTGCTCTCGTGTTAGCTAGGAATTGGATCTGTTCCACTCTCGCCCCATTACTCAGATGAAAATTAGCTACCGGATCCGAGATTCGGTCACCTGTTTTAACAGAAGTTAAGTAATAGAAACACAATTGCGACAATACCGGTTCAAGCTCTTGCCTCAGCTCCTCTGATTGATACCAATCTGGGTTTCGTAGTGCTTCTTGCACGCCGTCGAGCGATAGTTGTTGTTCCCGGGTGAATATTGGAACATCATTATCCTCGATCGCTGACGTCAACCATTTAACGAAACCTGGGATAGGTGACAGCGTCGCAAAATTTTTGAGGCTTGGAATTTCTGAAGCTAATAATGACACGACACGTTTAATCAAAAAATCTCCGAGGCGCACCCCGGACAAGCCCGGCTGGCAGTTAGATATTGAGTAAAAAATTGCTGTATCGGATTTCTCATTGTCAAGAATCTCGGTTGCCGGGTCAAGCAGATCATCAATGCTGTGCGCTAGTCCTTGAATCAGCGCAACCTCAACAAAAATTAGTAAGTCATTTGGAAGAGCCGGATGTTGAAAAGCGTAAAGCCGGCGATCTTCCCCGAGGCGTTTACGTAAGTCGTCCCAACTTTGTATGGCATGAACGGCTTCGTATTCTATAAGTTTTTCTAAGAGCGCTGCTGGGGAATCCCATGTGATCTGATGAAGAGTTAGCAAACCCACGTCAAAGCATTGATTGAGTAAAGATTTTAGTTCTGAATCCAGAGCGCTGAACTGGGGGTCTTTATGTTCAAGCAGATCTGCTCGCAGGGTAACTAGAAAATCTAACCCAGCGTCAACTCCCACAAACCGTCGAAATAGTTGCTCTCTCCTTGGTTCTAGGGCTGTTCTTAGTTGCGAGGTTGCTTCTTCTGAAGTTAACTCAAAATTTTGTATTGCGGTTTGAACAGCAAGTTGATCAACTCCAAATTCGTTTTTGAGCAACTCAAAAAAAGTACGCTGTTGCTCTTTAGTTAATTCGAGAAACGCGTGCGCAATTATCTCTGCCCGCTTTCGAGCTGCTACCTCTCCACCCCGAGCTTCAATTACATCTTTAACGTATTCACTGATTATCTCAGGGTCATCCAGAGTTGATAACTCGTTTCGATAGCTCCCAAAGCGTTCTGATCTCGTTACCTTAGCTAACACGTGTTGAAGACGTTTACGGTTCAGTCCCACAGCTGGTACCTCTTCATTTAATTTCAGATTCTCGGCGTCTAGCCGCATCTAAAGTGTTTTGAAGGAGCATCGCTCGCGTCATTGGACCGACACCTCCTAAACGGGGAGTGATCCATCCAGCTTTTTCTGCAACAGATTCATCAACATCGGACAGAATCCGTTTCCCTTCGCGTGTTATGCCACCTCCGATAACTGCCGCTCCTTCCCGAACCATGTTTGGCTTCACGAGGTTAGGAACACCCGCAGCAGCGATGATTATGTCTGCACGTTTGGTGTGAGAAGCGAGATCCGCTACGCCAGTGTGAACAACAGTTACCGCAGCGTTCGCAGTTTTTCGTTTCAATGCCATAAGAAGCGCCATAGGTCTACCAATTGTTAGCCCTCGTCCTATTACCACAACGTGAGCCCCGTCTACAGGAACTTCATATTCTTCAAGTAACAGTTGAATTCCTCGCGGCGTGCACGGCACCGGACCGTCGACTCCCATCACTAACCGTCCGAGGTTGGTTGGGTGAAGCCCATCGGCATCTTTATTGGGATCAATAGCTAACAAAGCCTCTTCTTCGTTGAGTTGTTTCGGAAGTGGAAGCTGCACAATGTACGCGTGGATTGCATCATCATTATTGAACTCGTTGATTGTGGCTATTAAATCTTGGGAGCTAATATTTTCAGGTAGATGACGGTGAATTGATTGGATCCCTACTTCTTCACAATCACGAATTTTTGCACCAACGTAGCTCTCCGAGGCTGGATCATTCCCAACAAGAATTGTTCCTAAACCCGGAACAATATCGAGCTCTGCTATTTCCTCATGAACGCGTTTTTTTACCTTGTCCGCTAACGCTTGTCCATCAAGAATAATTGCAGTCACGTGCCTTAGGCTACTGCTCATTGATGAACGCTTTTCGCGTTCAGGCGACGTTTTCAGTTTGACATGTTTGTTTACGTGCCAGCTGACCGGCTCTAATGGCGGAAATGTCTTTCCCCAGTAAATATCATGGCTATTCCCAATTCATTGGCGCGTGTCACAATGTCATCGTCACGCATCGCCCCTCCTGGTTGAATCACTACCGAAACTCCCGCTTCGACAGCAGCTTCTATCCCATCTGGGAACGGGTAAAAAGCGTCGCTGGCACAGGCACCGCCAGCTGCTCGCCCAGCCGCTTTATTTGCGGCTATCTGACCCGACTCAACTCTATTTTGTTGCCCAGCCCCAATCCCCCAAGCTGTGCCACCCTTGCTAAGAACAATCGCATTTGATGTGACGTGGCCGGCAACTCGCCACGCAAATGCAGCATCTTGCCATTCAGATTCTGTTGGCTGTCGTTCAGTTTTTACTACCCAATCAGGCCGTTCAGCTTTAAAATTGTGTGCAGTTTGTGCAAGCCATCCACCTGTGATTTGGCGCAATTCTGTTTGCTGTTTATCAGGGCTTGGGCCTTCAAGAATTCGAGTGTTTTTTCGTTTAGACCTGATCCGGTCAATTACTCCGTGTTCGAAACCCGGCGCAATTATGAGGTCTGCCTGAGCGGATTGTTCTATTGCTTCTACGGTCGAAAGGTCAATTGCATGATTAAACGCAACGATTCCTCCGAATGCTGATCGAGGATCACAGTCGTACGCTCGTTGGTAAGTTTCGGCAAGGTCGGAACCAATCGCTGCGCCACACGGATTTGCATGTTTTATGATCGCTACCGCTTTGTCGTGATTCACTTCACCCAAATCGTGAACGATTCGCCATGCAGCATCGGCGTCAAAAAAGTTGAGGTAGCTGAGAGCTAGCCCCTCATGTTGGACTACGTGATCCCACCATGGAGAGGTTCCAACAAGGCGGTATCTTGCTCCATCTTGGTGAGGGTTCTCCCCGTAGCGACAATCAGCTGCTTTTTCTAAAGCCAAATGGATTGATGGTGGTAATGGATCATCGGCATCGAACCAATCGACAATAGCTGCGTCATATGCTGCGGTATGAGCAAAAGCTGCTCGGGCAAGTCTTTTCCTTGTGGCTTCTGATAGTTCACCAGTTTCTGCGAGTTCTGCGATGACCGGTTCATAATCTGAAGGTTCTACGAGGATTCCTACTGATCCATGGTTCTTTGCGGCAGCTCTGACCATCGTTGGTCCGCCGACGTCTATGAGTTCAATGCTCGGATCGCTCCTAAATGGGTACAGGTTGCATACAACCAGATCAATTGGGGTTATATCTGCAGTTGTAAGCGCCTTCATATGTGCGGGTTTTGTGCGGTCGGCTAGGATTCCTCCATGAATCCGGGGATGTAATGTTTTAACTCGGCCGTCTAGCATCTCAGGACTATCGGTAACGTCCTCAACTTCGAGTACTGCTATTCCAGCTGCGCTCAACGCTGAAGCTGTTCCTCCACTAGAAATTATTTCCCATCCCATTTCGATCAGGGTGTTAGCGAATTCCACTATGCCAGTTTTGTCATAAACAGAAATGAGTGCTCTCAAGAGTTTTTCTCCAGTGTTTCAATAAACCGTTTTATTGTGTTTGGGTATATTTCTCGTTCAACAGCTTTTATGCGTTCATGAAGGCTGAATTCGTCGTCGTCTGACAAAATTTCAATGGCTTGTTGCGCAAGGATAGGTCCAGCATCTACTTCTAGCGTCGCTATATGCACAGTACATCCCGTTACTTTAACACCATGCTGAAGTGCGTCTCTCACACTGTGCCAGCCTGGGAATGAAGGCAGTAGTGATGGGTGGGTATTCAGAACTCGCGTATCGAAAGCTCGGAAAAAAGCTTCGCCAAGTACAGTTCCGAAACCGGCCATCGCAATAACATCAATGTTCTTTTCTTCTAAGGCCTGCACTACTTGTTCTGTGAAAATAGATCGATCAAATTTTTTGCCGAACTCAGCACGCGTTATTTCTGTCGACACGATCCCATTATTTTTAGCTAACACCGTTGCATTACAGGGCCGGTCTGTCAGCACAAGCGCCACATCTATAGACGCTCCAAGAATTGCTTCGAGGATTGTTCCGGTTCCTGATGCCAAGACTGCTACTCGCACATACCGGAACATAGTTGCCAAAAATGGCTGTGGGGCACCGGTTCGGTCCGGAGCCCCACATTTTTGATTTTATTTTTGATTAGAGCAAAAGTTCGAGTTAGAGAGTCGCCACTATTTCTGCCATTAACTCGCCAGCTTCGGTTGGGTTCAAACCAACTTTCACCCCAGCATCTCGCAATGCTTCCATCTTTGCATCTGCAGTTCCTTTTCCTCCGGACACAATCGCTCCAGCGTGTCCCATTTTTTTCCCAGGAGGCGCCGTAACACCAGCAACATAGGAAGAAACTGGTTTCGTCATACTATTTTTTATAAAGTCAGCTGCTTCTTCTTCAGCGGAACCTCCGATTTCACCGATCATCATCACAGCTTTTGTGTCAGGATCAGCCTCAAACGCTTTCAAACAATCAATGAAAGAAGTACCCGGCACCGGATCTCCGCCGATACCAACACATGTGGTCACTCCAATATTTTTTTGTTGGAGCTCATAAAGGGCTTGGTAAGTGAGAGTTCCGGATCTACTAACGATTCCTACCGGTCCGCCACTTTTAGCTATGTGTCCAGCAGTGATTCCAATATTGCATTCTCCTGGTGTGATGATCCCTGGACAGTTAGGTCCTAAAAGTTGAACATTCGGGTAGTCACGGCGCAAAAGATTGAAAAATTTTGCTTCATCATGCGCTGGAACACCTTCTGTGATGCACACAATGAATTCAACGCCGCCTTCTGCAGCGTCCATTACAGCATCAAATACTCCGGCTGCCGGGATAAATATACAAGAGGCTTTGGCTCCCGTGGCTTCAACAGCTTCTGCACAGTTAGCGAAGATTGGCACTCCGTCAACTTCAGTTCCTGCTTTTTTGGGGTTAGTTCCTGCTACTACTTGTGTTCCGTACTCGCGGTTCAGCGAGCCATAATAGCGTCCCTGTGACCCTGTGAGTCCTTGATATATGACCTTGGTGTCCTTATTAACGAAGATGCTCATAATCGTTCTCCTTAAGCCTTAGCCATGGAGACGGCTGTGCGTGCAGCGTCTAGCATGGTTGGTTCCATCATCAGTTTGTTATTTAAGTGTGGCTGCAAGATTGCGCGGCCCTCGTCTGCGTTCGTGCCATCTAGCCGAATAATGATCGGGGCGTCTATGTTGACGCGCTTAAGTGCTTCGACAATGCCGTTAGCTACTTCTTCGCCTCGGGTGATACCGCCGAAAATATTAATAAATATTGATTTTACTTCAGGGTCATTGTTGATGACTTCAAGCGCCCCAGCCATTACATCAGCATTTGCGCCTCCACCAATGTCTAAGAAGTTGGCAGGTTTTCCACCGACCTGGTTGATTACATCTACCGTGCTCATCGCGAGTCCCGCTCCATTGGCGATTACTCCAACACTTCCTTCGAGCCCGACATATTGCAGTCCTTTTGAGTGAGCTGCTTCTTCTCGCTCGTCTCGGGGCTGAGTTTCGTCAAATTCAACATATTCCGGATGGCGAAACACTGAGTTTCCGTCGAGCGTTACTTTGGCGTCTAGCACATGCACTCTCTGGTCAGGAGTGAGTATCAACGGGTTGATTTCGACGAGATCCGCATCGCCGCCTACATAGGCTTCGTACAGCTGAATCATGATATCTACAGCACCTTCAACCGCTGCTGGGTTAAGGTTTGCTCCCTCCACCCATGCTTGGGCAGCTTCGCGAGAAAGCCCTTCAGCGGGATCAACATGAATTTTGCTGATTGCATCCGGGTTTTCTGCTGCGACGGTTTCTATTTCAACTCCGCCTTCTGCAGAAAGCATCCCTAAATGTTTTTTAGCGGACCGGTCGAGAGTGAAGCTTGCGTAATACTCTTCCGAAATATCGCTAGCTTTTTCAATCCAGAGCCGTTGAACAATATGACCATTAATATCTAGTCCGAGAATGTTTTCGGCATGAGTACGTGCATCATCTACCGAGGCAGCGAACTTAACTCCGCCTGCTTTCCCGCGGCCGCCTGTATGCACTTGAGCCTTCACCATTACTGGAGTGCCTAAGTCTTCAGCTGCCTTTACTGCTTCGTCAACTGTGAAGGCAACAGCTCCTGGGGAGACTGGCATGCCGTACTTTGCGAAGAATTGCTTTCCTTGATATTCGAAGAGGTCCACTCGGGCGCTCCTATGTCGGTTGATGTGAGCCGCACAATTGGGCCCACGAATTAGACATACTAGGTCGGTGAAGGCGACTATCGTCTACCTGGGGAGGGGTATCTAGTGACAAATTTAAATACCGGCACAGATGTGATGCTGGCAAAACGAGTTGGCAGGGTCGCGATTTTAAGTTTTAACCGCCCAGAAGCTCGCAATGCTTTGCATCCTGAGACCTACGAGGCATTCAATCGGATGCTTCCTTTATTAGCCGAGGACCCTGATGTAGGGGCCTTAATGATCACAGGGGCTGGGGGAGCATTTTGTGCAGGGGGTGACGTGAAGTCTATGAAAGCCCGCAATTCTGGGGTTTCAGCTGAAGCAGCCACAGATGATTTGAGAGCTAGACAACGGGCAGTGTCTTTTGCTCTTAACACATTCCCAAAGGTAACTGTTGCTGCGGTTGATGGAGCGGCAGCAGGCGCCGGTATGTCAATTGCGTTGGCTTGCGATTTACGAGTTGCGTCGGTTCGCGCATTGTTCACTACAGCTTTTGCGAAAGTTGGTTTTTCAGGCGATTTCGGTGGAAGTTATTTTTTGACTCAACTGGTCGGAGCCGGAAAAGCCAAAGAATTGTATTTAACAGCTGAACGGTTTGATGCAAGGACTGCAAACGAACTTGGGGTCGTCAATCAAATTCTGGAAGGCGATGATTTTGAAAGTCTCGCCGTTGCCTATTGCCAGCAATTCGCAGATGGGCCCACCATTGCTCATCGTTATATGAAAGAAAATTTAAACCGGGCTCTTGTCGCTGATTTAGCGACTTGTCTTGACGCTGAAGCAACAGCAATGACACGTTGCCGTTCCACCGAAGATCATAAAGAAGCAGTCGAAGCTTTTGTCGCTAAACGAACACCAATTTTTCATGGTCGTTAGATCAACTTTATGTAACTTTTTTGAGATTGGCGTATGAAAGAACGAGCGTTTTTTGTCCAGCTTCAACGAAATTAATCGTCACCTCAGCATTTTCTCCTTGTCCTGACAGGTCAATAATTACTCCTTCACCAAATTTAGAATGGCGGATATCTTCGCCTATTTTGTACGCAAGATTTTCCGACGGCGACGAATTTGGTAGCTGGTTCGCTATCGCTCGTTCAACGACACGTTCCTTAGCTTTTTCGCGGCGTTCTTGTCTGCGATCTTCTGCCCTTCCGGTCCCGCCGACGACTCTGGTTCCATCAGTGTCATCTTTGGGTCGTGCATTCGAATAGGTTGACTCACTCATAGCGCTATAGCTAGCGCGCGGTGATTTATCAAGAATCAAAGATTCAGGTATTTCTGATAAGAACCGGCTTGGAGGGTTGTATTGGGTTGATCCAAAGAGTGTCCGGCTCCAGGCATGACTGACATATAACTGCTCGCGAGCTCTCGTGAGCCCAACGTACGCTAAGCGACGTTCTTCTTCTAGCTCGTTTGGATCACCAAGAGCTCGTAAGTGAGGGAAAACGCCATCTTCCATACCTACTATGAACACATACGGAAATTCGAGGCCTTTCGCCGCATGGAGAGTCATTAAAGTGACTTGTGATTGATCATCTAGAGAATCCGTGTCTGAGACCAAAGAAATTTCTTCGAGAAAATCTTCGCACGACTCAAACTCATCTGCAGTCCCAACTAGCTCCGCAAGATTCTCTAATCGCCCCTCGGCTTCTATCGAGCGCTCATTTCGCAATTCATCAAGATAGCCCGAAAGTTCGAGGGCTGCTTTAAGCACTTCTGCTGGGCCTTCATCCAAAAGATCACTGATTTTCTCTATAAGAGAACTGAAATTTACGAGTCCTTTTTTAGCTGCTCCGGTGACTCCTGTTTCTGGCCAGGACCGGACAGCTTCAATGAGGCTTGTCCGCTCGTTCGCAGCCCACTGATCAAGTTTGGCTACGCTACTGTCACCAATCCCACGCTTCGGAACATTAATAACTCTCTTTATCGCAACTTCATCTGATGGATTCACAACCAATTTGAGATAGGCGAGAGCGTCTTTAACTTCTTTCCGGTCATAGAACCGGGTTCCGCCAACAACTTTGTAAGGGATACCATTTCTCACAAGTCGCTCTTCAAGAACCCTGCTTTGCGCGTTGGTTCTATAGAAAACAGCAATATCGCTCCACAAAGCATTCTCTTCTGAATGCAGTTCAGCTAATTGGTTTACGACAAACGCAGCTTCATCAGATTCATCTTCGCCTTGGAATTTAACTATTTTTTTTCCGCCAGCTTTATCGGTCCACAGATTTTTAGGTTTACGTCCTTCGTTCTGAGAAATCACTGCATTCGCTGCATCCAAAATTACTTGAGTTGATCGATAATTTTGGTCAAGGACAACCACTGCCGTGTCTGGGAATGCAGTTTCGAAATCTAGGATGTTACGAATGTCTGCTCCACGAAATGCGTATACCGATTGGTCGCTATCGCCGACAACAAAAAGGTTCCGGTGCTTACTAGCTAATTGAATGATGATCTCATTTTGGGCTCGGTTAGTGTCCTGGTATTCGTCAACTAGTACATGCTGGAATCGTCGTTGGTAATGTTCTAGAGCAGTGGGATTTTTGTTAAACAATTCGACCGTTAACGTCAGCAAGTCATCGAAGTCCATTGCTCCAGCCCTGCGCAACCGCTTTTGATACTCTACGTAGCTCTCAGCGATCTTTCGTTCAAAAATGTTTGAAGCTTGCTCGAGCGCAGTATCAGAACTAATCAATTCATTTTTGTAGTTTGAAATACGTGCGTGCACGGTTCGCGGCGGGAATTTTTTGGTGTCTATATTCAGGTCACGAAGAACATAGTTAGTAAGTCTCACTGCGTCAGCTTGATCATAGATAGAAAAAGCTGATGGGTACCCCAGCAGAGAACCATCGCGTCGCAGAATCCGAACGCACGCAGAATGAAAAGTCGATACCCACATTTTTTCTGCTACGGGGCCAACAATCGCGCCAACCCGATGTTTCATTTCTTGTGCTGCTTTGTTGGTAAAAGTTATCGCCAAAATTTCGAATGGGCTTATGCGATCTTGTTCTATTAAATGAGCAATCCGGTGAGTGAGAACTCGCGTCTTTCCGGAACCAGCACCAGCGACTACTAACATCGGACCGTCACGGTGAAGCACTGCGTCGTTTTGGGCCGGGTTTAGACCATCCAGTATTTGCTCAACAGTCATGTCGTGTAGTCAGCGTTTATTCGCACGTATCCATCGGTTAAGTCACATCCATACGCCGTGAACTGTTCAGTGCCAAGCTGAAGCGAAACATGAATGAGAATTTCATCTTGATTTAAATATTTCTCAAGTTCTTTCAACAATTCATTGGTTGCTTGATTCGGGTACACCTCATGCTCCCCAAATTTTATGACGACCGCATTTTGGTCTATTCCCGTTTCTTCTTCGCATTTTCCAATAGCCATAGCGACACGGCCCCAGTTGGGGTCACATCCATGAACCGCAGTTTTTACTAACGGTGAGTTAACTATGGATTTCGCTATTTTTTTTGCCTGGACGTTACTCTCAGCCTGGTCAACTGTTACAACTATCAGCGTTTCGGCACCTTCTCCGTCAGATGCAAGCTGTCTCGTCAAATCTAAACACACGTTCTTCAATCCATCTTCGAAAGCATTCAAATTGACGTGGCCTGCGTGGCCTGACGATAGAACTAGAGCCATATCACTTGTTGAAGTGTCTGTGTCGACACTGAGCGCATTGAACGTAGTCCCAACAACTTTTTTGAAGATGAGGTCTAACTCGGCCGTTGAAAGATCGGCGTCTGTCATTATCACTGCGATCATCGTCGCCATGTTTGGTTCTATCATTCCGACACCTTTTGCGATGCCTACAATGGAGGCTTCTTCCACCTGAGTTGACGCTATTTTCGGGTGGGTATCAGTTGTCATAATTGCATTCGCAGCGTCTTCTGCTGACACGCTGTCGAACGGACCAACCAAGTTCACAAAATGTTCGCGAATTCTGTCCATCGGATATTGAACGCCTATCACGCCGGTCGATCCAACAAGCACCTCGGTCGGTTCGCATTGCACGCTAGCCCCCACAAGAGCTGCGAGTTCATTTGCGTTGGCTGCTCCTATAGCTCCCGTAGCTACGTTTGCATTTTTAGAAACAACGACCACTGCTCGACTAGTTCCTGATTGAGCATGTTCTCGGCTTAGAACAATGCTCGGACCTGCGAAAAGGCTCTGCGTGAACACGGCTGAGACTTTCGCTTGAACATCGCAGGTGAGCAACATGACGTCATTTGTTTCATCTTTGACCCCCATGTTGGCAACGTGAACGTTGAATCCTTTGGGAAGGCTCGTCATAGCTAGATCATTCCCATTCTATTGTTCCCGGTGGTTTAGATGTGATGTCATAAACAACTCGGTTTATACCATCTACTTCGTTAATGATTCGCGATGACATAGTTTCTAGAAGCTCATAGGGAAGCTTCGCCCAGTCAGCGGTCATAGCGTCTTCGCTTGTTACGGCTCGAATAATTACCGGCCTCGCGTAGGTTCGTTCATCGCCCATGACACCCACACTACGGACATCAGCAAGCACTGCAAAAGCTTGCCATATTTCACGCTCCAGACCTGCTTCTCTTATTTCCTGGCGAACAATCAAATCAGCTCGTTGTAAAATATCGACCGCTTCAGGTGTTACTTCACCAATAATTCGCACGCCGAGCCCTGGCCCCGGGAAGGGTTGCCTCCACACGATCTCGTCTGGTAATCCAAGTTCGCTACCTAAGACCCTAACTTCGTCTTTAAAGAGGCTTCTGAGCGGCTCAACAAGATCGAAATCTATGTCATCGGGCAGCCCTCCTAC
>Ga0315316_10002324_pt1 | contig 13653 bp, 8 predicted proteins | sample M160m3416metaG_FD_203702 | JGI IMG/M metagenome (GOLD analysis project Ga0315316, IMG submission 203702) | Ammonia-oxidizing marine archaeal communities from Monterey Bay, California, United States - M1 60m 3416 | ecosystem: Environmental > Aquatic > Marine > Intertidal zone | place: USA...
TCGAGATGAAGTATGCCTCCCAATGCTCACCGATGGGGACCAGCGCCGACGCGTCCTGTGCCTTCAGTTTCTTACCGCCCAATTCGAGTGCGCGAGTGGGAGAGATCCCGTTGCGATGCAAGTCGAAGGCCATCACCATGAGCCTCTCTTTCTCCACGGTGTCCATGTTGCGCTCGGCCTGACCTTGGGCCATCTCGTCTTCGAGAATCCTACGAGCGTGGGCGTAGGCATCTTTGGGAGTATCGAATCCATATTCGCGGTCCTTGCGGTCCTCGACGATCCTCCCCAATCCTCGGCGGTGCAGTTCCCGCTTCTGCCAACGATACCGCCGCCTTCCACGATACTCCTCGACCTTGATGTATTTTTTGATTTCGGATGTCTTCATGAATCTATGTTAACCGAGGTTGCTCGAAAGTTGAGAGCTTCACGCTCACTCCTTCGCGTGAGTTTCGCCACTGAGGCTGCACCACGTTCGCACCGACTCCGTGACCCCTCTTCGAGAATACCCCCACCATTTTCTTTGTTTGTTTCCTCTTCGCCCGACACATGCTCTACACATGTGTTGGCCCTTTTTCGTTCCTTGTTGTTAGACAAGAAAACACGCGCTAAGAGTAGCTGCAGCAGGTTCCGGAAAGCGGGCAGGCGTCCCCTCTGCCGGGAGGGGGGATTAGCGCCAGAGAAGGTGCAGGACCCCGGTTTCGCCCACGTCATGCAAAAGGGAGGAGCCGCTCAGCCCGTGGTTGAGGTAGCGTTCGAGGCCGACCTGGTAGTCGTCGACGTTTCGGTAGATCTGCTCAATTTCTTCAAGCTCGTCAGTGCGCATCCGGCGCCAGAAGCGGAAGCGCAGTTTGCTTGAAGTGGCCAGCTCGATGGAACCGGGGATGATTTCGCTGATCTGGTTGAGCGTGCTGGTAACGAGATCCAGGGTGTCGCGTTCGTCCCAGCCGTGCCGGACGGCAAAGGCGGTGCCCACTTCGAAGAATTCGATGATCTCGGTGTGGGGAGTAGCGATGGGCACGAGGTAGAGGCGCGGGTTCCAGTCCCCGGGGGCGCATCCGTAGAGTGCGCGCATGTTGTCCTCGGGGGCCTCGGGAGGAGGGTCGCGGAGGTCCGCTTCATCGCCGACCTTCCAATCCGGGCGTTGGGGATGGGGCTGGAAGGTCATCCCCAGGACGGTGAGGTCGAGTTGCCGCTTGCGTCAAGGGAAGGGCGAAGCAGTGGATAGCGCTAAGGATAAATTAAATATAAACTTTTTTGTAATAATTTAGCCCTTTTGATGGTAGGATATCCCAACAAGTCGGACGACCACCGTTCACCCTCATGGTTTCGTCGCATAAGATCGGGAATTCCCGTGCCGGGCTCCCCATCGCCATTTCGTCTGAAGTGGGATGGGAGTTGATCCTGTTGCGCGTGCTCCTCTGCGTGTCCCCCCTCCTTCTCTGCCAGTGCAAGAGCGTGGAAGGGACGAATACCGGGGGGCCCACCGAGGCCATCGCGCTGGGGACGCCCATCACGCTCTCGGGAAATACCGGCCGGGACGCACGGGCTCTCGGTGGATCCAATCAGATTATCCAACTGGCGGACTGGGGCCGGATGAGCGCGGGCCAGAACTGGTCGAAGATTTTCGGCAAGCACCAGGTCTACGGGGAAAAGGGATTCACTGCCAAGGCCGCACCCCCCCCCCGCCGGGTGCGGAACATTCCGACCTTCAATCGACCGGACGGCAAGGTGCAGATCTACTATCGTCTTGAGCACTTTGGCGGAGTGAACGTGGCAAACACCCGCAAGAGCTTCAACGACAACTCGGTGGTTACGGTCACCCCAAACCAGCTGGAACCGTTGGTAAAGGTGGTGCAGGCCCATCTCGGGGACCAGGGGACGGTCTCGGCCCTGCCCTCTGAAAACGTTCTTGTCATCACCTGCGCGCAGGCCTCCCAGAACAGCGTGATGCAGTTGATGGAACACATCGATTCCGGTCGCAAGCAGGTGGAGATCGCGGTGCGTATCTTTGAAGTTGCCGACGACTTTGACATGCAGGTGGGGATGAACTCGCTACTCAAGCATCTGGGCACCTCAAACTCACAGGCCCTGCTGGGAAACTTCAGCCCGGCCTCTTTTGTGGGCAGGGTGGTAGATCCCCTCAGCGGGGTCGGGCCGGATCCCGGCGGCATGTTGAGTCTGGTGGGGCTGCTGCAGAAAGCGGGGATCGGAATCGACGTGACGCTTGAGGCACTTGAGCGCTCGGGAATGGTGAAGGTGGTGTCCCAGCCTCGCATGACGGTGGAGGCGGGGCAACCTGCTTACATGATGGCGGGACAGGAGCTCCCCATCCGGGAGGGACGCCTCACCAACGACAAATTCGTAACCGAGAAAATCTCCTACAAGCCGGTTGGGGTGCAGCTCCATATCACCCCCCAGTCGATTGGAGAGGACAGCGTGAAGCTGCACATTCTCACCGTGGTGTCGGCGGTCTCGGGGTTCACGCCCCTGCCCAGCCTGAAAAATAACGAGATCAAGGGTCAGCTCATGAACCCGGTGCTCGATACCCGGCAGGCGGAGACGAGGGTGGAAGTGCCCCACGGAAGCACCCTGGCCTTTGGCGGCCTGCGCATGGCGCGCCAGATCGGGCGCGAAGAGAAGATTCCTATTCTCGGAGATGCCCCCGGGATCGGGAAACTCTTCAAGAGCAAGCGGAAGCAGAAGACGATGAGCGACCTTTACTTCTTTGTGACGCCACACCTGGTGAGCCCGTAGTGCCCCGGCGAGTGCCCTGCAAACCCCACTGATTGCCCGGCTGTGCTCAGGGGCTGACGTCCAGACAGATTGCCTCCCCGTTGTTATTCCGGGCGATCAGCTTTCCGTCGGACACCGCGAAGGGAGACCAGCATTTACGCGGGAGGATCTTGAGGCGGCCGGTCTCCGTAAAGCCCCGGTCGCTCACCTTGCCCGCTACCAGGTCGCCGGTTTCGGAAAGGAGGACGAAGGTGTCGCCCACCAGGGCCGAGGAGGCGCGGGTGCCGGGCATTTCCTTGCGCCAGTGGATCTTCCCACTGGGGAGGTCCATGCGGATGAGTTCGGCATCGATCCGTTTGTCGCCGAAAACCCCGGTGATGCTGTTGCCGGTGCGCACGCTGTTCTGGAAGATCATGCGGATGTCCTGGTCGCGGTGAAGAATCTTCGGGCTGGGGCCGGTAACATCGAGGACGGCGTAGCCCATGCCGTAGCCGGAGGCGAAGAAGACCTTGCCATCGTGGTAGTGCGGATTACTGGCATTGACGTCGTAGGAGGTTTTCCAGCGATGCTGGAAAAGGATCCTGCCCTTGGCCGACAGGTCATGGGCCACGACGGTGCGGCCGTAGAAGACGAGGGCGGCTTTCGTCCCTTCGATGGCAGTGAGGACGGGGGCCGAGTAAGCGGAACGCTGCACGTTGGTGGTGTGCCAGGCGACCGAGCCGTTTTTCTTGTCGAGGGCATAGAAGGCACCGTCCTTGGAACAGGGCAGGACGTAGACCAGGTCACCGTCCACCACCGGAGAAGCAGTGAAGCCCCAGCCGCCCGCCTTGCCTCCGAAATCGCTCTTCAGGTGTTTGCGCCAGATGGGACGTCCGTCGGAGAGGTTGAGGCAGAAGAGGACCCCGGACTTGCTCAGGGTGTAAACGCGGCTGCCGTCGACGGTGGGAGTGGTGTTTGGTCCGCCCTCATAGAGATTTGGGCTGAGCTTTTCAGGATACTGGTGTCGCCAGATGGATTTACCGGTCTGTGCGTTGAGGCAGCGCACAATGTCGTTGCGCCCGTCATTGCCAGCCACCAGGGCCTTCCCCCCGACAATGGCCCAGCTGCCGCACCCCTTGCCGACCTCCGTCTTCCAGAGGGTCCGGGGAGGATTCTTGCGCCAGTCACCATTGATTTTTTCAGACGAGATGGCGTCTCCCCGGGGGCCGAGATACTGGGGCCAGTCTGCGGCGGGAAGGGTGGGCACGAAGACACCAAGGGCGAAGAAGGGGAAGAACTTCATAAGGAGGAGTGTGTATTCCTATTCATATAACCTTTCGCTTGGCACTTGCAAAGCACCACCCCCCGATCAGCCTACCCCGCTATGTCCAAACTTGCGATCACCTTTCATTTGAAGGCCCTGCTGGGCGTTCTCCTTCTCCTCCCCGGAGGGATTTTGGCGGAGATTATCCAAACTCTTCCCGAAATCCGGGTCACCGCCTCCGCTGACGGCGCGGGCGCGGGGGAGGGCGACCTTGATGAGACGGTCCTCGCGCCAGAGGATCTGGAGCGTTTCGGCGTTGAGAGCCTGGAGGACTTGAGCGCCCTCGCGCCCAACCTGCACTTCGTGGACAGCGATACCCGGGGCTATGGCAACGTGGTTTCGATGCGGGGGCTCAGCAATACGCTCTTCTTCGGTCCGGCGGCGGTTGGACTCTACATCGACGACGTGCCCTTCAGCGACGCCTTCACCTACGCTTCCAACCTTCTCTCCCTGGAATCCGCCCGTGTGCATCATGGGCCGCAGGGCGCGAACTTCGGGGCCAATGGAGCGGCGGGGATGATTAATCTCACCACCCTGCAAGCGGGAGACAGCTGGCAGGACTCGGCCAGTCTGGAGTATGGCTCCTACGACTCGCGGGCGGTGACCTATTCCTCAAGCGGCCCCCTTGCGGACACCCCCTTCGGCCACACCTTCCAGCTCTACTGGAAGGAGCGGGATGGCTTCGTGCGGAACCGCACCCTCGGGGGCCGTCCGGACGATCGTTCCGTTTTGGGCGGGGTGGCCTCTCTGCTCTGGTCGCCCAGCGAGGACACCGAGATCAAGTTCCGGGTCATGGCCGAGCGGGTGGAAGACGGAGGGCAGCGGTTGACGGCCCTTCCAATTTCGCAGAATCCCCTGCTGGGCGCGCCGTTTGATCCCTTTGGCGGCCTGCCGCTCATTCCCAACCAGGCTTTTACCGGTGATATCCACACGGTGGACTCCGATCTCCGGGGGCAGAATGAAAGCGAGCGCTACCAACTGTCCCTGCACGTTACGAGAGACCTTGGCTGGGCGACGGCGAAATCGATTGCCTCGTACCAGAGCTGGGACCTGGGCCCACAGACGGTGGACCTGGATCTCTCCCCGGCGCCCTTGGCCACTTCTTCGATTGAGCAACGCCAGACACTCCGGACCAATGAATTCCGCCTCCAGAGCCCGGAGGGAGCAGGGCCACTCGCGTGGCGCGGCGGCTTCTTTTTCATGGACAAAAAGAACAGCGGGGCCACTCGGCGCCAGTTTCCGGCCAACCCGCTTGATCCTTTCAACAGCCTTTTGGTGGAGAATAACCGCTTCTCTATCGGGCAGGAAAGTTTTGCGGCCTATGGGAAGGTCAACTACGAACTCGGCAAGGGGATATCGCTGGAAGCCGGCGCACGGGCGGAACTTGTCGAGGCCAGTTTGGACCGGGTCAAGGCGCCCAATCCTGCCTTTGGAATCCCGGCCGTTGTTCTCAAGGAGAATCGGCACGAAGGGTATTTCTCCCCCACCGCCGGGGCGTCCTATCAGGTGAATGAGAATCTCACTGCATTCGTGCGCTCCGGTCTCGGAATCAAACCGCACGGCTACTCGGCGTTCAGTGACGATCCTGCTACTGCGTCCTTTGAGGACGAGCGGAACTGGTCCAACGAGATCGGTCTCCAATTCCGGAATGAAGAGAGCCGCATGAATGCGGTAGTGCGCGCCTTCTGGAACGAGATCGAGGATTACCAACTCAATGCACAGAACCCGCGTTCGACCGACTTCGTGGTGGTGAATGCCGACGAGGTGCGATCCCGGGGCGTGGAAGCGGAGTTGCAGTGGCGCCCGATCGAGCCCCTTCTCCTGCACGGGACGGCGGGCTACACGGACGTTCAGTTCGAGGATTACACCGATGCCTTCACCGGTGCCGACCGTGCCGGGAATGCGGTCCCCTTCATCCCGGAGTTTACGGCGAGCGCTGGATTTCGTTACGACCTGCCCGGGGGATTCTTTGTCGGGTCATCGGTTCGTGCGACGCTGGACACCTACTACGATGCCGCCAATACGGAGGCCTTCAGCGAGGCAGGTTGCTGGGTCTGGGATGCTCAGGTGGGTTACGAGCAGGAGAACTGGTCGGTCACGGTGTTCGGGCGAAACCTCCTGGACGAGGGCTACTATACCTTCATAAATCCGCAGATCGCGGCCGGGACCCCTGGCGATCCCCAGTTATTTGGGGTTCGCGTGGATCTTGATATCTGGTAGTCGTCTCGGCCCGAAGCCAGTCCATTCTGGCAGATGGATGCGGGAATTCAGGGGAAGGACCGCATGAGTTCCTGCGTAGAAAACGATCCATGACGACACTTCGATTCTTTGCCTGCCTGTCCGTTCTGGCCGCTCTTGTGGTGGCCACCACCACCCTTGCGGCTCCGCCCAAGGCGACCGGTCTCCTGAACTGGAGGGGCCCTGACCAGACGGGAGCCCTGCCGGGAACCGGGTATCCGGAGAAATGGGGTGGTCCCGGCGGGGACAGCCACCTCTGGACCTACAAGGTGAAGGGCGGGGGCACCCCGGTGATCGCCAACGGAAAGCTCTATACCTTTGGCTACTATGACGACCCGAAGGATCTCAGCGAGGTCCAGGAGGCTCTCATCTGTCTCGATCCCGAAACGGGCAAGCTGGAGTGGGAGTATCGCTTCCGCGATTATATCAGTGATGTGGTCTACAACCGTTATGCGGTAGGGTCGCCGATCGTCGATGCGGAAACCGGCAACATCTACCTGCAGGGATCGAACGGGCGCTTGATGGCCTTCAGCTCCGACGGCAGGAGGCTCTGGGAGCGCTCCCTCGTTGAGCAACTTGCCCGCCTCACCTTTCCCAACGGCCGCACGGGCTCGCTCGGGCTGCAGGGTCCGGTGGTCATCGTGCACTGCGTGACGGCCAACTGGGGCACGACCGGACCGGCGCGCGACCGGCTTTATGCCTTCGACAAGATCACGGGCGAACTGGTCTGGTACTCCACCCCGGGGACAGTGCCGGATGACAGCTCCTTTGCCATGCCGGTCTATGCCGGCATCGAGGGCCACCGGGTGGGCTACACCGGTCACGGGTGCGGAAATATCACGAGCGTGGACATGCGCACCGGCAAGGCCCTCTGGCGCTTCCAGTTCGCCAAAGGCGGGATCAACTCGCAGATTCTCAAGTATGGGGAGGACAAACTCATTGCCATCCACGGCAAGGAGAATGTGGACACCACGGCCAAGGGGCGCCTCATCTGCCTCAAGGTGCCCACCACCTACAATGCGGGTAAGCCGATGGTCCTTCCGGCCACCGCGGAAGTGTGGCGCAATGAGGAGCACGTGGCCTTCACCAGTTCCCCGGTCCTGGTGGGCGACCGGGTCTACACCACTGTCGCGACCGGCGAACTGATCTGTGTGGATGCCAAGACCGGCAAGACGGTCTGGAAGAAAAAGCTGGGCCCCGATCAGCTTCACGCGTCGCCGGCCTATGCCGACGGCAAGCTCTACGTGCCCCTGGCGGATGGAGTTTTCTATATCCTCAAGCCGGGAGAGGATGGGGCCGAGGAGCTCAGCAAGGTCCATCTGCACACGCCCTGTCTGGGGACGCCGGCTCTCTGGAACAGGAAATGTTTCCTCATGACCAAGGATGGCCTGCATTGCTTCGGCGAGCAGGGGAAGGCAGCCGCGGAGGTGCCCAAGCCGGTCACCCCTGAGGAAGTGGGCCCCGTGGCCGAGATCCAGATCGTCCCGGCCGAATTTGCCCTCACCCCGGGGAGCAAGCAGGTGTTCACGGTCTGGGGACTCGATGACAAAGGGCGCCGGGCCAGGAAGATGGAAGGTGCGGAGTGGGAAGCGTTCATTCCGCCGACCGCGAGGGTAAAGGCCAAGGTGGATGCCTCGTTCGAGGGAGACACCCTGGTTGCGGGCCCGGAGGCCAAGCTTTCAGCCGGGGCCTTCAAGGCCAGTGTGGACGGGATGACTGCTACCACACGCGGCCGTGTGATCGCTTCCATCGGGTATAGCGCTGATTTCGAGAGCACCCCCCTCCCCATGAAAAACGATGCCGGGGAAGCCGTGAACTTTCCTCCGCTCCCCTGGCTTGGAGCCCGCATCAAGTGGCACGTGCTCAAGCATGATGGCAGCCAGGTGATTGCCAACCGGCTCGACAACGTGCTTTTCCAGCGCACGATGAACTTCTTCGGCGATCCCGAGCTCAGCAACTATGTGCTGGAAGCGGATGTTGCGACCGACGGCAACCGCCGGGTGATGTCGACCATCGGTTTGGTAAATCAGCGTTACCTGATCACCCTGGACGGGAACCGCCGTATCCTGGAGGTCAGCTCCAATCACGAGCGGGTGAAGGAGAGTGTGAAGTTCCCGATCCGGCCCAATACCTGGTACCATCTTAAGACCCATGTGATGCGCGGGGAGGACGGGGAGGGCGCGGTCCGGGCCAAGGCCTGGCTGCGCGACCAGCCCGAGCCCGCGGAGTGGACTATCGAGGTGAAGCTTGATGATGTGCACGAGAAAGGCGCCCCGGGGATTTTCGCCTTCTCCCCGCAGGTCCAGAAACGCGTCTATATCGATAATATTAAACTCAGCGCCGCCCAGTAAATCGACCTTCAATTATTTTTAAGACATGAAACTCAAACTAGCCTTTCCTCTTTTTGTCAGTCTCGGGCTCGGTCCGATCCTCTCTTCCTGCCAGGACAACGGTCCTGCGGATGCCGGTGGTAACGCGGATGCCGGTGGTAGTGCAGATGCCGGTGGTAGTGCAGATGCCGGTGGCAACGCGGAGACCGGTGGTAGTGCGGATGCGGGGGAGACCCTTTCCAAGGGGGAGGACTGGCCGACCTGGGGGCGGGACTCGACCCGCAACATGGTGGGCAATGCCAAGAACCTTCCCGTGGAGGTGAATCCCGGGGAGATGGACGACGAAACCGAGGAGATTGATCTCAAGACCGCCAAGAACATCCGATGGATTGCCAAGCTCGGATCGCAGTCCTACGGGAATGTCTCTGTTGCCCACGGCAAGGTGTTCGCAGGCACCAACAACGAATCCCCCCGCGACAAGCGCAACGTGGTGGATCGCGGCAACCTGGTGTGTTTTGATGAGAAGACCGGCGAGTTTCTCTGGCAGCTGGTCACGCCCAAGCTCGGGGCCCGGAAGGTGAGCGACTGGGAATACGTGGGGATCTGCTCCTCCCCGCACATCGAAGGGGACCGGCTCTGGGTGGTGACCAACCGGGGCGAGGTGATCTGCCTCGACATGAACGGATTGGCGGATGGCAATGATGGTCCGTTCAAGGATGAGCAGAAGTATTACGGTGCCGGGTTTGCCGGCCTGGCCAAGGCTCGCGAGGTCACCGTGGATGGCGAAACCCGGACCCTCTCGGAAGGGCATGCAAAACTGGTGGAAAGCCTGACCAAGCAGATTGAGGGAGGGGCGGAAGGCGATGCCCTCAAGGCTGCGCAAGGCCGTCGCAAGAGCACCTTCGCGGAAGGCGCTCCCAAGATTGACAACACCTATGCCGACATTCTCTGGATCTTTGACATGCGCGATGCCGACAATGGGGTGGGGGTTTTCCCGCACAACGTGTCGAGCTGTTCGCCCCTCGTGCACGGCGAGATTCTCTACACCGCCACTTCCAACGGGGTGGACTGGTCGCACACCAACATCCCGGGGGAATTCATCCCCGGCCTCATCGCCCTCGACAAGAACACTGGCAAGCTTCTGGGAGAGGAGATTTCCGGGGTTTCCGAAAGGGTGCTGCACGCCAGCTGGAGTTCGCCTGCCATCGGGAAGGTCAAGGACAAGGATATGCTCGTCTGGGGCGGGGGAGATGGCTTTGCCTACGGGTTCAATCCCATCCCGGTGATGGACGAGGACGAGGGGGTCGCCATCCTGAAGGAACTCTGGCGCTACGATGGGAATCCGCCGCACTTCCGGCACAAGGCCGATGGCTCGCCCATCAAGTATGCCACCTTCAAGGGCCCCAATGAGATCATCGGGACGACCGTGATTAACGATGGACTCGTTTACATCGTCACCGGGCAGGATCCGGAGCATGGCGACGGGGTGGGCATGCTGAGTTGCATCGACCCCAGCGGGACAGGGGATCTGAGTGGAAAAGCGGTCTGGACCTACGACTACGGGGATGGCTCCGGAATCGGACGCTCCATTTCTACTCCGAGTATCACCGACGATGGCCTCGTCATCTGTGCGGAGTACGACGGGGACATCCACTGTGTGGACGCCAAGACCGGCAAGGCCTACTGGGTGCACGAAACCGGGAGCCGGGTGTGGGCCTCCACCCTGGTGGCGGACGGCAAGGTCTTCCTTGGCACCGAGGACGGCGAAGTGGTGATCCTGGGGGCCACCAGGGAGAAGAAGCACCTCGGGACCATCGAGCTCCACGCTCCCATTTACAGCTCGGCAGTGGTGGCCAACGATACGGTCTACGTGGCGACCCAGACCCACCTGTATGCCATCGGGACCGTTGAGTAGGCGGGGTCAGGCCCGGGAGCCCCTGCATCCGTGTTTGACACCCTGTGGGCGATTCAGGGAAGATATCCGGGACGCGGGTCGACCATGACCCGGTTCTCCGCATGAAAAAGCACTCCCTCGTCTTCCTGGCTGTCTTTGTCATTCTGGCCGTTCTGCACCAGGATGTCTGGAACTGGAACAAGACTAGCCTTGTCTTTGGATTCATGCCGATCGGCTTATTTTATCACATGTGCTATTCCATCGCGGCGGCGGTGTTCTGGGGTCTCGTGAGCAAGCTTGCGTGGCCACACCGTCTGGAGGCTTGGGCTGAGGAGAGTGAAGAGGAAGGGGCCGGACAGTGAGTTTTTCGCCGACCGACCTCCCCATCGCGGCAGCCTCAGAGGCCGTTACCCGTACGCCGCTTTATGTCATTATCGGCTACATGGGAGTCCTCTTTGCCCTTGGCTTGGTCTCAAGCCGCCTCTTCCGTGGATCAAGCAAGGATTTCTTCGTGGCCAGCCGTTCGATTGGCCCCTTCATGCTTCTCATGTCGGTCTTCGGAACGACCATGACGGCCTTTGCACTGGTTGGGTCGACCGGCAAGTCCTTCAGCCTTGGAATCGGCACTTACGGACTGATGGCATCCAGTTCGGGCCTCATCCACGCGGCGTGCTTTTTCGCCGTGGGCCTCCGGATGTGGAGTTTTGGCAAGAAGTATGGCTACGTCACCCAAATTCAGTTTTTCCGCGATCGCTTTGAGTCCAAGGGGCTGGGCTACCTGATGTTTCCGATCCTCGTGGGCCTGATCGTGCCGTATCTTCTCGTGGGTCTGATTGGTGCGGGGAACTACATCTCCGGGGTCACCGCGGGCATGTTCCCGGACACCTTTTCCCTCCCGGATAAGGTGCTGCCCAACGGTAAGGAGATCCCCAACCCCCTCAATGGAAGCGTTCCGCCCGCGCTGACCGGACTGGTGATCAGCTCGGTGGTGCTCTTCTACGTCTTCACGGGCGGTGTGCGCTCCGCGGCCTGGGCTAACACCTTTCAGACGATTGTCTTCATGATAATGGGTCTTGTGGGCTTCTTGGTAATAGCGAAGGGCCTCGGAGGACTGCCGGAGGCATCCCAGAAGGCGCTGGAGCATGCTTCCGAAAAGACCGCGCGTGAGGGGCTTATGACGCCGGCGCACTTCATGAGCTATATGCTGGTTCCCCTGAGTGTGGGGATGTTCCCCCATCTCTTCCAGCACTGGCTCACTGCCAAGAGCGCGAAGTCCTTCAAGCTTACCGTGATTGCGCACCCGCTTTGCATCATGATCGTCTGGATTCCGTGCATTCTCATTGGGATCTGGGCTGCGGGCCTGCACGCCGCTGGCGAACTCCGCGTTCCTCCGCTTCCCAATGGCGATCCAAATCCCAACGCGGTCCTGAGCGCGATGGTGAAGACTTTCATGGAAAGCCCGTTGCTTGTTGGCCTGTTTTCTGCCGGGGTGCTGGCGGCTATCATGAGCTCCCTCGACTCCCAGTTTGTCTGCGTTGGCAGCATGTTTACGAATGACTTCGTGGTTCCCCTGACGGGCAGGGACCGTTTTAGCGATCGCCAGAAGGTCTGGCTCGGCCGCGGATTCATTGTCCTCATTGTGGCGATCACCTATGTTATTTCGCTCTTCCGGCCGACCAGCGTCTTCAGCCTCGGGGTTTGGTGCTTCAGTGGATTTGCAGCTCTTTTTCCCATCGCGCTTGCTTCGGTTTACTGGAAGCGGGTGACCAAGGCCGGGGTCTTTGCGAGCGTCATCGCAACGGCAGGGACATGGGTGCTTTTCATCTACGATGCTCTGGGGCGAGAGGCGGGAAAGCAGTGGTTTGGAGTTACAGAGCACGGGGAGTATCTCATTGCCGGGGTGATGCCGGTGACCTTCATCTGCCTTGCCTCGGTGCTGGCCTTGGTGGGAGTTTCCCTGGTCACTAGCCCGCCGGGCCAAAAGACGGTGGAAAAGTTCTTCCCCTGAAGGCGGCCATTGCTCCGGGGCGGCGACTGGGGACCAATTAGTCCACGAATCCGAAGTAATTGCGTGGGCCGTGGGATCGTGGGACTTGCGGGATTTGCAGAAAGCGGTAGGGATTAGCCCCGTCCCTTGGGGGACACAATAGACATGAGCTGTGATCTGACCGTGGAAGAGGCCCGCGTGGCGCTGGACGAGCGCGTTCGCGAAAGCATGAAGTGGCATTTTTCGCCCGAAACCGGTTGCCCCTACTGGCTTGACCGGGCTGCGGGTCTCGGGTTCGACCCCATCGCGGAGGTGACCTGCTTCGCCGAGATGCAGAAGTTCCCGAATTTTGACGACGAAGTGCTGCGGAAGGAGGATCCCGCCCGGTTCATCCCGAAGGCCTACGAAGGCCAGCCCTACAACGTATTCGAAACCGGGGGGACAACCGGGATGCCCAAGCAGCGGATCGGCTGGGAAGACTACAAGACCGACTACTCGGAGTTCAGCGATCATTATGCGGCCGACTTCTTTCCACAGGGGGGCAACTGGCTGATGGTAGGGCCCACGGGACCGCGAAGATTGAGACTCTCGATTGAGCATCTTGCCAATCGCCGGGGCGGCGCCTGCTACTTTATTGATCTCGATCCCCGCTGGGTGAAGCGTCTGATATCGGACGGGGAATATGCCATGGCCCGCAAGTACCAGGAGCACGTCATCGACCAGGCCGTCACCATTATCAGGCACCGGGATATCCAGTGCCTTTTCACCACGCCCAAGCTCCTCGAGAGTCTTGCGGAGCGCATGTCCCTGGTGAATGCCGGGATCAAAGGGGTCTTCGCGGGAGGGACCACCATGACGCCGCAGTACGTGCGTTTTATCGAGGAGGAGGTGCTGGAGGGGAGAATCAATTACGCCCCAACCTACGGGAACACCCTGATGGGGCTTGCGATCAGCCGGAAGCGGGAACCCGGGGAATACAGCCTGACCTACTATGCGCCCCAACCGCGGGCTGTTCTGCGGATCGTTGACCCGGATGACGCCACTAGGGATGTGGAATACGGTGAGTATGGACGGGTCGAGCTGACCACCATGACGAAGGAATTCTTCGTGCCGCGCTTCCTTGAACGGGATGAAGCCATTCGTCGCGAGCCCTGCGGGGAATTTCCGT
>Ga0315316_10002325_pt1 | contig 13652 bp, 14 predicted proteins | sample M160m3416metaG_FD_203702 | JGI IMG/M metagenome (GOLD analysis project Ga0315316, IMG submission 203702) | Ammonia-oxidizing marine archaeal communities from Monterey Bay, California, United States - M1 60m 3416 | ecosystem: Environmental > Aquatic > Marine > Intertidal zone | place: USA...
AAAATCTATTTGTTTTTTTAAGGCCCACTCAGCATTACAGTTATCTTTGCCAATAATTTTTTTAGTTTTTTCTGATAAATTTTTATCAGCTAGAATCATTAAATGGGTATCAATAAAGGCAATAAACTCTTCAGATGAATTTTTCTGTAACTGTTTTTTTATTCTTAATAAATCTTTTTTTACATCATTTATTGCATTTGATAATCTTTTTATTTCTTTTGAAGTTTCTTTTGAATCCAACTGATAATGAACTACTTCTAGTAATGCATTTGATATAAGATGGGCTTTTCCAATAGCAATTCCATTTGATACAGAAACTCCATGTATATTAAAAGAAATCATTATTCATTTTCACCAAAAAAATTATTAAAAAGTTTTTCAATTTCTGAGATAGCTTTTTTTTCATCAGGGCCATTAGCTTCAATTAAAACAATTGTATTTTGACTAGCAGCTAACATTAATACTTCCATAATACTTTTTACATTAACTTTATTCTTATTTAAAACTAAAAATATTTCTGAAGAAAAATTACAAGCTAATTGAGTTAGTTTACTTGATGCTCTTGCATGAAGCCCTAGTTTATTAATTATTTTTATTTTCTTTTTTATCATGGCGAGTTTATTTTTTTTATATTTTTTTTAGTACAATCAAGAGAATCATTTACTAAAAGATTTAAATTATCTTTTCTATCTGATATAGCCTTTATTAACATTGGGAGGTTTACTCCAGTAATAACTGCAACCTTATCTTTTGTAATAAATTTTTTTAATAGATTGCATGGAGTAGCACCATAAATATCTGTCAGTATTAATACTCCATTCCCATTTTCTAATTCATGAATTTTTTGAGAAATGATGTCACTATAATGATTTAAATCATTATTAGAGTTTATTGATAAGGATTGCAATGAAGTTGGATTATCATCAAGAATATCAGATGCACAATCAATTAGTGATTTTCCAATTTCACCGTGAGTAACTAGTAAGATGCCAATCATTATTTCTGCCTATTAAATTTTAATTTATATTATTCTAAAAAACATTAATTAGATGAATTATGTTTAATAGAGCCCTCTGACTGATGATGATCTTTATATTTTTCTTTATATTTTAAGACTTGTCTATCTATTTTATTGATAACAGAATCTATTGCTTGATACATATCTAAATCAATTGATCTAGCATTAATATCTAGATGAGGTAAATGAATAGTTGCATCAACAATATTATTTAATTTTTCAACACTAAGAGTAAATTTAGCATCAATTACATGATCAAAATGATTCATTATTTTAATAAATTTATTTTTAATATACTCTCTTAGCGGGTTAGTTATTTCGATGTGTCTACCTGTGATAATTAAATTCATATTTTTCCTTTAAAAATTAATTTCTTTTTCTTTGATTGGAAGGAAGAATCTTTAAAGCAATACGATATTTAGCAATAGTTCTTCTTGCAATTTGGATCCCTTCTTTTTTAAGTAATATTGATAGTTGCTCATCAGAATAAGGATGATTTGTCGATTCATTTTTTATAAGTTCTTTTATTCTGAAAAGAATTGCTTTTGATGACAAGTCATTGCCACTATTAGTTTTTATAGATGAACCAAAAAAATATTTAAGTTCAAATGTACCATGTGGGGTAGATATAAATTTATTTGTTGTAACTCTTGATATAGTTGATTCATGTAAATCTAATTCTTCTGCAATTTTTTTAAGAACTAATGGCTTTAAAAAAAGCTTACCTTTCTCAAGGAATTCATTTTGATTTTTCATAATAGCTCTTGAAACTCGGATAATTGTAATAGATCTTTCCTTTAAACTTTTAATTAACCATTTTGCTTCTTGATACTTCTCTTTTGATTCTTTATCTAATTCTTTAGTGCTTTTTGATATCATATTCTTATAATCTTCATTTATTTTTAATTTTAAAAAATTATCTTCAATTAAACTTATTTCCCAATTATTATTAGATTTTTCAACTTTTGTATCAGCTTGAATAAAATCATGTGGTTGAATTTTTTGAAAGATTAAACCAGGTTTTGGATTAAGTTTCTTTATCAACTTTATTGCTTCAACAAGTTCATTATCAGTACAATTCAGATTATTTTTAAGTAAATTATAGTTTTTGTTGCCTAATAGATTTAAAGATTCATTAACTATTTTTAATGCAAGGCTAATTAATTTTTTATCTCCATTTACTATTTTTAGTTGTAAAGTTAAGCATTCTGATAAGTTTCTTGCTCCTATTCCGGGCGAAGAAGAATTTTGTATGAGTTTTAAAACTTTTTCTAATTCTTCCAATTTTGCTTTGGGCTCAAAAGGCATAGTCTCTAGAATTTGTTCTAAAGGTTCTATTAAATAACCTTCATCATTAATAGAGTCAATTAAAATTAAAAAAATAATTTGATCTCTATCTGAAAATGAAAATATACTCAAATTCTCAATTAAGTATTCTTTTAATGTTTGGTTTTTTATTTCGGTATCAAATAATTCATAGGAATAATCATTTTTATAAGATGCTTCTTTTGAGCTATTGAAGTTTGATTTATTAGCTAAAGTATTTTTGGAGTCCTCTTCTAATTCTAGAAATATATTATCATTAATATAATCTTCAATTAACTGATTTAATTCTGTCTGGGAAGCTTGGAGCAGCTTAATTGATTGTTGTAATAATGGAGTAAGTTTTAAAGATTGAGAAAGTTTAAGATTAAAGCTTAACTTCATTTTTTATAGAACAAAGTCCTTTCCAAGGTATATTTCTTTAACATTTTGATCAGTTACTATTTCTGATGGCTTTCCTGATGTAAAAATTCTACCTTGATTTACAATATAGGCTCTATTACAAATCCCAAGGGTTTCTCTAACATTATGATCCGTTATTAGAACACCAATACCTTTTGACGCTAAGTGTTTAATAATTTTTTGTATATCTATAACTGCAATTGGATCAATACCTGCAAATGGTTCATCTAGTAGAATAAATTTTGGGTTTGTTGCTAAGCATCTTGCAATCTCAACTCTTCTTCTTTCTCCGCCTGATAGGCTAATTGAAGTATTATTTTTAATATGATTTATACTTAGCTCATTTAGAAGAATTTCCAAATTTTCAATATTTTGTTTTTTTGTAGATTTTTGTAGTTCTAAAATAGATAAAATATTTTCTGATACAGTCATTTTTCTAAAAATAGATGGTTCTTGAGGTAGATAAGAAATACCAAGTTTTGATCTGCTGTGTATAGCCATTTTTGTTAGATCATGGGTATCAATTTTTATAGTTCCATGTTCTGAGGGGATTAATCCAACAATCATATAAAAAGATGTTGTTTTACCGGCTCCATTTGGACCTAATAAACCAATAACTTCTCCACTAGAAATTCTAAGTGAAATATCTTTAACTACAGTATTTTTTTTGTATGTTTTTTTTATATTCTGAATAATTAATTCTGACATGCTATTTAATTTTCTTTTTTCGGTTTAATAATTGCACGAGTTCTTCCTTTTTTAATTTTATTTCCTTCCTCATCTTTTGTGCTTCCAGAAAGTGCTTGAGCAAATTCAGCATTTGTATCGTACATTATATAGTCACCGAAAACAGTATCATTTCCTCTTTTAACGGACGCCTTGCTATATAAGTGAACTTTATCCATGTGTCCATCATATTCAATTCTTTCTGCTTTACCTTCAATATACTCATTAATTCCATCTCTTTTTTGTTTAAAAGTCGTTGGCTTACCAGTTGCAGTACTATGTTGAAAACCTTGACTATCTTCTCTTACAATTAATTCATTTGCTTTAATTATTAATGTCCCTTGAGTTAATATGACATCTCCTTTATATATGCTAATACTTTTTGCATCATCTACAGTCATTGTATCTGATTCAATTTCAATTGCTTTATCTCTATCTGCTTCTTCAGGGAAGGCAACATTTGATATAGATAATAATATTATTTGAATATAAGCTACAAAGAAATTATATTTAATTTGTTTTTTTTCTAGGATTATCATAATGAACTTTAACATTGCTTAAAAGCTTTACAATGCCTTCTTTATTGTCATATTTCATTCCAATACCATAAATCTCAATATTTGGTTCCTGTATTATTTTTACTGGTTTTTTTGTCAAAATAATATCCATTTTGGGCAATATATCTAATTGATCGGTAAAAAGCTTCATTTCTTTCTTTTTCTTGGTTGCGACTCTTGTTAAAATCACATTGTCAGAAAATAAATATTCATCACCACCACTTATTACTTTACCGGTGTTACTTTTAATATAAGAATAGGGCGAGCTATTTTTAAATCTTGTAAAATGAGGCTTGTTTAAGACCGCATATTCCGCATAATCAAACTCTTTCATATTTTTAGCGCTTATTGTAAATTTTATATCTCCATTCTTTTTTGTTTGTACACTATCAAATTTTTTTAAGTAAAATGTAGGCCCACTTCCATTTTTGCTGTTTTTAATTAACAGTTCTTTTTCTACTTCGATTTTAAGCCAATAAGTAATAAAGGTAATTATTAAAATAAGCAATAATACGAAAATTGTTGAAAGTTTATTTGCCATTTAGCAGCTAGATTACTTTTGAATCAAAAAGATCATTTAGATTTAACATGCCGATTACTTTTTGATCTTTATCAGTTATAAGAAAACAATTAATTTTAGATTTTTCCATTATATTTACTGCTTCTATAGCCATTTCAGATCCTTTTAGGGTAATAGGGTCCTTTGTCATACATTCTTCAATTGATGAATTAATATTTTTTTTGTTAAGTAAAGCTCTTCTTAAGTCACCATCAGTTAAAATTCCCATTAATTTGTTTTCATTACTTACTATGCCAGTAAAACCTACTTTTTTATTTGATATTTCTTCGATTGCATCTTTTAGAGAAGATTTAATATTAATGGATGGAATATTTTTCCCAGTACGCATAATATCTTTTACTTTAATTAAGATATTTTTACCTAAATTACCACCTGGGTGAGATATTGCGAAATCTTCAGCAGTAAATTCTCTCAAATCTAATACGCATATTGCAAGAGCATCTCCTAATGCCAATGAAACTGAAGAGCTTGCAGTTGGAGCTAGCCCTAATGGACAAGCCTCTTTAGTAACGGCAGCACTAATATGAATATCACTTTCATTAGCTAATTCAGAATCAGCATTGCCTGATATACCAATAATTTTAGCTCCAATTCTTTTTATTGTAGGAAAAATTGATATTAATTCATCACTTTGGCCTGAATTTGAAAAAAAGATTACAATATCATTTTCTGTAATCATTCCTAAGTCTCCATGGCTCGCCTCGCCAGGGTGCATAAAAAAAGCTGGTGTTCCAGTACTTGCAAAAGTAGAGGCAATTTTTCTTGCTATGTGCCCAGATTTCCCCATGCCGCTCACAACAATTCTGCCGGTACAGTTAAGAATTTCGTTTACTGCATTAGTAAAGTCAATAGAAATATTTTTACTTGCTTGGATAATTTCTTCCGATTCAATATTTAGAACTTTCTGAGCAAGCTTAATAATTTGATCTGAATTTTTATTCATTAGTCTTCTTTAAATATATTTATTTTATAAGTATAAAAGGGTTTGATAGTAGAATAAAGTTATATATGAAATTGCCCACTAATTATGTTTGAATCAATTCAATTAATTATTCTTTTGTTAGTTAGTTCCGTTCTAATGGTAGCTTTATTTAGATACTTAAGGCTGGCTCCTATGATAGCCTATTTTGTTGTCGGTTTATTACTAGGCCCATATGCATTTGGAATTTTGCCTGATTCAGAATCAAGTAGACATTTTGTTGAATTTGGAATTGTATTTCTTATGTTTACAATTGGCTTAGAATTTAGTCTCCCTAAGTTAAATTCTATGAGAAATATTTTATTTGGACTTGGAGGAGCACAAGTTCTTATAACTTTGGCAACAACAATAGTATTTTCAACTTTTTTAGGACTAGATCTTGCAGCGGCATTTATTATTGGATCAGCTTTAACAATGTCGTCTACCGCAATTGTTTCTAAAATATTAATGGAAAGAATTGATTTACATAGTCGACATGGCCAACTATCAATTGGTATTTTATTATTTCAAGATATTGCTGTAATTCCTATTTTAATTCTAATCCCAGTTTTTAATGCACAAGTAATTGATTTATATAGTCTATTATGGATATCGTTATTTAAGATTTTACTTTTACTTTTTATTCTTTTTAAGGTTGGAAGACCTATAATGAATTTCTGGTTTGGAATAGTTGCTAAACAAAAATCAAGAGAGTTATTTGTTCTTAATGTATTAATGATCACACTTATTTTTGCTTATGTTACAAAGTTAACAGGTTTATCTTATGCTTTAGGTGCTTTTCTTGCTGGCATGTTAATTTCTGAGACAAGATATCGATATCAGGTTGAATCTGATATAGCTTCTTTTAGAGATATTTTATTAGGACTTTTCTTTATTAGCATTGGCATGATGCTAAATATTGAAGTTTTTATAGATTATTACCCAGTAATATTTTTATTATTTATTGGCTATACTATTTTTAAAATAATACTTATAGCTTTTTTAACTAAGATATTTAAGTATGAATTAGGAGTTGGGATTAGGTCAGGAATAATTTTAGGGCAAGCCGGTGAATTTAGTTTTGTTATTCTTGCGCTAGGACAAGAGCAAAATCTTATATCTGGCGACTTACTTCAAATTATTTTATCTGTATGTTTAATATCAATGTTATTTGCTTCATTTATTATTCCATTTAATGGTCGTATAGCAAGGTATTTATCAAAAGAATATTTGAGGAATAGTGAAAAATTAGTTAATAAAATAGAAGCATCAAGTGAGGGTTTTAGTGGGCATGTAATTTTATGCGGCTATGGTAGATCAGGACAATACTTAGGTAGATTTCTTAAAGAAGAGAATATTTCTTTTATCGCTATTGATATGGATCTTAATCGTGTTAATGATGCTGCTAATGCTGGAGAGAAAGTTATGTATGGCGATGCTAGTAGGCGGGTAGTTTTAAGAGCTGCTGGAATTGAAAGGGCAAAAGCATTAGTGATAGCTTACTCTGATGATAGGTCCTCAGCGAAAGTATTAAATGTAATTCGAGAGACATATCCAGATTTACCTGTTGTTGTTAGAACAAGTGATGATTCTTCAATTCAACACCTCCAGGATGCTGGCGCTACGGATGTAGTTCCAGAAGTTTTGGAGGGTAGTTTGATGCTTGCATCACATGCGTTAGTTCTGCTTGATATTCCATTAACTCGGGTTATTAGAAAAATACGTTCTTTTAGAAATGAAAGATATAAGATTTTTAGAGGTTATTTTATGGGAGCATCTGAGGCAAGTGATGATATACAGGGACAAGATCAATTACAGCTTCATTCAATTGAGATTAAAAATAATTTCTATTTATTTAATAAACAAATCAATCAAATACCATTTAAGGAATTTAATGTTGAGATACAACATTTAAGAAGGCCAAATATGTTAGAAGATATTGAACCAAGAGCAAATATTAAACTTTCAAAAGGGGATGTTATAGTAATCTTAGGATTGCCAAATAATTTGATTGAATTTGAAAAATTTACTATTAATGGTAAGCGTTAATTGAGTAAGAAAATCGTAATTATTGGTGGGGGCATTATCGGATGTCTTACAGCAATTAAATTAAGAGAAAGTGGTTTCTCAGTTGTTGTAGTTGATAAAAATGAAATTGGTAAAGAATCTTCTTGGGCAGGAGCAGGTATTTTATTTCCATTAATGCCATGGATTTATCCTCCAGAAGTATATGATCTATGTTTGAATTCATCTGAATTTTATGAAAAATTTTCAAAAAAGTTATTTAAAGCTACAGGAATAGATCCAGAATTTAATAGAACCGGAATGATGATAATTCCACCTCATAACATAGATGAAATTTACCAATGGACAGAAAAATATAATTACAAAATAAAAGATTCAAAATTTCATGAGTTAGAAGCTATTTTATTGCCATCAGTAGCCCAAATAAGGCCACCAAGATTGATGAAAGCAATTAGAGAATATTTAAGTCAGCTAAGAATTAAGATTGTCGAAAATACAGAACTTTGCACTATTAAAAGCAATAAAAAATTCTTAAATGAATGGCCAACTAAAAATAACAATTCAATTGAAGCAGATTACTTCATAATAACATCTGGCGCATGGGTATCGAAGATACACCCAAATTATAAAAATAAAATTTATCCTGTAAGGGGACAAATGATTCAATATAAAACTTCAAATATTAAAATAAATCATATAATTTATTCAGATGACTTTTATATTTTACAGAGAAAAGATGGTGTCATAATAGCTGGAAGCACAGTTGAAGAAGTTGGTTTTAATGAAGAAATAACTCCTGATTCTATAGATTGCCTGAAAAAGAAGTCAGAACAGTTAATCCCTGAATTAAAAAATATTTTAGTGGAAAATCATTGGGCTGGATTTAGGCCTGGCTCAATAAAAAATATTCCTATAATTAAAAAAGATACAAATTATGAAAACGTTTTTATTAATTCAGGACATTTTCGTTACGGATTAACTATGGCGCCAAAGTCTGCAGAAATAATAAATAGTTTATTGGTAAAATCTGAATTATGAAATTACAAAAAGAAATTATTGTATGGAGATTTATTGATGGAAAAATTGGACACGAGAAACAATCTTTAGCATTAGTTAATTTCTTAAAGTTAGAAATTAAAACAAAATTATTTAATGTTTGTATAAATAATTTTGTTATATTTTTAATCGAATTAAAAAAAATAAATAAATTACCAAAGCCAGATTTAATAATAGGTGTTGGACATAAAGTTCATTTAAGTGTATTGATAGCGAAATATATATTTGGAGGAAAATCTATATTAATAATGAAGCCTACTTTACCAGTTTCTTGGTTTGATTTATGTATTATTCCAGATCATGATCAATATCATGGAAAAGGCTTGGTTTATAAAACTAAAGGCGCATTATCTGATAACGAAAATCAAGAAAAAAAAGATCCTAATAAAGGCTTAATATTGATAGGAGGTATTTCTAAAAATTTGATTTGGAATGATAACTTTATTTTAAAACAAATAACTCAAATAGCTATTAAAAATCCATTAATAAGATTTATATTAAGTACCTCAAGAAGAACACCTGAAAATTTTATTCTAAAATTAGAACAATTAAATATTAAAAATTTAATAATAACTACACCAAAAAATCAAGAAAGTGATTGGTTAAAGAAACAAATGAGTTTCTCAAAGTATGCATGGATTACTGAGGATTCAATATCAATGATTTATGAATCATTAACATCTGGACAATTAGTAGGAATCCTAAATTTATCGGAAAATAATGAAGATAATCAAAAACGAGAAAGTATAAAAATTTTGAAAAAAGATGGATGGGTTTTTTATGATCAAGATGGAAATTATCAAAATAAAAATAAGCTAAAAATTTTTCCAAATGAAGCAAAAAAATGTGCAATTTGGATAAAGCAAAAATTTTTCAGTGCTAATCAGTTTAAAAAAGCCAAAAAGGATGAATGAAAATATATTAATTATAGAGAGAAGACTTTTTTCGGCTATAGGGCATGAAAGAACTCAAGTTAATGCAATTAATGAGTTAATAGGTAATGAAAAATCAATAGTAATATCATGTAAAGGTATTAATTTAAATAATATGCCTTTTAAAAATAAAGTAATTTCAAAATTACCAAAATTTAATTTAAAGGAAGAAGGCAAAGAACCATTAAAGTATATTCAGAAATCTGGGGATTCTTTAATTAAAATTATTGAAGAGAATAAGTTTAAAAAAAATACAAAAATTATAATACCTTCAGCAAGAAAATTAGAAATAGCTTTGATAATATATTTGTATAAACAAAACAAAATTCCTTTAACGTTAAATATTGTAATAAGGATTTTAGACTTAGTTTTTATAAAGGATTTAACAAAAAGCCAATTAAATATTTTTATAGAATTAATAAATAAGGGTTTAATAAAATTATTTACAGAAACTGAAGAATTAATTAAAAAAATAGAAAATAATTTTAAAATAAAATGTTCGGGAGTTCTGATACTGCCAGTTTCAGTTCCATATAATTTAAAAATCAATAATCGAAAAATAAGAAAAAAAGATCATTTATATATAGGATGTTTGGGTGGCCCACGTCGATCGAAAGGAACATTTATAATTCCTAAGATCATAAAGAATTTAAGAAAATATTTTAAAAAAAATAAAATAAATTTTAAAGTAACCTTCATTATACAAATGAGTAAAGATAAAAATAAAAGAAGAATTTTATTTAAGATTGCTGAATTTCTAAGCCGACATATTTCTAGTTCTGTAAAAGTTAAATATGTATATGGAGTTGAGGATAATAAAAAATTTATTTTATTACTTAAATCAATTAATATTTTTTTATTGCCATATTCAAATATCCACTATAAATATTCAGGGTCAGGGTTTATTACGGATGCGATATTTCTAGAAAAGCCAATTATTAATTCAGAAGGTATGGCAATGAATGACTTAAGAAGATTTGAGAATTCAATATCAGTGAGCAATATTAATGATTATTCTTCCGCAATAATAAAGATTTCTAAGAATTATGAGTATTATGTAAGTAATAGTAAATTTGCAAAAAAATATTTAAAAAATAAAATAAGAAAATCATTTGATGCAATTTTAAGATAATTAAATTTTTAATGATAAAAAACAAACAAAAGAAATTAACTGTTTTGCAGATAATCCCAGAATTAAATTCAGGAGGGGTTGAAAGAGGTACTCTTGAAGTTGCAAAATATCTTGTTGATAAAGGCCATAGATCAATAGTTATTTCTAGTGGTGGAAGGATGAAAAAACAGCTTATTAAAGAAGGAAGCAAGCATATAGAATGGGAGATTGGAAAAAAATCTTTATTAACTTTTAAATATGTAATAACTTTAGCTAAATATTTAAGTAATAATAATGTGGATATTTTACATGTAAGATCAAGATTTCCTGCATGGGTTTGTTTTTTTGCTTTGAAGATTATTAGTAAAGCTAAAAGACCAAGTTTTATAACAACTTTTCATGGTTCTTATTCTATTAATATTTATAGTTCAATAATGACTAAAGGCGATAGGGTGATTGTTATATCAAAAACAATAAAAAAATATGTGCTTGATAATTACAAAATTGACCCGAAAAAATTATTTTTAAATTATCGAGGAGTTGATTCTTTAGAGTTTCCTTATTTATATAAACCAGAAAAAAAATGGATTACGGAATGGAATAAACATTATCCACAAACTAAAGGTAAAATTTTATTAACATTGCCAGCTAGAATTACCCGATGGAAGGGGCAAGAAGATTTTATAGAAATTATTACTCAATTAAAAAAAAATCATTCCAATATACTTGGATTAATTGTTGGAGATGTAAAACCTAACAAGAATAATTTTTTTAGTGAATTAAAAGAAAGAACTCTTGAATTAGGGGTAGAAAATAATATTTTATTTTTAGAGCATCGATCAGATTTAAAAGAAATTATGTCAATATCAAAAATTGTATTTTCTTTATCATTAGAACCAGAAGCTTTTGGAAGGACTACGATTGAGTCGTTAAAGTTAGGAACCCCAGTGATTGCATATGATCATGGAGGTGTGGGCGAACAATTAAAAGCAATTTTTCCAGACGGGAGGATTAAAAAAGGTAATTTATCCCAAGCTGTTTTATTGGCTTCTGATTGGATTAAACATCCTCCAAAAGTACCTTTATCAGAATTATTTAATTTAGATAAAATGTTAGAAAATACATTAAAAGTATATAAAAATGCTTAGGGCGTAATAAATTGGATAAAAAAAATAAAACAGATATTTGGGCTGTTGGTATAGTCGATAAAACGATATCTAATTTTATTAAAAATAAAGGCGATCGTAATATTGTATGGATATTACCTAAGAAGTCTTATCAATTTTATGCAGATCCATTTGGAATTTGGAAAAATAATAAATTATATATATTTGTTGAAGCACTTGATTATAGAATTAAGAAAGGAGAAATTGATTGCTTTATATTCGATAAAAATTTAAAGAAAATCGGATTTCATCATTCTTTATCTAATGACTCTCACTTATCATATCCATTTATTGTTTCTGATAAAAATAAGATATATATGATCCCAGAATCTAGCCAATCTGGTAAAACATTTATATATGAACCTATTAATTTTCCAAATAAATGGAATAAAGTTAAAGAGATTATGAAAAATATCCCAATGATAGACCCAAGTGTTATCAAGTATAAGAATAGATGGTGGATATTTTATTCTTTACCAGGCCCAAATGGACGTGCTATGAAAGAATTAAATATAGCATTTTCAGATGATATTTTAGGTCCCTGGTTTGAACATTCAAAAAATCCTGTGATAGTTGATATTGAAAATAGTCGCCCCGGAGGAACACCTTTTATTCAGAATAATTTTATATATTTACCAGTTCAAAATTGTAAAAAGACGTATGGGGGCCAAATAAATCTTTTGAGAATTGAAAAATTGACGGATAAAGATTTTAAAGCTAAAAAGATTGACACAATTAAACCTAATTTTCATAAAAGATATTCAGACGGTATACATACAATATCTAAATGTGAAAACATTACTTTAATTGATTGTAAAGAACACTATAATTCATCAAAAAGAGAATGGATAAATTGGCAAAGAAGATTAGGTCGTTTTTTCCCATTTATTCTTAAAATTTAAAATGAAAATTCTTCAAATAATGGGCGGCGCATTAGATGGAGGAGCCGAGACATTTTTTATCGATGCCATCACAGCTTTAAAAAATAAAAATATTAATCAGCATGTGATTATAAGTAATAGAAATATAAGTAGAATAAAAAAAGTTAGTGATCTGAGTATTTCACATGATGTTGCTTCATTTAATAAATTTTTTAAATGGAGAACAAAAAAGATTATTGCTAAGGTTATAGAAGAATTTAAACCTGATATTGTTCATTACTGGATGGGGAGAGCCTCTAGTTTTCTGTTTTCTGGAGAGCATATTAATATTGGGTGGCATAGTGGTTATAGAGGTGTAGAAAGATTTAGAAAGTGTGATTATCATATTGTTTTAACTGCAGATTTAAAAAAACATATAGTTAAACAAGGTATAAATAAAGATAAGGTTTATGAATTACCTATTTATACAAATGAAAATAATTTAAAGAAAATTAATAGAAATGATTTTGATACACCAAATGATAAGCCATTATTGTTATCATTGTCTCGGTTGCATCCTGTTAAAGGAATCGATACTTTATTAAATGCAATGGTTGAAATTCCTGATGTATATTTATGGATTGCAGGTTCAGGCCCTTTAGAAAATAAATTAAAGATTCAGACAAAAAAACTTAGACTTGATAAACGAGTTAAATTTCTTGGATGGAGAGAAGATAAAGAAATTTTAATGGCTACAGCTGATATTTGTGTTTTTCCTTCCAGAAATGATGCATTCGGTGCTGTTACCATTGAATCATGGGCTGCAAAAAAAACAATCGTAGCATGTAAATCTCCTGGCCCTTCGGCAATTATCTCGCATATGCATAATGGAATATTAGTTGAAATTGATAATGTTAAAGAGTTAGCGAAATCGATAA
>Ga0315316_10002326_pt1 | contig 13643 bp, 8 predicted proteins | sample M160m3416metaG_FD_203702 | JGI IMG/M metagenome (GOLD analysis project Ga0315316, IMG submission 203702) | Ammonia-oxidizing marine archaeal communities from Monterey Bay, California, United States - M1 60m 3416 | ecosystem: Environmental > Aquatic > Marine > Intertidal zone | place: USA...
AGAAGCGCCACACTTCGGTCGACTTCGGCACGCAGCTCGCGCACGGCGCCCTGCGCGCCTACGTGATGGGCGAGCGCGGCGCGAAGAACGAACCGGCCACGCCGGACGACATCGCGCAGATGCGCCGGCTGACCCGAGAGGCGATCGAGGCAGGGGCGCTCGGCGTCAGCACGAGCCGGGTCTTGGGCCACCGCGCCATGGACGGGGAGCCGGTCCCCGGGACCTTCGCCGCGGAGGACGAGCTCTTCGGTCTCGGCTACGCCCTGCGCGACGCGGGACAGGGCGTCTTCGAGCTCGCTCCGGCGGGCGCCGATGGCCAGGACCTCGTCAATGCGAAGCGAGAGGTCGAGTGGATGAAGAAGCTCTCGGCCGAGATCGAGCGGCCGGTGACCTTCGCGATGCTCCAGAACGAGTCCGAGCCCGATCTGTGGCGCGAGATCATGACCGAGTCGATCGACGCCGCGAAGGATGGCGCGCAGCTCTATCCCCAGATTGCGGCGCGGCCCTTCGGGCTCATGATCGGCCTCCAGACCCATCACCCCTTCAAGCGGCGCCCGACTTTCGTTCGCATCGAATCGGAAAACGACTCGATCGAGGCCATCGCGGCCGCCCTGCAGGACCCGGAGACGAAGCGGGCGATCCTTTCGGAGGAGAACCTGCCGGCGGATCCGACCAACCTCTTCGACGGCATGACGGACATGATCGCCGTCACGCTCCATCGTCTCTACGCGATCGGGGATCCGCCGGACTACGAGCCGACGGCGGACCGATGTGTCGAGGCGATCGCCAAGGCCCAGGGCGTCGAGCCGATCGAGGCGGCCTACGACCTGTTTGCCGCGGGCGACGGGACGAATATGTTGATGATGCCGATCTTCAATTACGTCGAGGGCAACCACGACGTGATCCGAGAGATGATCACGCATCCCTATTGCGTGTCGGGCCTCTCCGATGGCGGCGCGCATTGCGGCATGATCTGCGACGCGTCGATCCCGACCTTCATGCTGACGCATTGGGCGCGCGACCGGTCCCGGGGTGACAAGCTCGACCTCGAGTGGGTGGTGAAGAAGCAATCGAAGGATACGGCCGACCTCTTTGGGATGACCGATCGGGGCACGCTCGAGGTGGGGAAGAAGGCCGACCTCAACGTGATCGACTTCGAGGGGCTGAAGCTCCGTTCGATCAAGCTCGTCCACGACCTGCCCGCCGGCGGACGCCGGCTGCTCCAGAAGGCCGAGGGCTACGAGTACACCATCGTTTCGGGCGAGGTGACGCGACGCAACGGCGAGGATACGGGCGCGCGCCCGGGCCGGCTCGTGCGAGGCGCGCGCTAGCGTCGAAACGACCAGGAGGAACACGACCATGGCCGCATCGGAAGTCGCCGAGGAGATCGGACGGGATACCCATTTCGGAACCTATCGGGGTGCGGGGCTACCCTGGGTCGACTTCGACGAGTTCCATCAGGTGGAGCTGCCGCGGCGCCTCGAAGCGGGGCGAAACGCCGAGGTCGCTTGGGACGTGGCGGGCAAGGCGCCGATCGCGATCGGCTTGCCCGACGGGCGCTTCTACAGCTATCGCTGCCAGGACGGCCGAGTGCGGGTCGAGGAAGGGCAGGCGAAGGATGCCCGCACGATACTCGAGCTCATCGACCACGAGTCGTGGCTCGACTATCTCTACGAGTATCGCACCCGCTACGGTCTGCTCTTCGGCAACGCGGTCCGATTCGTCCGCGGCGACTTCCATACCTGGGACGACTGGGAACCCGCGATCCGCTGTATGTATTCGGGGCGCGAGATCTACGACCCGAGTCGGGTGGACTTCCGAGACCTCTCGGGCGATCCGCTCGATCTACAGCGCCGTTTCGAGGTCGGTGACGATCCGTTGGAGATGACGAATTTCCTGCGCCAGACGGGCTTCCTGCTCGTGCGCGGCGCATACGAGCCCAGCCACATCGAGACGCTGGGCACCGAGATCGACCGGATCACGGCCGAGGCGACCGAGGGCAACCTCTATTCATGGTGGGCGAGCGACACGGAGGGAGATCGCTTCCCCTACCGGCTGACCTATTTGTCGGAGCAATCCGCCGAGATCGCAGCCCTCTACGACCACCCGCGGACGCGTGAGCTGATCGCACTCTCGAAGGAAGAGGTCGTCCCCGTGCCGGATCGGATCGAGGGCATCCTCGCCGTCGTCAAGAAGGAGGGGCTCGAGGCAGAAGCGAGCGGCCACGCCAACCTCGAGTACCACAGCGATTGCGGTTTTGGCGCCTGCCACACGACCTGTCCCTGCGTCCTGGTCGGCATCCAGATCGACGCGGCGGGGCCGCGCAGCTCCCAGCTCCACATGATGGCGGGGAGCTGGGGCAAGGCCTACCACAACGTTCCCTCCCAGATCACGCCCGACCGCTATCCCCTCGTGCCGATCGTGGCCGATCCGGGCGACGCGACCGTCCACTTCGGTTGCGGACTCCACGCCGGTCCGCCGCCGACGGGGCCGAACCGCCGTCGCACGCTCTATCTGCAACACTACAGTCCGCGGACGAGCGAACTCATCGGTCATCACCAGGGCTACAACCAGATCATGCCGGGTTACGGCGTGGGCGACATTCCGAACATCGACGAGATGCGCGACCGGGTCGAGTAGCCGCCCCCCTCTCTCTCTCAGGTACATCAGGAGCACGATCATGAAGCGATACCTCGCGATTTCCTCCGACGGCCACGCCGGTCCCCAGCCCCAGCATTACCGCCCCTATGTGGACGAGAAATATCGCGCCGCCTTCGACGAGGAATTGGCCATCCAGGTCGCCAAGACCAAGGAGATGGAGAAGATGTTCCTGGTCGGGGACATCAACGAGAAGTGGCGCAAGGGCAACGAGTACGAGCTGACCGGGGCCTGGGATCATGATGCTCGGCTCAAGGTTTGCGACAACGACGGCGTCGCGGGCGAGGTGCTCTTCCCCGATGGCATCACGGAGATGAACTCGCCTCCCTTCAGCGCTTCGCTCGGGCTCCCGACGAAGGGAGTCGATCCAGAACTCCAATGGGCGGGGGCGCGGGCGCATAACCGCTGGCTCAGCGAGTTCTGTCAGATGGCGCCGGAACGGCGCTGTGGCGTCGCGGTCGTGCCGCTGATGTGGGATATCGAGGAGGCGATCAAGGAAGCGAAGTGGGCCCGCGCACAGGGTCTTCGTTCCGTCATGATCCCGGTCATGTGGAACGATCATGCGCCCTATAACGACCCCCGCTACGACCCCTTCTGGGCGGTTTGCGAGGACCTCGAGCTGGTCGTGAACTACCACTCGGGACCGGCGCCCCAGGAAGAGTATTTCGGTGTCTGGCCGCCGAATCCGGGGGAAGAGACCCGGCGCGGTGGCATGGGCTGTTATCTCTCCGAAGTGCTCTGGTTCGTGGCACGCCCGCTCACCTTCCTGATCTGGGGCGGCGTCTTCGAGAAGTTCCCCAAGCTGAAGGTCTCGACGACCGAGGGCATGGCGGATTGGGTGCCGCATCAGCTCGGCATCTGGGATTGGCATTACGAGCATTCCGCGGCGGAGCAGAAGCTCGGGGACTACGTGAGCCACCTTTCGATGAAGCCCTCGGAGTATTTCCGGCGCAACGTCCGGGTCGGCTCGATGGTGACCCGCAAGGAGGCGCTCGATCGTGAGAATATCGGCGTCAAGAACTTCATGTGGGGCACGGATTACCCGCACCCGGAAGGCACGTGGCCGAAGACCGAGATGAAGGTGGACACCGCCTTCGAGGGGATCCCCGAGGAAGACATCACGAATATCATCGGGGTCAACGCGGCGGAGTGGTACGGCTTCGATCAGGAGAAGCTGGCGCCGATCGCCGATCGGATCGGTCCGGCGGTCGACCGCTTCGAGCCCGCGGCCTGAGGCGTCTTAGGCGTCTTAGGCGCCTTGAGGAGGGTCGGATTTGACATCCGGTCTGCCTCTGCCTCATCCTAGAGCGATGCTGAGCCCCCACCCCGTCACGACGACGAGCGATACGGAGACGACGACGACGTCGTAGCCGGAGGGGCCCGTTCACGATCATCGAGCGCCCTTCCGCGAAGCGGGAGGGCGCTTTCTCTTTGCCCTCTCCGCTGCGCGGCCCGGTGCCAGCAGGAGAAGAGAAATGGAGAGAGTGAAAAACGTTTCGTCCCGGCCTCGGGGGTTGGACCGGGGATCGGGTCTGCGCGTCGGCATCGTTGGGGCGACGGGGGTCGTCGGCGCGCTGATGCGCGTGCTCCTCGCCGAGCGGGGCTTCCCCGTCGCGGGGCTGCGGCTGTTCGCTTCGGCCCGATCGGCGGGCTCGACCTTGGCTTGGCTGGGCGAGACCCTCCAGGTCGAGGAGGCGTCGAGCGCCGACTTCGCGGGGCTCGACCTGGTCTTCTTCTCGGCCGGCGGCTCGACCTCGAGCGCGTTGGCTCCCAAGGTTGCCGCGGCCGGTGCCATCGTGATCGACAATTCGTCGGCCTGGCGAGGAGACCCGGAGGTCCCCCTGGTGGTCTCCGAGGTGAATGCCCACGCGCTCGACTCGATCCCGCTCGGGATCGTCGCGAACCCCAACTGCACGACGATGGCCGCCATGCCGGTGCTCGGACCGCTCCACGCGGCGGCGGGTTTGAAGCGGCTCGTGGTGAGCACCTATCAGGCCGCTTCGGGCGCCGGACTCGCGGGCGTGCGAGAGCTGGAGGGGCAGCGGATCGCCGTGGGGACCCGCTCGGCCGAGCTCGTCGAGGACGGCGCCGCCGTGGATTTTCCCCGCCCCGAGAAGTGGGCCGTACCGCTTGCCTGCAACGTGGTCCCACTCAACTACGTGCTCGCCGAGGACGGATATACCGAGGAAGAAGTGAAGCTCCGAGACGAGACGCGGCGGATCCTGGACAGACCGGAGCTGCCGGTCTCGGGGACCTGCGTCCGTGTGCCGGTCTATACGGGGCATTCGCTCTCGATCAACGCGGAGTTCGAGCGGGCGCTCCCGGCCGAGACGGCCCTCGCTCTGCTCGCGTCGGCTCCTGGCGTCGTCGTGACCGAGATCCCCAATCCGCTCGAGGCGACGGGCCGGGATCCCGTCTACGTGGGCCGCGTGCGGCGGGACCCGACCGTCGATCATGGGCTCGCGCTCTTCGTCGTGGGCGACAATCTGCGCAAGGGGGCTGCGCTGAACGCCGTGCAGATCGCAGAGGCGCTCCTCGAGCGCGGTCGTGTGGGAGGGCACGGTCGATGACCCTGCCGCGTGTGGCGGGGGCGGGGACCGGGCGTGGCCGGGGTGGCGTGTCCTTCCGATCGACTCAGGCCCGAAACAGCCCGCCCGGTCGCGCTCCCGTGTCGACCCCGTCGCGGCTCGTCACCTGACCGCCGACCAGAGTCGCGCGGTAGCCCGCCGCGCTCTGGAGGAGTCGGGGAGAGCCGCTCGGAAGATCGTGCTCGACGCGGGGGGTGCCGAGCCGGAGCCCGGCGAGGTCGATCACGTTCAGGTCGGCCCGCAGGCCCTTGGCCACGCGGCCCCGATCTTTCATGCCGTAGAGATCGGCGGGGTCGCTCGTCAGCATGCGGACGGCGATCTCCGCCGGGAGCCGCTCGCCGCGGCTCCGGTCGCGGACCCAATGTTCGAGCATGTAGGTGGGGTAGCTAGCGTCGCAGATCACGCTCACGTGGGCGCCGCCGTCGCCGCCGCCGACGAGCGTCCCGGGTCGCGAGAGCATCTCGTGGACCGCCTCGAGGTTGCCCTCGGCGTAGTTGCCCATGAAGACGTTGAGGAAACCCGGTCCGCCCGGCTGTTCCGCCGCGTCGCAGAGGGCGTCGTAGATGCCCTCGATCGGCGAGATCCCCTCGGCTTCGATGCGCCGGCCGAGGCTGGCCGAGGGGTCGGGCTCGTGGAGGGCTTCCGTGGACGGGAGGAACGTGCTGTCGAGGCTACTCATCACGATTGTCGCCGCGTGCTCGAACATCGGCGTCTGGACCGGCTCCTCGAGGATGCGCGCTCGCCGCGCCGGGTCGCGCAGCGCAGCGACCCGCTCGTCGAGGGGGAGGGCCGCGATCTCGACGAAGCTCGGCCGGTCGACGAAGGGGTGGAACGTGTCCCAGCTGAGCAGCAGGCCGCCCGGCCGGTTGATGGTCATGGGGACGAGCTTTGCGCCCTCGGCGTTCGCTGCGTCGGCGAGGTCGAAGAGCTCGCGCCAGAGATCGGGCTGGACGTTGTTCTGGGCCACGGTGAAGAGCACTTTGCAGCCGGTGTCGAGGCTCACGGCGCGGTAGAAGGCGAGCTCGCGTCGGAAGCCGTCCGGGTCCTCGCCCATCAGGCCGGCGGGCACGACCTGAAAGAGCCCCTGTCCGTCTTTCTGGGCCTCCCGCATGATCGCGTTCACCTCGCGGGACTCGGCGAAGGTGCCCGGCACGGCCTCGCCCGAGGTCGACGTATGCAGCGTGATGCGGTTGCTCGAGAACGCGATCGCGCCCGCTTCGACGGCCTCGCGGGCGAGCCGCGCCATCGTCTGGATCTGCGCGTCGGTGGCCGGCCCGTTGACCGAGCCCTCGTCGCCGATCGCGTAGGTCCGCAAGGAGCCGTGGGGCAGCTGGGCGGCGACCTCGACCGCGCGCGGCTTGGTCTCGAGTGCGTCGAGGTATTCGGGGAAGCTCTCCCAAGCCCACTCGATCCCGTCGTGGAGTGCCGCGCCGGGGATGTCCTCGACGCCCTCCATCAGGTCGATGAGGACCTCTTTGTGGTTGGGCCGGACCGGCGCGAAGCCGACGCCGCAGTTGCCCATCACCACGGTCGAAACGCCGTGGTCGGCCGACGGCGCGAGCCGGTCGTCCCAGGTCGCTTGGCCGTCGTAATGGGTATGAGGGTCGATGAACCCGGGCGTGACCAGCAGGCCCTTGGCCTCGATCACCTCGGCGGCGTTGGTCGCCTCGATCTCACCCGCGGCGGCGATCGCCTCGATGCGTCCGTCGCGGACGGCGACGTCTGCGCGTCGAAGCGGGGCGCCGGTGCCGTCGGCCAGGTCAGCGTTCCGGATCAAGAGGTCGAGATTCATGGGGGCGCTCCGTCGCAGAGGGGAACGCGGAGGGTAGCGACCTCGTGCGCGGAAACCCTACCCCCCGATCATCCCCGCCAGCTGGTCCGTCACGAAATTCTCGACCGCCATGCTCTGCTCGGGGGGCATCAGGCCCGCGGCGACCTGGCGGTCGGCAAGATGGATGTAGATGGTGCAGAAGCGAGCGACGGCGAAGACTTCCCAGTAGTGGATATCGCCCATGATCTTGCGGCCGCGGCACTCCTCATAGTAGGTGAGCTGCTCCTCGAGGCTGGGGATGCCTTCGAGGCGGGGCACGCCCATCTGCTCGAAGGATTGACGGTCGAACATGATCCACCAGCCGATGTCGGCCTCGCAGGGCGCGATCGAGGCGGCCTCCCAGTCGACCACGGCGCGACAGGTGAAGTCGTCGAAGATCATGTTGCCTGTCCGTGCGTCGCCCCAGCTGACGCCGACCGGCGCGTGGGGGTCGTTCTGCTCGAGCCAATCGAGGGCGCCGAAGAGCACGGGATGGTCGCGGCCTTTGAGTTCGGCCTCGGCGAAGCGTCGGTAGATGCCGATCTGGTGAGCCATCGACGGGTCCCCGCTCGTGTCGAGCCACTCGAGCCCCGCCTCGCGCCAGTCGAGCGAATGGATCGCGGCCATCGCCTCGAGGCCGGTCTGGACGAGTCGCTCGCGCTCGGCCGGGCTCGCGTCGACGACGAAGCCCTCCTGGGAGTAGCGCGGCAGGTCCTTGGGGGTCTGGCCTGCGACGAACTCCATGACGAAGAAAGGCTGACCCAGGATCGAAGGGTCACGTTCGAAGGGCAGCAGCGGCGAGATCGGCGCGACGCCCGTGCGGCCGATCGCCGCCATCATGGCGTGCTGGAGCTCGACGGAGACCGCGCAGGCGGGCGACTGCTCGGGGAAGACACCGCCGTCGGGGGGCTCGACCCGGGCGACGTAGCGCGCGCTGTGCTCCTGGCCCCCGGCGCTCCACGTCGTGTCGAAGAAAACGGTCTCGTTCGAGTGCCCGCTGCCCTGGGGCGTATGCGCGCCGTGGACCCGCAGATCTCTACGCTCGGGCAGCGCTCGCTCCATCCAGCCCTGCAGGCCGCGCTCGTATTCCGTGTAGTCCTTGTCGGCTTTGACTTTGTTGGCTTCTTCGGACATTGGGGGACTCCATTGTCGATCAAGGGGGCTCCGGGTCACTCCGGATGAGTGGCCCGGACAAGTTGGGGGCGCGCTGGAGATCAGCCCGCGAAGCGCGCCCGAATCGGGAGATGTTTCACGCCGCCGACGAAGCTCGAGCTGAGCCGCTCGGCCTCGCCCGCGCGCTCGACCGTGGCGAGCTTCCCGACGAACTCCTCCAGGAAGACCCGGATCTCGAGCCGGGCCAGATGAGAGCCGAGACAGAAATGCTCCCCGATGCCAAAGCCGAGGTGGGGGTTGGGCTTGCGATCGATCCGGAAGTGGAAGGGCTCCTCGAAGACTTCTTCGTCCCGATTGGCCGAGGGATAGAAGAGGCAGACGTCGTCTCCTTCCCGGATGGTCTTCCCGCGGAGCGCGTAGTCGCGCGTCGCCGTGCGCGCGAATTGGATCACGGGGGTCGACCATCGAATCACTTCTTCGATCGCGCCCTTGATGGCGGTGGGGTCGTCGCGGAGTCGCGCCATTTGTTCGGGGTGCTCGAGGAGTGCGGCCATGCCGCCGCTGATCGCGTTGCGGGTCGTCTCGTGGCCGGCCGTTGCGACGATCACGTAGTACCCGATCAGCTCGAGGTCGCCGAGGGGCTCGCCCCCCTCGAGTTTCGCGTTCGCCAAGAAGCTCGCGAAGTCCTCGGTCGGCTCTTCGCGTCGCTTGGCGGCGAGGCCGTTCAGGTAGACGAAGAGCTTTTGCATGGCCTCCATCTGGGTCTGGCCGCCGCTGCGGCCCTGGTTGAACTCTGCGTCGTCGGCGCCGAATTGCTCGTTGGTCAGCTGGAGCACGATGTCCTCGTCCTCTTCGGGGACGCCGAGGATTTCCGCCATCACGCGGAGCGGAAAGCGCGCGGCAAACTCCGAGACGAAGTCGAACTCGAGCTGACCGCCCGCGTGATCCCGGGCGCGGGTCGAGAGGTCTTCGACTCGAGCGCGGGCCATCATTCGGATCTTCTCCTCGAGTCGGCCGATGGTACGCGGCGTGAACCAGGAGTTGCCGACCTGGCGATAGGCGCGGTGGTCGGGCGGGTCCATGTTGACGATCGTTCGGATCGGGATGGGAGGGCCGTCCTCCTGTCCCTCTCGCTTCGGCGCGATCATCAGCCGAGGCTCGCTCAGGAAGGTCTCGGGCTGCCGCGAGATCTCCGCAATGTCGGCATGCTTCGTGATTGCCCAGAAAGGGTCGACGTTGTCACGCTCGTACCAATAGACGGGGGCCTCTCTTCGGAGCCGCGTCCATGGGTCGTGCGGATAGCCCGCCGTGAAGGTGTTCGGGTCGATCAGATCGATGTCTTCGAGGGACATGGTCGCGCGGGATCCTGTCTAGGCTGGAGGAAAAGAGGACTTAGGCTTCGCGGGCGATGGCGTAGTGTTCGATATAGCGAGCGTAGGTTTCTTCGACGCGTTGTGCGTCGAGACCATATTCCTCGAAGGTGTAATGGTGTTTGCCAAATTTACCCTTCGGCTTGTCCCGTAAATAGGCGCGGATCCGCTCGTCGTGCCCGGTCGGCCAGTCGAGCTCGGAGAGCGCGTAGATCTTGCGGATCGCCGCGACGGGATCGTCGATCAGGTCGAGATAGTGGCTGTCGACGAACTGTTCATCGGGCAGCGCGCCGGCTTTCCGCAGATCCATCACCTGGTTGAGCATGAAGGAAAAACCGCCGAGCGCGAGTTGGCCGTAGACCTCGGGATCCACGGCGTCGCTACGCAGCCAATGGAGCAACGCGGTCGTGCTCGCCGCGGAGGCCACGAATTTCTGGGGATCCCGGTGTGTGTGGACGACGATCGCGTCGGGGTACTCGGCAAAGAGCGCGGGAGCGGTCGAGAGATGGCCGGGGGATTTGAGGAGCCAGGGGCGACGCTCCTGGCCGTGTTGGAGGGTCTGAAGGAAGCGACGATGAAGCTGATAGGTTCGCGGCAGGATTTCGGGCTGGCTCGCCGCCCACTCCGAAAAATTCGGACCGCGGTATTGCATGCCCCAATAGGGGCCTCCGAAGTCGAGGGCCATGAAGTGAACGCATTCACAAGGGAGGTCGCTCCTCATCTCATGGAGCGTGGCCAGCTCGGGCTGGATGTCCATCCACAACTCGTGCTCGGCTTCGGCGAGCGCTTGCGCGGTTTCGGCGTCGGTCGCCACGCCGTGGGGAACAGGGTGTTGCGCTTCCCAGGCGAGCGGAGCGCGCAACCCGGGGTCGAGCGCGAGTAGCTCGAGCAGGATGGTCGTCCCCGTGCGCGGCGCGCCGAGCACGAAGATCGGTCGCTCGATCGGCTCCTCCAGGATGGCGGGCGTGCACGCCCAGGCATCCTGGAGCCGTAGCCGCGTTTGGAGCAGCCGGATCGTCTCGGCACGGGCCAGGAGGCGACCGAGCAAGTTGGCCTGGCTCTCCTGGTCGACACTGCGTAGGCGCCGCTCGTAGGTCTCGAGCCAATGAGCGTCGCCGATCGTCTCGAGGCCCGTCGAGGCGCGTGCCGTCGCGAGCATCTCCGCCGGGTCGAGGGGGACGACGTGGCGGGGGTCGCCCGTGGCCGGGCCGAACTGATTGAGTCGGCGCAGCCAGTCCGGACGCTTGCGATAGGGCTCCATGGGGTCTCCGTTTTGGGCAAGGGGGCCCCATCATCGAGCGCGGGCGCTTCGATTTCAAGCGGGCGGTCTCGCTATCATGTCGTGCCGCGTCGCCACGAGGCGATCGCTCAGGCTGGAGGGCCGCATTCGATGGTTTCCCGTTTCTGCAGGCAGGGGACCCCGCGTCCCACGTTCTTCTCGTTTTCCGCAGGCGCTCGGCAAATGGGGACCCTGATCGCTTCCAGCGTCGTCCTCGCCTGCTCGACCCTCTCGGCGCCTCCGCCGGGGGATGCGCCGCCCCCGTCCGCGGACCTGGTGATCTACGGCAACTCGATCCACACGGTCGATCCGGCGACGCAGGGTGCCGAAGCCGTCGCCGTGCGCGGGCGCGAGATCGTGGCCGTCGGCGAGCGAGGGGAAGTCGCGCCTTGGGTCGGTGACGAGACCCGGATCGTCGAACTCGGAGACCGCGCGCTGGTCCCCGGCTTCATCGACGCGCACGGCCACCTCGCGATGGTGATGCAGATGCTCGACCTCCTGAACGCGTCCTCTCCGCCGGTCGGCCCGATGGAGTCGATCGAGGACATCGTGGTGGCGCTGCGGACCCGGATCGCCGAGCAGGAGATCCCACCGGGTGAGTTCGTGATGGGGTACGGCTATGACGATTCGCTGCTGGCGGAGGGGCGGCATCCGAATCGGGACGACCTCGATCGCGCTTCGGGCGAGCACCCGATCCTGTTGCTCCACGTTTCGGGCCACCTGGCCACGACGAACTCGATGGCGCTCGAGCTGATCGGCTTCGACGAAACGGCCGAGGATCCCTACGGCGGGGTCATCCGTCGGCGTTCGGGAACGCGCGTGCCCAATGGTGTTCTCGAGGAAACCGCGGCGCATCACGCCCTCGTGCCGCTGATGGCGGCGGGTGCTCAGGTGCCGCCGGATGTTTTTGCGGAGCAGATCCATCGAGCGGTGGCCTACCACGCGGGCTTCGGCGTGACGACGATCCAGGATGGGGCATCGAGCCCCGAGCTGGTTGCGGGGCTCAGGGGGGTCGCTGCGGCCCGTCCGCTGGCACTCGATGTCGCGGTCTTTCCCGCGGTCCGGAGCGAGTTGGATGCGGGGGGGGTCGAGGCGATCGGCTACGCGCGAGACTACACGGACGGCGTGCGTGTGGCGGGGGTCAAATTCGTGCTGGACGGTTCGCCGCAGGGCCGGACCGCGTGGATGACGCGCCCCTACGATGAGGGGCCGCCCGGGGCTTCCGCTGACTACGTCGCGTATCCGATGGTCGAGCCTGCATTCTATAAGGCACAGGTCGATCGCTTGATCGATGCGGGGATCCCCGTCCTGGCCCACGCCAACGGCGATGCGGCGATCGACCTGATGATCGAAGGGGTCGAGGAAGCGCTGGGCGGTGAGTCGCGTGACCATCGATCGGTCACGATCCACGCCCAGCTGGCCCGTGAAGATCAGTTGGACGAGATGAAACGCCTCGGGATCGTACCGTCCTTCTTTGCGGCGCATCCCTATTTCTGGGGGGATTGGCATCGACGCAGCTTCGGCGACGACCGCGCCATGCGGATCAGCCCCCTGCGTTCGTCACTCGATCGATCGCTGCCCTTCACGATCCATAACGACGCGCCGATCGTGCCCCCGGATGTGATGCGGTTGATCGAGATCGCGGTCGGACGCAAGACGCGGGAAGGGGTCGTGCTCGGCGAAGCGCAGCGGATCGACTTTGCTGACGCTCTACACGCCGTCACGCTGGGTGCCGCCTACCAGTATTTCGAAGAGGATCGCAAGGGTTCGATCTCGGTCGGCAAGCAGGCGGATCTCGTGATCCTCGAACGCGACCCGGGCACGGTTCCGGTCGACGAGATCAGCGAGGTCGGCATCGTCGAGACGATCGCGCGGGGCGTGAGCGTCTACTCGGCGCCCTGAGGCAGGGCCGAGGATCGAGCGCGGGGGCGCGGGCTCTCCCAGGCCCGAAGGCGGGCCCTCGGCCACGGACGAATCCGGTATGATCGGAGGTCGAGGGATCGAGAACCCACCGGCGCTCCTGCGCCCGCCGCGAGGAATCATTCATGTCCAGTCCCCCCCTGCGATTCGGCGTCTTCATCGCCCCCTTCCATCCCGCGGACGAGAATCCGACCGAGCAGATCCACCGCGATCTGGCCCTGGTCCGCCAGCTCGACGAGCAGGGCTACGACGAGGCCTGGATCGGGGAACACCACTCTGGCGGTTACGAGATCATCCCCTCGCCGGAAGTCTTCATCGCCCACGCGGCGGCGATCACCCAGCGGATCCGCCTCGGCACGGGCGTCGTCTCCTTGCCGTATCACAACCCGCTGATGCTGGCCGACCGGATCCTTCAGCTCGACCACCAGACACGCGGGCGCGTGATGCTCGGCTGCGGTCCGGGTCAGTTGGTGACCGACGCCTTCATGCTGGGCATCGAGGCACAAGAGCAGCGGCGCATGATGAGTGAAGCGCTCGAGGTGGTCGTCCCGCTCCTGCGCGGCGAGGTCGTGACGCGCAAGACCGACTGGTTCGATTTGAGCGAGGCTTCGAGTCAGCTGCCGCCCGTGCAGTGGCCGGGGCCGGAGATTGCGGTCGCTTCGGCGATCTCGCCCTCGGGCGCGACCGCGGCGGGCAAGCACGGCGTGGGACTGCTCTCGCTCGCGGCCAGCGGACCGGAGGGATACGAACAGCTTCCCAAGCATTGGCAGGTCTGTGAGGAGACCGCGGCGAAGCACGGCCAGCAGGTCGACCGCGCGAATTGGCGCTGCGTCGTGCCGATGCATATCGCGGAGACCCGCGAGCAGGCCCGGGCCGACATGGAATACGGGACGCTGCGACTCGCG
>Ga0315316_10002328_pt1 | contig 13637 bp, 11 predicted proteins | sample M160m3416metaG_FD_203702 | JGI IMG/M metagenome (GOLD analysis project Ga0315316, IMG submission 203702) | Ammonia-oxidizing marine archaeal communities from Monterey Bay, California, United States - M1 60m 3416 | ecosystem: Environmental > Aquatic > Marine > Intertidal zone | place: USA...
CAGTGCACGTGGTATGAACTGGGCGAACGCCATGGCTCCCAACTCACAAGTTTGGACCATGCGACCTCCCAACTCAGAGACTTGCATGGCTGGTTGGTATGACAACGTTGGCTCGCTTCCAGCCAGTAGTCGGCACCAGGGTGGGGCTCACGTGCTGATGGGTGACGGAGCGGTGATCTTCATGACTGACTCGGTTGAAGCGGGTAATCAGAATGCACCTGTGATCAGCTACTACAACAAGCCTGGAAAGCCCAGCCCATACGGACTGTGGGGAGCCCTTGGCTCTCGTGGTGGTAAAGAGAAAATCGAAGAGCAGTTGAACCAGTAGGTTCGAATTGATCTAAAATTTCACAGAACCTCGTCCGCAAAGCGGGCGAGGTGTTTTTGTGCAATCCAATTTCCGCAAAGCCCTACTGAACAGAGAATTTTATTGTTTCTCGTTTCTGCTGCTGATTCACATGAAAAGATTATTGAATCGCGTGCAGCAAGCTCAACTGCTTGCAGCGGCCCGCTTTCGCCGCCCCCCGAGATCAGGAGCATGCCCGCGAAACCCGACGCAATTGCACCAACAAGGATTGGATACTGCGGTGCGAAACCGGCCAGTATTCCACCACCAAAACACAGCAGCGCAGAACCAAAGACACGTACAGAATGAGCCACACCCAACATTCGGCCCTGCGTCTCCACCGAAGCTGTATTTGACAGCAGCGTTGACATGTTGGTTGTACCAATGGCCATGCAGGATCCAATCAACGGCAGTGACTCCCCGCCAGTCTTTGCACCAGGTTGAGTGAGAGGATTGGGGTTGGTAAAGCGGCTGTGTTCTGGAGGCTGAGGCGTAGCCGAAGCCGGAAGAACACAGCGTGCCGCATACGCGGCAGGGGTTTGACAATCTAATGAACTGTGGATGCGATGATGGTTGTAGTCCAGTCGCCAGCGATCAATCACCCAGCAAGCTTCCTCGAAGCTCAAGAAGATTTCACGGTTTAGCAGCTCATCGCGAAGCGTGCCATTGAACGATTCGACATAGCCGTTCTCCCAAGGGCTACCCTTGGCGATGAACAGTGTTTTGACATCAGCTTGTTTCAGCCAACGGCAAATTACCTTGGATACAAACTCTGGGCCGGTGTCATTGCCAAGATTGTCACTGCGAATGAGTTCGGGGGTGCCGCGTACGGCGAATAGGTACTGCAACACACCCATCACATCTTGAGCGGTAAACGAACGGCCCACTTCGATCGCCAGACATTCTCGCGTGTACTCGTCGATCACCACCAGCAACCGAAGTTGACGACCATACTCGGTCCGTCCTACGTCCTACGCTACGGCAGTTCAGTCGCGGCTCCGCATCGCGCCATCGAGCCTACGCTTGAGGGCATTCTGAAAGTCCTTTCCGGGCAGTTCGCCCGAGCAAGATTCTCTCACTCACAATGGTGCAATTCTATGGGGGGGAGGTCACAGTATCGCCGCAGCCCTACGTGTGCAAAGTGATTCAATGCGAGTCAAACGACGACAGATTGCAGAAGAGAAAGCAGCCAAAACCGCGGTGAAAATGATTTTCCCAGGCATTTTCGTGGTGCTCGTCGGTCCTGCCGGCATTAGCATGTATCGCAACCTGCTAACCAAATAGCATTAACCACAGTAGGTGCAGAAACCACTGCTGCGACCAAGCCACCACGAGGACCACTTCAACAATTCAGTTGACGGCTCGCGAAATGAGGCCCACGGGCGTGCATTTCGCCGCCGTTGCAAGGAGTCGTGAGCAGCGGACACCGTGGTGATTTCCAGCATGCCAATGCTTGGCAAGTGATTCTCTATAATGAACGAATGGTCAAAGTTCATTGAATTCTCTGAAATGGTTATCGCAATGTCTTTACGTCTTTCAGCCGTGATCTTCCTGATCAGCGGTTTTGGGTTTGGTCCCAACCAAACGCACCCTTACTTGCGTGCAGAAAACACCTCCGAAACGATCCTGAATGTCACGCTGCAACATCAGGTCCCCAAACCCCACTCGGCCAACGACGAGCCTAGTGACAGCTACGAAATCGAAACGGGAACCGAGGCATGGAAAGCATCCGAAACTGCTGTCATCGTCTGCGACATGTGGGACTCACATCATTGCTTCCGTGCGGTAAAACGACAGGCACAAATGGTTCCGCGGATGGAAAAGTTGCTAGCGCACCTGCGATCAAAAGGTGTGACCATGATTCATGCGCCCAGCAGTTGCGTGACCGCTTACGTGAACAACCCAGCTCGCTTGCGGGTCGCCACCATCCCAAAATCAGCTGTCCCTGAAGGCATCAATGAGTGGTGCCGCTCAATCCCAAGTGAAGAGCAGGTGACCTATCCACTTGACCAATCAGATGGGGGCGAAGATGACACGCCAGAAGAGCATGCTGCATGGGCTACTGCCCTGGAGGCAAAGGGGCTGAATCCGCGTTCGCCCTGGAAGAAACAACATGAGGGGCTGACGATCGATGCAGCAAAGGACTTTATCAGTGACCGGGGTGATGAGATCTGGAACATCCTGAAGCACAAAGAGTTGAAGAATGTCATCCTGCTCGGCGTGCACACGAACATGTGCGTTTTGGGAAGACCATTTGGACTTCGGCAGCTATCCAAAAATGGCGTGAACGTCGTGCTGATGCGGGACCTTACCGACTCCATGTACAATCCAAAATCATGGCCTCACGTCAGCCATCTTGAAGGGAATGCACTGATCATCTCGCACATCGAACGCCATGTCTGTCCTACCTTGACCAGCGATCAATTCGTGGGCGGAAAACCTTTCCGATTTAGCCCCATCACTGCGACTCGCTAGGCCAGCAGATCATGCATGACATGGCCGTGGACATCAGTCAAACGGAAATCACGCCCCTGGTACCGGTACGTCAGCTTTCGATGATCGATGCCCAACAGATGTAAGATCGTCGCATTGAGATCATGAATGTGCATGGTACCGGGCGTCCATGTTTCTTTGGTCGGTGTTAACGGATCACCGTCTGCATTGGCGATGTTATAACCGTAATCATCACTCTGCCCGTAGCTGATTCCAGGCTTGATGCCGCCACCAGCCATCCAAGTGGAAAAGCAGCGAGGATGATGGTCTCGCCCATAGTTCTCACGAGTCAACTGTCCCTGACAATACGCAGTTCGACCGAATTCACCTCCCCAGACAACCAGCGTGTCCTCCAACATTCCGCGTTGCTTCAAGTCCTTGATCAACGCAGCACATCCCTGATCAACGTCACGGCACTGTGATTCATGTTCTGCCGGCAAGCGGCCGTGTGCATCCCAACCACGATGAAAGATCTGAATGTTGCGGACGCCCCGTTCGGCCAAGCGTCGAGCATTGAGACAACACGCCGCAAACGTACCTGGCGTACGTGCAGCTTCGCCATACAAGTCAAAGGTACCCTTCTCCTCACCGGATAAATCCATCAACTCGGGGACGGAGGCCTGCATCCGATAAGCCATCTCGTGCTGCTTGATACGAGTCAGGATTTCCGGATCTCCCAATTCCTGATGCAGCCCCGTATTGAGTGCTTCCAAAGCATCCAATTGCTGACGCCGATCAGTCCGACTCACACCATCAGGGTTGCTCAGATACAGAACGGGATCCCCCTGACTGCGCATCAGAATCCCTTGATGATCCGATGGCATGAATCCGGTGCCCCAAAGTCGATTGAATAGACTTTGCTCCGGAAAACTGGTCTTCGCATGCATCACCACGTAATGCGGCAAGTCCTGATTCATGCTGCCCAAGCCATAACTCAACCAGGCGCCCAAACTGGGCCGACCGGGAATCTGACTTCCTGTCTGAATGTAAGTGATCGCTGGATCATGATTGATCGCTTCAGTGAACGTGCTACGAACCACACACAGTTGATCCACAACACTTGCTGTATGAGGCAGCAATTCACTGACCCAGATTCCATCTTCATTATTCTCGTGCTGCGTGAACTTGTACTTGCTGGGGCACAGTGGTAACCCAGCCTTCTGATTCGCAGTCATTCCGGTGATTCGTTGTTCGTTACGAACATGAGCGGGCAACTGCTGATTGAACATCTCCGTCAACTTCGGTTTGTAGTCCCACAAATCCAGTTGACTGGGTCCTCCGCTCATGAACAGGTAGATCACACGCTTGGCAGTCGCGCGATGGTGCAATCCCCCATTGAGGTCCTGATCGGAAGGAACATCGTCCGCCAAGGCAAAGGGAGAATCTGCCGTCAATAAACCCGCCAACGCGGCCGTGCCAAGCCCCAACGCGGAACGCCCCATCAATTGGCGACGATTTTGCATTTGCGATAATTCAAACGATGAATCGTCCATTCAGACTTCCTGTGACTTGATAACCAGTGCGATGGTCAATGAGCATCCCGAACGCCTACCGCGTCAGATTACCATGAATGTCACGACACATCGAATCGAAACCAAAGCCATGATGACGAAACCTGATGCCAAAATGCTGGACAGTCACGAGAAAAGAGGCAATTGAACCACCTGAATTTTCATCTCAGGATCGGAAACGCAACCCCCAGCAACCCGTCAGGTCGCAGCACGTGACCTGCCAAAGCAGAACACCGATCTAACGCTGAAGCGCCTGACTCGGACTAGCGACCCGTAAGTCTGCATTCTGACGAAGGTCAGCACCCAACAAGGATTTGAGTTTCATCTGGACAGTCGGCTCACCAGGGACTTCATTACCAGGGGGACTCCCCCAAGTCATGCGAGCGCCTGACTGCATGGTCAATTCCATCTGCAAGACTTCAGTTTGCCGTGGGTCGCCATGAACACCAATGCTGCGAATCTGTGTCTGTTCTCGATAGGGCGAAAGAATAGACGCCAGCGCCGAGGCAGCTTCCACGGTAGCATCTCCAAAGGGTGTCCCGACAGCGTTGCTGGTATAGACATCAGGAACCTCGATGTAAATGTAATTTCTGGTTTCCGCTTCTGCGAACTCGTTGCCCGGCAACAGCACACCCTCACCATCCACGGGAAAGAAATAACTTCGATTGTCTGGATCATTGGGTTTATAAACGTGCACCATGGCAACAGGAGTTCGGTATTCAAGCCTTACATCGATCTGCCCACCGGGTAACTTGCGAACGCCAATCACCCTGCGGACCCACGGATGCAGGGAAAAGGCAGACGCTATTTTCGCAGTGGCTTGCCGATCCAGAATCGAAAGCCCTTCCATCGCGGTATCACGATAGACAGTTTTGACGACATTTGTTCTGACGTGTGCCGGTGGATCGTTGACTTGTATCAGGGTCGGATCAATGCCGCTGTATTTACCAGCCACATGAACGGCTCCCCAACGATGCCACGCTGCGTAACCGCCGACGATCAAGAGCACAGGCCACAACACCGCAAATGCAGCAGGAGCTTTGATCAAACGCCCCACCAATCGCCTAACCGGTCGCTGCTTTTCGGAATTGGCCGATTGCATTGCCACTGACGTGTTCCCCGACTTCCATGTGGACGAAACAATTGACTTGATACGGGGAATCTATCGCCCCAACAAGCCAGGCTGCTACTGTGCAGACTGTAGAACTACCAGATCTGTAGATTCAACTGCAAGTCGATCCCTGTTTGCAATAAAACCTGCTCTCTGACCCTTTCAATGAGCCTGAGACATTGTTCACTCGTCGCACCCGAGTGGGCAATCATGAATTGTGGGTGTTGCCCATCCAAGGACACTTCGCCTTCCCGCAGTCCAGCGAGTCCGACAGTTTGCAACAAATCTTTTGCTGGCATTCCATCCGGATCGATGAATGGCATTGCAATTCGAGGCTCATCCGTTGGTCTGGCAGCATTTCGACTAATCCACAGCTTTTGCATTCGCTTGGTTAACGCCAGCACGTCCCGGGTTTCCAGTTCGAAGCTTACATCCAGCACCACCAGCCCCCCGAGCGATGTTTTTCGATGGGAAAAACCGGCCTCCTGCTGAGTCATGGTCCTAATGCTGGCATCCTTTTCGACAACCGTGACCGAACTCACAACCGAACCAATATCGCGTCCACCGGCAGAGGCGTTCCCGACCACCGCACCTCCCACCGTGCCGGGAATTCCGACGAGATGTTCCAGCCCCCCTAGTCCTGCTCCCACCGACTTGATCACAGCGTGAGACAGTTTTGCTCCGGCACCAACGGTCATTTTCGCACCATCAATGGTGATTTCGCTACTCATGGTGCCTGCTAACGAGATGACCAAACCATCCACGCCGGCCTCACGCACCAGAATGTTGCTGCCTCCGCCAAGAATACGAACAGACAGGCCCTGCTGCTGTGCGGCTGCAATCAGACGCTGCACATCCGCTGCGTCCATCGGCTCCGCAAAGAACCTCGCAGGACCACCAATTCCCAGCCACGCCAACGGCCCTAATGGCTCGTCAGTTCGTATCAGGTGCATCAGATCGTCCGGAAAATCCATGCTGAACTAGTCTCTCAATTAAATGCGGGAAATAATCGCTCGGACCATTTCGGCCCTGATCAACAACATCACTCAGCAGGATAGCGGATCAGTGCAAAAAATGCGTCGGGAGTCGGATTGAAAAATCCCTCCTCCTGTACCGTCGCCGACTCAGGCAGCGAACCGGCCCACTCCGCTCACCACAGATTCAGACGGATCACGCAAAACAATCGTTTCGAAACCTTCGGCGGTGACATTGTCTCCAATGCCAATTTCGCCCCAGCAGGCCCACTCCCGTCAGTCAAGCCAAAAATGGACCGGCAAACGCCATCATCGTGGCGGCCTAATCCTAGCCGACCTCTGGTCTGGGACGGAAGCCGAGGTGACGCCAGCGGCGTCACGGAAAGCCCTGACGATCTAACGGTGGCAACTCGGAAGGAACTGAGCGAGGTTGCTATCTAAAAAAGCTTCCGAGTCTGCACGAGCGCTTTCTGAATCAGCGACCGAATGGGCTGTTTTGACTGAAAACCTCGCAAATTTCGTCTTTTCCATCCGTTCTCTCCAGGCGTGTACAGAATGATCTGAGGACTTGTTTTTTCACCCAGAGACAACTTGGCAGCAAGCGTTGGATTTTCATCGCGGTTGATCACCACAAGACTGACATCATCCAATTCACCAGTCTTGGCCATCGGTTTGAGAGTACTCTCCTTCAAAACCCTGCAGGCTGGGCACCAAGGTGCACCCACAACCACCAAAAGTGGTTTTTTCTCTTCGAGCGACTCCGTGTAGGCCTGGGCGTAACTTTGCTCCAGTTGCTGATCTGTGGGCGCGGTGGTCAGAATCACGGTCAGTAGCAACGAAAACATCTTCAGCTCCATCAATGTAAAAGTTTAGCCTCAGCACACGACCGGCAAGCAGCCAATCCATCCTTGCTCCGAAACACAGTTGCGGAGGTCGTTTGGGGCTTCGCGTCACGCTGAAACCGACAAAATCATGTTCTTCCGTCGACTTGTTCAAGCAGCAGTTCGCCCCTCGCCCAAGCTGTTGGTCAGACTCGTACTTAGGTCTACTCATTCACCTGAAACAACTCAAAATTCCTCTCAACCCCGCTGCAACTCTGGCAGGAGCGATGGCTCAGACTTCCGCGAATGTAAAAAAACAACGCATTTGCAAGCATTACGAATATGCAGTCTGGGGAAGCTGGCGGGAGTATAAGGACGGCACAGGCAGGGACAAGTGGAGCGGGTCCGTGAAAACGCTAATCTGAGGCAGTCTGCTGGTTTTAAAAAGTTGCCTCACCCTCGGACCCGACAGAGGGGCGAGACGCTAAACTGTTGTAGATTCGAGACTTCGGGAATCAGTACTGGTCTGTTGCTGTTCTGCATGGATGAAGTCATCGAATTTAGAAAGTGGGCGAAGAAGCTAGCCCCGTCACCAAAATCTTTGTGAACAACCTGTCGCTGTTTTCCACAATCTCTTGGCCAAAGTCTTTATGAAACTGCGGATCGGACTTATCGGACTCGGCGATGGCTGGCAAACAAGACATCGCCCAGCATTGCGGATGCTGCACGATCGCTTTGATGTGCGGGCTGTTTTCAGCCCTGTGGCCAAGCTTGCAGAGAACTCTGCCAACGAATTCCAAGCAGATGCCGTTGATGGTTACCGCACGCTCGTTTCCCGCTGTGATATCGATGCAGTGATGGTGCTACAGGGCACTTGGCTGGGCTGGCTACCAATTCTGGCTGCTTCAGAGGCTGGAAAAGCGATCTATTGGGCGGGCAATCTTGATTTCGATCCCGAAAAAGATCAGCACGTGCGGGATACAATTGAGGAGTCCGGCGTTGCCTTCATGGCCGAGTTTCCGCGTCGCTTTGCACCTGCCACCCTTCGACTGCGCGAACTGATTGCTACGCGTCTTGGCGCCCCACAACTGCTTTTCTGTCATCGCCGCACCCCTGCTGCCAGCGGCGACCGTCGCCAGCAGCCCCAACAAGATCGCTCAGAATTCATTGAGCTGATTGACTGGTGTCGCTACGTGGTCAATCGTGAACCGATCCACGTCGCCTCGACGTCCCACCAAATCAATGAAACGTCAGGGTACCGATCTCTCAGCCTCGACTTCGCCGCCACAGAGAAACTTCCTGCAGTCACTGCCCAGATCAGCAGCGGTAACTACATTCAGCAGTCATGGCAGGAAGCCATCGGATTCCGTCCACCCTCGGCCATGCAAATCTGCTGTGAACGGGGCGTTGCCTTCGTTGACCTGCCTTCCAATCTCGTCTGGTTCGACGACGCCGGTCGCCATCTGGAATCACTGGAGACCGAACTGCCGGTGGGCGAGCAACTGCTGACACAATTTCATCGCTCCGTCACGAGTCTGCTGCGAAACATGAGCGACTTGAATGACGCGTATCGAGCAGCCTCTATTTTTTCGGCAGCACAACAGAGTGAAATCACAGGTCGTCGCATTGATGTCTGAGCAAGACCCGGATCACACGACACCCGGATCACGCCATGCCTGGATCAGGGTACCGTTGAGCGTGCTGACGGCATGATTCCAGCAATCCATCGATCATGCCTACCCACCTGATTGCGGTTGAGCAGAACACCGTTTCGCATCGAAGCCTTTGTTCAGAGCCCTGTTGTTGCTCAGAGCACCATTTCGCCCAAAGAGCCTGGTACCCACTGCCACAGAACTGGAATGCGGGGAGACAGAAGTGGCACGCGGGGATACAGAAGTGGCACGCGGGGATCAGGGACCACACCTTCGAACCATGAACACTCACCATCACTCGGGAACGGCAATCACCTCTCGCCCGTTCCTCGTCGACATCCCTTGCCATAGATCGAGGTCGATTGAATCCGTGACGAAACGCACAGAACCATCCAACAGAGCGACAGTCACGCCACCCGTGTGATAACTTCGTGAAGTCACCGCGGCGTAGGTTCGCGGCACAGGGCTTGTCGCGTCTTTTCCCTCACGGAAATTCGTGAAGTCAACATCGTAATCGTTACCCAAACTGTTGAGACAGATAACTTTCTTGTTGGGTGAAAAGGTCGTCGTGAAACCAGTCTGATGCACCCTGCCATCGACCCACTCGGTATGCCCGGTCTGAGTCTTAAGAGAACCTCCATATCCGCAAATCTGACTCTCGACGCTTGGCATCGCCATATTGCCCGTGATAGCAGAGTCGCGAATGTAAGGACTCCAAGCTTTGACTTCAGCGAAGCCCATAGTGTGCGACAACCCATCCAAGCAATCCCGAAACTTTCTTCCACGCCCAGCCGTGAACATGCCCTCACCCACGGTTTGACCTTGCCTGTTCTCGGAATCATAGACAAACCATTTCCCAGCCGAATAGGCATAGTTAATCGGGTAGTGAATCGCCTCTCCATTGGCTCCCGTTCGCAAACGATCATTCGGTTCACTCGGACACAGGTAAGTCGGCACCCGAAAACTTGCAATGGGCCGATCAACACCATCGACACGAATCTTGGAGGTTTTGTAACCTCCGGAAAAATCAATTGCCTCAGCCAGTGAAATCGCCTCCAGGAATGGCAAAATCCTTGCCTGAGCTGACCAGCCATCTCCTGTCAAAGCCGGCTTCGTCCAAGCCGGTGGAAGCTGTTTCATCGCCGACTCGTAGTTGTGACAGGCCAGCATGACCTGCTTGATGTTGTTCTGACAGCTCATTCGCCTAGCAGCCTCTCGGGCAGCTTGTACGGCGGGCAACAACAACCCAACGAGAATTCCAATGATGGCAATGACAACAAGAAGTTCAACCAGGGTGAACGCTGAACGAGCGGCAAAACGCGGCATGAAAGTAACTCCGGAGACAGCAAGCTGTTAATGAGAATCAATCGCAACAAGGGTAGTTTTAACCGTCAGTCTGACTTTACGCAACGATCGCAGCGAAAAAAACAAGAAAAATTTGAGCGAGCTGCTCCCGCTGCCGTCCGAACCGGTACGTCGCACGCACAAAATTCGCTCAAAGCATCAGCGGCCGCTCAACCACTGCTCGATTGCTCGCCGATTCGATGGAAATGCCATCTCCGAGAGATGCTCTTGGGTGGGCTTCACCCACAAAAAGCTGTCCAACTCACCATCTGCAAGCTGAATCACTGCCTGATCGACCACGCGACAGAGATAGAACAGGTCGATCACCGGCGAGACGGCCCCAGCGTAGTCGTAGAGATTCGGAAAAGAGGTCAGATAGGTTGCTTCGCTGACGCACAGACTGGTTTCCTCGAGCACTTCTCTGCCCAAAGCTTGCTCAATCGTCTCGTTGCGATCCACGAAACCGCCCGGCAATCCCCACTTCCCTTTTCCAGGCTCTCGGGCCCGCCGCACCAAAAGCAACTCTCCTTGCTCGTTAGTCACCAACCCACCAACCGCAGCAACGGGGCCAAAGAAGTTGGCAAACCCGCATTGCATGCAACGGAATGGCACACAACCTTGGGTCTCAGTTCCAGCTTCCTTGCCACACCGGGGACAAAACCGACAGGCTTTTTCGATTGACGTAGAACCCTTCACTGCGTGTGCTCACTTCTATTGGCGACATGGGTAGGGACTTCGCCCCACGCTGGACCGTCGGATAACCGATCAAGTTGATTTCTAACGTTGCACCTATTTCATGACAATTCCACCGATCCCGTCAAAACCCGAGAGCCACCAGTCATCTCGATAGCAGGATTGTGGGAGGCGTGATTACCAAGTCTTCCAACGTTTACCGGATCTTCAGTTTTCACGAATCACGATATCGTCGAAAGCATTGAGATCATCAAATGAGCCGATGCCCACTCGCCCAGCACCGAAATTACGATCAACCACTTCCATGTGGGGCTTGTTCATGTCATCGAAATAAACCTTGATCGTGCCGTCTGCTAGATTTCGGCTGACCTTCACTGTATGCCACGCATCATCCCATGGAGTCAATTTTTCATTCTTCGTGAGCGCGAGGCGGGGCGCTTCTTTCACGATCATGATCTGCCCACTGTGAGGATCAGGTTTCGCCCCGAGGTGCACATAATAAAAATGCTGATCATCCTGATATCCGAAGAACACACAACAATCACGATGATTCCCGGTATCTTTGGTACTGCGAACCTTGAAGGTGATGTCAAAGCTGCCGACCTTCAGGTCCTTAACCAACGCGACGTGCCCCGGACTTCGGACAGGTGGCTTATACTTGCTGCCTCTCGAAGTGATTTCGATCGCTGATCCACTGTCCGATTTTTTCAGCTGCCAACTTTCAGGGTCCAAAATTTCCCAACGGTCGGTGCCTTTCTCAAAGTTTTCTTCAAAGACGACTTCAGGTGCATCAGCCCGCACTGCAGTTGGCAATAAAAAACAGCATATCAGCAGCAACATTTTCAGCATCTTCTTCATGATTTGATCAGGCATTTCAGGGGACAGGTGGAAACGAAACACATTCAACGCGAGGTCGCAGAAGGACACACAGTTTAGCTCGCAAACTTGTTGTTGTGTGACCATGCATCAACAATACAACCACAACGATAGACTGGTGGACCTGAACCAATCGATTTGGCTTGGCTTGTCGTATCAAAAGAGGGATGTAACGACCAGTCTTTCTCTCTGCCACTTTGACTCCAGTTCTCCAAAACACATGGGAGATCCAACCATTACATTAGCGACCCCCGATTTAATTGCTCTGGTGACGTATGTAGTCGTGGTGATTGCCTTTGGCTGCTGGTTTGTCCGCAAGAGTGGCACATCAAATGAGTTCATGGCGGCCGGTGGCTCATTGCCGGGCTGGGCCGTCGGGATGTCGATCTTCGGTACCTACCTGAGCAGCAATACTTTTCTGGGCAATCCCGGAAAGGCTTACGGCGGAAACTTCAACGGCTATTTATTCACACTTTCGCTACCACTGGCCGTTTGGATCGCCGCCAGGTACTTCGTTCCTTTCTATCGCAAAAGCGGACAGATTTCCGCCTACCAGCACTTGGAAGACCGGTTTGGCTTGTGGGCCCGGACGTACGCCATGCTGTGTTACCTTCTGACCCAAATCGCTCGTGTTGGAACCATCATGTTTGGAGTAGCGATTGGTCTCCATGCACTGACGGATTGGGACGTCACCACCATCATTATCGCAACAGGCTTGCTCGTCACGCTGTACACGCTGCTAGGTGGCATTGAGGCAGTCATTTGGACCGATGTCGTCCAATCCATCGTCTTGATGGGGGGCGCGGTACTCATTTTTGGAATATTGATTTTCAGTATGCCCGAGGGGCCAACCCAAGCTTGGACGATTGCGAAGAGTGCTGGCAAAATGGAACTAGGTAGCTGGGACATCGACCCCACACAGAGCACTGTATGGGTGATGCTGCTGTTTGGCTTATTTATCAACCTCACGAATTTTGGAATCGACCAAAGTTTTGTACAGCGTTACCACACTGCTTCCAGTGAGCAGGAAGCCAAGCGAGCGGTTTGGCTTGGAGCGTTCATGTATGTGCCTCTTTCGTTACTATTCTTTTTCATCGGCGCCGCGCTCTTCTCTTATTATGAAACGCACCCCAGTTTGCTCGACGACGTGCGACAAACCGTAGCAACTCAAGATAATGTAGACGTGGCAACCTTGCAGGCAGCCGACATAGGCGATCGGGTGCTGCCCCATTTCATCGCCACAAAACTGCCACCGGGGCTTGCGGGCTTGTTGATCGCTGCCATTTTTGCTGCGGCCATGAGCAGCATTGATACGTCACTCAACTCCTCTGCCACCGTCATCCTGAAGGACTTGTACCAACGCTACTGTAAACCGGAGATCACAGAACGAGAAGCAATGTACGTTCTCAGAACAGCAACAATTGCCATCGGTTTTATCGGCACCATGACCGCACTTCTCTTAATTGGCCAAAAAAGCATTCTGGATGCGTGGTGGCTTTTGCAAGGTGTATTTTCGGGTGGAATGCTTGGACTATTCCTGCTGGGGATCATGACTCGACACGCCAATGCAGTCAGCGGTTTGATCGCAATCGTAGTTGGTGTCCTTGCAATTGGCTGGATGACATTGTCGCCCGACAATGATGTCCTGCCAGAAATGCTTCGCAATCCGCTTCACGCAAACCTTACCATCGTGGTCGGAACCGTGACCATCTTTCTCACAGGTCTTCTCATCAGTCGTCTTGCAAATCCGAACTCTGGTTTGAACTCTGGTTTGAACTCTGGTTTGAACTCAAATGCTGAGCCACAGCAACCGGTC
>Ga0315316_10002336_pt1 | contig 13610 bp, 12 predicted proteins | sample M160m3416metaG_FD_203702 | JGI IMG/M metagenome (GOLD analysis project Ga0315316, IMG submission 203702) | Ammonia-oxidizing marine archaeal communities from Monterey Bay, California, United States - M1 60m 3416 | ecosystem: Environmental > Aquatic > Marine > Intertidal zone | place: USA...
CTGAATTATTTCATAGTTATCCTAAATTTGATATAAAAGAACCATTACATTTAAATGAAATTGTTGAAATTGTAGATGAATATGATAATTGTGAAAGAACTATTGAAGAAAAAGAGGCATTTATATTTGGTTTATTTTTTGCGGATGGTTCATGTGGTAAATATAATACAAAATCATCGGGAATTAAATATAGTTGGGCGATAAATAAAGCGAATCGTAAATTAATTGAAATATCTAAGAAATATTTGATTGAATTATATGGAGATTCTACCAATTTTAAAATACTTGAAACTATAAAAAGTTCAGGATGTTTAAAATTAGTTCCTAAAGGAAGTATTAAAGTAATGGTAGATAAATTTAGAGATATTTTTTATGATAAAGATAAATTAAAAATAATTCCAGATAAAATATTGAATGCTGATTATAATATTCGTTTAAATTTTTTCATAGGTTATTTTTCAGGGGATGGATCTAAATGTAGAAATTCAAGAGTAAAAACAATTCGTTTTTCCAACAAAGGGAAAATTGGTAGTTCTCATTTATATTATTTAGTTAAATCACTTGGATATGAATGTAGTATTCAAGTAAGAAAAGATAAATTAAATATTTATAGATTAAATTGTTGTATTGGTACTGATTGGAGAAGGAAACAAAGGAAAGAACCTTATGTTGTAAAGAAAATGTTGGATTTGGGATATAATAATGAAAATGAATTTGTTTATGATATTGAAACCGAAGACGGTGTTTTTAACGGGGGTATTGGGGAAATTGTCCCTTCTAATACTGATAGTGTTTTTGTTAACTACAAAGTTCCCGATAAAATCGTAGAAGAGCATGGATTATTTAGTGATGTTGCTTTAAAGTGGACAATAGATGAAGCAATAGAGTCAGGTGAATTAATAACTCAAGGAAAATGGAAAGGAAAATTGGGTGAATTAGTACCATTACCATCACCTCATGATTTAGAGTATGAAAAGACATATTTACCGTTTATTTTATTTTCAAAGAAAAGGTATGCTGGATGGTTATATGAATTTGATGTAAAAAAACCGAAATATTTGGATTGTAAGGGTATAATTTTAAAAAGGCGAGATAACTGTAGATTTTTAAAAAAGATTTATGAGGGTTGTTTATATAGAATATTGAACAATCAATTGGATGATTCGATTAGATTTTTAAAGGAATCTTTGGATGATATTTTATACAATCATGAAAGAAAGAAGTATCCAATGAATGATTTTATTATATCAAAGACAGTAAAATCAATCGATAAATATAAAGTAGATAATAATACTCAAGAAATTTTAGATGATAAATATGAGAAATTAGAAAAGTTAATTATAAAAGCATATACAGATAATGAAATGAGAGATACTACAATAAACACTAAATTTACATCAGATAAAGTAAGAGAAAAAATATTAAAAATGAAGAAAGTATTTGAAAAGAAAGATATAACAGTAGATAAAGCGAAAGTATTATATCAGGAATCTTTATGTAGATATTCCAAAGATTTAGAAGATGATATAAAATTATTAGACAAAAAGAAATTCAGACAATTTAATCTTTTAAATGAAAAGATTCAATATTATGATATGAGAAAGGTAAATATTGCTCATGTAATGTTGGCTTTAAGGCAATTACATAGAGATCCGGGAAATGCTTTTGCTTCAAATGATAGAGTTCCATATTGTTTTATTGAAAGATTGGGTGTTCCAGAAAAAAGTTTATTACAAGGCGATAGAATAGAAACACCAAGATTTATTACAGAAAATGATTTACGAATAGATTATTTATATTATATTGAAAGGCAATTAGAGAAACCAATTATGCAATTATTTGAGCAAGTTGATCCAAGAGCTGCTAAACTATTTTCGAATATTAGACGAATTGGTAAGAATAGAAAATCAGGTCAAAGTGAAATAACCAAATTTTTTGGTGGAAATACAATTGGAACAAATAAAAAGAAGAAAATTAAAATAGAGATAGAAAGTGATAGTGATAGTGATATAGAAGTGCCAGTAAAACGTCGTAGAAAGAAAAAAGTAACAAAAAAGAAAAAATAAATATATATATAAATTAATTTTTAAAAAAATTTATGTTATATATTATATATATATAGATAATGGCAGTTAATGTATTAGATGTAAAGGAATACGCAGAATTATTTACAGAATTAGTCAAACTGATTACAATATTTTTAGTAGTTTATGTTCTTAATTCATATTCTACAAATAAAGGAATTTTTCAAGCAGAACCAATTGATATTGCAATTTATTATGCTTTAGGTGTAACTTTTTATCATCTTGTTGTAAAAAAATTAGTAGCTTTTAAATAGATAATATACAAACAAATTAAATTTAATTCAATCTTTATTAAAATTGAATTAAATACATATTGATAAACATTAATTATAAATTAATATGGGAGTCCCCGGCTATTATAAATATATTATAACGAATTTTCCATCTTGTATTAAAAAAGATAACAATTTTTTAAATCAGCCCTATCTTTTTTTTGATTATAATGGAGTAATTCATTCTATTGTAAACGATCTTTTAAAAGTATTTGAAGATGTAGATATTTCACAAGATGAATTTATAAAACATGTTTGTCAAGGAACAATTGAGTATACAGATAGAATTATTAAATATATTCATCCACAATTTGTTTATATAGCAATGGATGGAGTTGCTCCAAGAGCCAAAATGACACAACAAAGATTAAGACGTTTTAAGTCAGCAAAGGAGAGAGATATTTCAAAATTTGATAGAAATTGTATTTCTCCGGGAACAGATTTTATGTTAACTTTAGAACAAAATATAAATGAATATATTTCTAATCAAATACCAAAATATGTAAAAAGTACAGTTTTTTCTTCAACAGCAAATCCTGGTGAAGGTGAGCATTGTATAATGGATTATATTAAAAATGAATGTAAAAATAAAGATCGGCAATTGATTATTTATGGTTTAGATGCGGATTTAATTTTACTTTCAATGGCAACATTATTTCCGAAAATTTATTTATTGAGAGAGGTTCAATTTTTTGAAAGAAATTATATAGAAAATTTGGATACAAAATTATTACAGTTTAATTTTTTATGTATAGATAATTTGAAATCAAGTATGATTAAAGATATAGAAAGAAATTATCATATTCGTATAAAGAATAAAAATAGTTTTATAAAAGATTGGGTATTTATGAGTTTTTTTTTAGGTAATGATTTTTTGCCACATTTAAAGGCATTAGATATTTATAATAATGGTGTAAAACTGCTTTTAAGAACTTATTGTGATTTTTTAAAAAAGACCAAACAAACAATTAATGATTATTTAATTCGACCAGGTAATACAGTAAATATGTATTTCATTCGGAAGATATTTAATAAATTTGATAAAAATGAAGAAAATTATATTATTGAGAATATTAAACATTATAAACATAAACGTATTAGTTTAAATGATTATCCAATTAGATATTGTTATAAAGGTTGGAAAAATCGGTATTATGATTATTTTTATAAAACACATTCTCAACAGTATGTCCAAAAAGTAGTAAAAGATTATTTTAAAACAGTAATTTGGACGAAGGATTATTATTTTACAGGTTGTCCATGTTGGAGGCATTTTTATAAATATCATGGAGTTTTATTTCATTCAATGAATGAATTTATCCAAAATAATGATTTAAATTCAATTCAATTTGAAAAAACAGAACCATATACACCTCTACAACAATTAATGATGATTTTACCATCAAAATCTAGACATATTCTTCCTGAAGAATTTCAAAATTTAATGACTGATCCAGAATCTGAATTAATTGAATTTTATCCAATTGACTTTGAGTTACATACAATGGATAAAATACGTGATTGGATGTATGAACCAATTTTACCATATATAGATGATAAATTATTATTAAAATATATTTAAATAGATTGTATTTCATTTCTAAAAATACGACTTTGTGTTTCTTCATTAATAATAACATTTTGTCCTTGATTTTTATTAACAAAAGATTCTCTACATAACGCACATGACATTTTTTCATTACTCATTAACCATTTATCAATACATTTTTTATGATAACAATGGCCACAAGGTAATACTCTTTTGTATTCACCTTTTTTATATTTATTCATACAAATGGCACAACTAGTTTGTTGTGTAATTAAATCATCATTTTCTTTAATTTTTTCATATTTTGGAAGATGGGATAATATATCTTTCATTAATTTTTTCTTTTTCTTTTTTGGAGAAACTTTTACATTTATTCGAATATATCCACGATTATCATTATTTGTAATACGATGAATATCATCACCTGTTAATAAATCATAGAGAATGTCGTTGACATTGTTTAATATAAAATCATAATCAGCAATAAGATTTTCTGAATCAATAAGTTGATCAATCTCCATCAAGTATAATTTATGTGAATATTAATTTTCATAAGTTTTTACTCACATATATTTTGCTATAGATTTTTGAAGTAAAATATTGCGTTTATGATAGATATTTAATCATAACTGGATGAAATTTATAATTATTATTTTTAGCAAGATTTTGTAAAATTTGATAGTCTGTTTTAAGATAATAAGTTTCTAGATTTTTAAATTCAGGACAAAGATATATTTCAGTTATATTTTCTTTTTTTAAAAATGAATAAAATTTTTCTAAAACTTTAGTTCCTAATCCTTTATATTTATTATCCATATTTCTACAAATATTAAATAAATAATTCTTAATCTGGATTTTATCAGAATTTGTAGTAATATAATAGTATTCTAAATAAGAATAAGTTTCATAAAACTTTTCATCATTTGATATTTTTAAAACATTTTCATTATGGGATACAAAAGCAAAGAAAATAATAGAATTATTTTTAATACCAAATAATCTATATTTAATAATAGTTTTATCATTTTTAATATAATTAAAAAATGTATTTGCAATATCATTATCTTGTTTAAAACCTGTTATAAAGATATCTTTAATCTCCTTTTCCCAGTGTGGATTTTTTAAAAGAGCAACAAAAAAATCTTTATTATTTTTAAATACAGTTAATTCAATCATTTAATAATAATTAATTCTTTTTCTTTAATTTTTTTTTAATTTTCTTTTTTTGTTTTTCTAAATTATTAATCATTTCTATTTTTTGATTTGGACTAAATGCTGGAAATGTAATATTAGATTTTAAATATATTAATGCTTTTTCAATAATAGTAAGTACTCTTTCAGATTTTTCTTTTCTATTTTTTTCAAGAAAATCTGTTATTTGTTTAAATCCTAATCCAATAGCCATTGGTTGAAAAATTGGATTAATTTTTAATATATCATCAATTTCTTGAATATTATTTGTTAATTTTTTAAAAGGTGACATAATTTGATTTAATAAGTTTTTATATTTAGAACAAAATCAATTTTAAATTAATTTAATAAATTCATTAACAACTTCATCGCCAAATTCGCTAGTTGTTAAACTTTTTTGTGTTGTTGATGGATTTATATCTTTAGTAAAACAATTTCTTGATAATACATTTGAAATACTTTGTTCAATAAATTTTGCATAATCAGTTTGGCCTAATTGTCTTAACATCATTGCTAATGATAAAATTGTTCCTGTTGGATTTGCGATTCCTTGTCCTTCAATATCTGGAGCACTTCCATGAACAGGTTCATATAATCCACAATTATAATCATTTAAAGACATTGATGGCAACATACCTAAACTAGAAGACAGAATCGCAGCTTCATCAGAAAGAATATCTCCAAAAAGATTTGCAGTTACAATTACATCATATTTTGTTGGTTGTTTAACTAAAAAATAACTCATAGCATCAACATATTGATATTCAACTTCAACATCAGGAAAATCTTGTTTTATAAGATATGAACAAGTTCTCCATAATTTAGAAGTATTTAATACATTCGATTTATCAACAATACAAAGTTTTTTCTTTCTTTGAGATGCTAATTTAAAAGAATATCTTAAAATTCTATTAATTTCTTGACTCGAATATTTCATAATATCTTCCGCATAATCTGCTTGTAAAATTCCACACTCAGATTTATAAATACCTGCTGATAATTCTCTTACAAATACAATATCTGTTCCTTGAATTATATCACTCTTTACTGGAGAAGCATCTATTAAATTATTATAGACAACAACTGGTCGAATATTACTATATAAACCCATACCTTCTCGTAATCTTAGTAATCCCTTTTCTGGGCGAAGATCAGATTGTAATTTATTTGCTTCGGGGTGACCGACAGCACCTAATAAAACACCATCAGAATTTTTACATTGATTAATAATTTCTTTTGTGATAGGTGTTTTATATTGTTTATAACATGTATAACCAATCGGTAATTGTTTAATTTGAAATTTAATTGATGGATTTGTTTTTTGAATAACATTTAATAATTTTAATGCTTCATGTGTTATTTCTTTACTGATTCCATCACCAATTAATTCTATAATTTTGTATATTTTAGACATTTTTATAATTATTTATACTTAAATAAATGACGTTTATAATATTTAAACCAATTATAGATATATAAATAATGGAAAACGATAAATTAATTATCTTTGATACTACTTTAAGAGATGGAGAACAATCACCTGGTGCAACTCTAAATATTGATGAAAAAGTATTAATAGCAAAACAACTTTATGCTCTAGGTGTAGATGTATGTGAAGCAGGATTTCCAATTGCTTCAAATGGTGATTTTGAAGCAGTTAGACAAATTGTAGAAGAAACAAATAAAATAAAACAAAAAAGAATTAATGGTCCAATGACAATATGTGGTCTTGCGAGATGTTGTAAAAAAGATATTGATAGAGCACATGAAGCGTTAAAAAATGCTAAAAAACCAAGATTACATTTATTTTTAGCAACAAGTGATATTCATTTAGAATTTAAATTAAAAATTAGTAGAGAACAATGTTTGTTAAAAATTAAAGAAATGGTTTCATATGCAAAAACTTTATGTGAAGATATTGAATTTTCTCCTGAAGATGCTTGTAGAACAAATTTAGATTTTCTATGTCAAGCAGTTTCAGTAGCAATTAATGCAGGTGCTACAACAATTAATATTCCAGATACAGTTGGTTATATTACACCAAATGAAATGTATAATATTATTTCATATCTTAAACAAAATGTTGTTAAATTTAATGATGTTATTTGGTCAACTCATTGTCATAATGATTTAGGATTAGCTACAGCAAATACATTATCTGGAATTTTAGCAGGTGCTAGACAAGTTGAAGTAACAATAAATGGTATTGGTGAAAGAGCTGGTAATACTAGTTTAGAAGAAATTGTAATGACATTATCAACAAGACCACAAATATATCCTGTAATACATTCAATTAATACAATTGAAATAATGAAAACTAGTAGAATGGTTAGTTGTTTAACAGATATGGTTGTTCAACCAAATAAGGCAATTGTAGGTGTAAATGCATTCGCTCATGAAGCAGGAATTCATCAACATGGTGTTCTTCAAAATGAATTAACATATGAAATAATGAAACCACAATCTATTGGATTACAAAATAATTCAATCGTTTTAGGTAAGCATTCTGGTAGACATGCTTATAAAGAACGAATAATTAAATTGGGTTATACTGATATGACCGATGAAGAGATCAAAATAGTAGTAAAAAAGATAAAAGATTTAGCAGATATAAAAAAAAAGATAAAAGATGACGATATACATGCGGTTATAGTAAATGAAACTTTGTGTCAAGAAAATGAATGGAAAATTATTTCAATTGAAATAAATTCTAGTCACGAATCTAAATCAGAAGCTCATATATCAATGATAAATAAAGAACATAGATGTATTTCAAGAAAATCATCCGGAAATGGTCCTATTGAAGCAATCTATAATTGTATTAGTCATATTATTGGTATATCTACAAAATTAAAAACATATAAAGTGGATTCAATAACATCTGGGTTTGATGCTTTAGGTAGAGTATCTGTTAAAATCAGTAATGATAATACATTATTTTCAGGATATAGCACTCATACAGATATTATTATGGCAAGTGCATATGCTTATATTAATGCTATTTGTAAAATTAATTCTTCGAATACATAAAATATTTTTTATCTACAACGATATTCAGATGGTATTTTAGTACGAATTTTATGTAAAATTTTACTATTACAATGAAGGCATTTAATATAATTAATATCATTAATATTTTTAACTAAAATATGAGTATTTTTATTACATTTATTACAAATATATTGAATTTTTTTAGGTTCAGTTTTTTTTATAGTTTTTTCCATTTATAATATATTTATATACTATATTTTAAATATTAGTTAATCGAAATATATTTAGAAGTAAACATTTTTGACATAAATATAATGCTGCTTGACCTATATTAGCAGTATAAAGAGAATCACGTTTATTACAAATATCACAACAATTTTGAAGATATTTATTTATAATTGTTGCGACATCTTGTGAAATATTAACTAATATTATATGTTTACAATATTTCTTTTTACTATTAAATTGAATTTCTGTTATTGTATTAATAGGTGAAACAATTATATCTGTTCCAATTCTTATTTTAGTATATAATTTAAAATGTTTTCTTCCTCTACTTCTATGAAAAACAACTGATTTATTATTACAAATTTTTATTTTTTTAAAATCTATTGTAAGATTTTCAATAGTATATAATTCCATATATACTTTTAATATAAGTTAAAATTTAATTTTAAAGATATTATAAAATATAAGTATATATAAAACTATGAATAAGTCTAAAACTATTCGGAATTTTCAAGATAAAGATTATTCTACTTTTTTGGAAAATTATATTGGGGAAGAAGATTCAGATAATTCATTATTATCAGAAAATGAACTAATATCTTATATTGATGAAGAATCATCTAGTTCAAATGAATATCAACCAATTAATACTATTTATATTCCACCACGACGAATAATGCCGATTGATATTGATACTTATCGCATTATTTATACACATTTACATAAAAAATTACCATCAAATTTATGTCATATTATTACAGATTATATATCTAGACGTATAATTGTATAAAGATATTTATTCTATATTATATAATAATGGATATAAAACAAGTAATTATTTGGGGTCATAAAAATCCAGGTCATACTCATTATTGGATACATTATGCGTTTGACAGAGCATTTAAATATTTGGAATATAATACTTTGTGGGTAAATGATAGTAAATTATCTTTAGAATTAATTGATAATACACTTCCTTCATTATTTTTAACAGAAGGACAAGTTGACAAATATATTCCTTTAAATAATAAGAATTCTTATATTATTCATAATTGTAAAGTTGATAAATATAAGAATCTAGATAATGTATTATCCATACAAGTTTATACTAATAAGGTTCCGTTAAAAGAACACATTTATCAATATGATAAATGTAAATATTATAATTTAGTTCGTAAAAAATGTTGGATGCCATGGGCAACAGATTTATTACCAAATGAAATTCAACATATTATTAATACTGTTCATATAAAAGATAAAAAAGAAAATGCTATTTTTGTAGGTTCTGTTTGGGGAGGACAATATGGAAACATATCTGAAATTTATAAATATAAAAAAGCATGTTTGGATAAACAAATATTATTTCAGTCTATTAAAGGTGTTTCTATGTCAAAAAATATTGAATTAATTCAAAAATCGAAATATGCCCCAACTATTGTTGGAGAATGGCAAAGAAATTGTGGATATATACCATGTAGAGCATTTAAAAATATTTCATATGGAGGATATTGTATCACAAATAGTATTGAAGTTTATAATTTATTTAATGGAAAAATTTGTTTTGAAGAAGATCCATATAAATTACTTAATAAATCATTCAATTATATTAAAAATTTAGATGATAAACAATATTATGAATTAATTAATCATGTAAAAGATAAACATACATATGTGAATCGCATTAAATTTCTATTTTTCGTATTAAGTAAAATAAAAAAAAATTAAAATCGAATAGATTAGGTTCTATTACAGATTTTTATCGATTAACAACAGTTAAACCCTATTCATTTACAAAATGAAATCGCAATATGAGGTACATCCTCTTATCCAGATTACTGGAAAACAAAAATTACACATTGGAAGAAATAGAAAATGTGGACTTACTGAAAGTGTAGCCACTCCTGATTTAAAAATCAGTGCTTTACACGGTTATACTGAACAGGATGATTTTGTGGCATCTTGGATTGCTATCAAGAATAATATCCCGATTTATACTCGTGAAAAAAAGCAGAAATATATTAATGGACTCTATGAGACAAGATATATCCCTAAGACTATTCTAAAAGAACGCCAAACTGAATTGAATATAATGTTCAATAATATGAACCTTATTCCAGTTACTCTTTTTCAATATGACCCTATCGTTCTTGGAAAGAATGGAGATGAGATTTTGCCTAAATCAAAACGATACGGAGATAATTCATATATTAATCCAAAAGATATTGATGATGAATTTAAGAATCTATTTCAACAAAAGGCAAAACGTGAATGTTCAACTCATCATAAATTAGTGACACTGGAGAACATTGGAAAGAAGAAAATTTTTGGATATCAAACTAAAAATTATACTTCTTTAACCACCACATGTGAAACAATTACTGATAACTCGTTAAAAAATTCTTTTATTAAAGAAACTTTTAACGCATGTTCTTCCAAACAAATTGTTGATAAGTCTTCGACATATGATTTTGTTGTTGATGGATTAAACATGTTACATGGTTGTTATCATCCAACTTCTGCCTATCGTGCGAATATTCATCAAATCGCAAAAGATTATAGAAAAGATCATCCCGAATGTGGAAACGAATGGCTTAAATGTTTATTAGTAATGAGAGCACCTATATGTGATTCTAATGGATTTTATCCAGGTGGACAAACTAGGAATGAACTTCTTAAACCATTTTTGTCTTGTCGCAAGTTGAAACAGGCCAAGAATAAATGGTCCGCCCAAGAACTATCTTTTAATGTTGGAAAAAAGGCAAGAGTATATGTTGATGTTTTATACGTTTGGCAAACAATTGAAATTCCAATTGGATGGGCAAACGAATGGCGTAGAACTAATAACTCTTATACAATTGAAAATCAATCGTTGGAACTTATTGAAGAGGATACTAAAACGTGTCGTTGGAATGATGATATAGAACAGATTAATTGTTATACTGGAGTTAAAGGTGGATATAATATTATTTCTGAACAAAATGGCGGTGGTTGGGAAACCGTTCAAAAGAAGAAGAAAAACAAACGAAATAGAAGAAAATTTTAAATAATGATCTTTTATTTTGTATTTGCTTAAAATTTAAAATATAATAAAGAATGGGACTGGAATATAATTTCACTTAATATTAATAATACAGATTAATTAAAATTGAATTAAGATAATCATAGTTAAATTATAAATTAACGTTTTTAAAATGGTTAATATACTTATTAAAAAAATTGAAGAGTCTCTTACTGAGACAGAAGATATTGAATTACTTAAAAAAATTTGTGAACCTTATCCATTTGAATTAGATAATTTTCAAAAACAAGCTTGTTTTAGAACTTCTAAAAATGAAAATGTATTGGTTACAGCGCACACTGGCTCTGGCAAGTCAATCATGGCCGAACACGCCATATTAGAAAGTATTAGATTAGGGAAAAAGGCAATTTATACTTCGCCTATTAAATCTTTATCTAATCAAAAATTTTTTGAATTTACTAAAAAATTTGCCGATAAAATGTCAGTAGGAATTTTAACAGGAGATATTAAATTTAATCCTGATGCTGATTGTGTTATTATGACAACAGAAATTTTACGGAATCTTTTATATAAAAAGAATACTAATAATGAAATTCTTGAAAAAACTTTAACAATTGACATTGATATTTATAATGATGTTCATGCTGTTATTTTTGATGAAGTTCATTATATTAATGATAAAGATAGAGGTAAAGTTTGGGAAGAATGTATTATTTTATTACCTTCTAAAATTAATTTGGTTATGTTATCTGCTACAATTGATCGGGCAGAAGATTTTGCCCAATGGGTTGAAAATGTTAAACAAAAACCAATGAATTTAATCCCTACATCTCATCGTGTTGTTCCACTTAAACATTATTTTTATATTCTTGCTAAGATGCCTAAAAATAAAACAGATAAAAGAGGAAAAAAATATGATCAAAGATATTTACAACGAATTAGAGATTATTCTAATAAAATGACTTTAGTTGTAGATGATAAAGGTAATTATTTTAATAATGCATATGAAGAGATTAGAAATCTTATGAATGATTGTTACAAAAATTATAATAGAACCGCTGAATCTTATCTTATTAATACTTTGCTTAATGAACTTAGTTTAAAGGGAAGACTTCCTTGTTTATTTTTTGTATTTTCAAGAAAAAAATGTTTAAGATATGCTAAATATGTTGAACATTCTTTAAATGATTCTCAACAACAAGCTGAAGTCAAAAATACAATTTCAAAACAACTTCATAGACTTGAAGAACCTTCTATTTATATTAATTCACCTCAACTTCTTGAAATGCAAGATATGTTAATGAAAGGTGTTGCTATTCATCATTCTGGTTTAATTCCTGTATTAAAAGAAATTATTGAAATATTATTTTCAAAAGGATTAATTAAAGTTCTATTTGCTACTGAAACTTTCGCAGTTGGTGTTAATATGCCAACTAAAACTGTTATTTTTACTGATTTATGTAAATACTCTTCTGAATCTGGATTACGAATGATGCATACGCATGAATATTTACAAATGAGTGGTAGAGCAGGAAGACGTGGTTTAGATAAATTTGGAGATGTTATTATATTACCTAATATGTGGCGAAGAGATTATGACCCACCCGGGGAATCTCTTAAAACAATGATGACAGGAAAATCACAAGTTATTACTTCTAAATTTGATCTTAATTATCAGTTTCTATTGAAAGTTATTTTAACAGAAAGTTCTAAAATTAGTGGATTTATTGAAAATACTCTATTAAATAGAGAATACGTTCAACGAAAATATTATCTTCAAAGAGAACTTGAAAATTTAAAAGAAACTGTTGATAAAATACCTGAATTACAATATACAGATGAACAATTTGATGAATATTATTATTTGCTACATCCTCAAGAAAGAATTTCTTTTGGAGGATTTGCTGTTAAAATGAGTAAGAAAGCAATTAAAACTAATCAAAAGAAAATTAAGGCATTTAAAAAAAAATCAGGATTTATTAAAGAATATCAAAAGTATCTTGAAAATTATGATATTAAAGCAGCATACAGAAAACTTCAAAGAGATTTTGAACATAATAATAGTATTATTTATTATGAATTGATTAAAGTTTTACGCTTTTTACAAGAATATGGATATATTAATTTTGGAGAAATTTTAGATACAATTAATCCTGATGAAATTGGTGCTAAACATATTACACAAAAAGGTGTTATTGGAAGTCAAATTAATGAATGTAATGAAATTCTTTTAACTGAATTAATTGTTAATGGAATTTTTGATGAACTTGATATAT
>Ga0315316_10002340_pt1 | contig 13602 bp, 11 predicted proteins | sample M160m3416metaG_FD_203702 | JGI IMG/M metagenome (GOLD analysis project Ga0315316, IMG submission 203702) | Ammonia-oxidizing marine archaeal communities from Monterey Bay, California, United States - M1 60m 3416 | ecosystem: Environmental > Aquatic > Marine > Intertidal zone | place: USA...
GCATAATCAGGTTGGATACCATTTTTTATAAGTATCGGAAAAGCGGTGTCCACACAGACAATTAAAAATTGTTTTTGAATACGATGTAGGTGAGGAAGTATAAGGTCAAGAGATGGTCCGGCGCTTACTAAAATTCCCGGCTTGCCTTGATGTAAGTTTTTTAAGGTGTTTATACCGGGGGAGCATATTACAACTTTTTTGTTTAAAGAGTAATTCTCTTCTTCCAAATTCCTGAATATTGATGGGAATCGACGTTCAAGTAATAAAACTTCCAGAGCATTAGTGAGTAAGGGAAAGGTTGATGGAATGCATTTAAAGGATGGGGCGTGAAATAAAACTTCTAATGAATCCACTTGGCCCTTGCTAATAAGTTCCATTTCATAGTTAATTTCATGAGAAACCTTTATCTCGTCGGTGCCACAAATTAAACGGAAGCGTTGATCTTCAAGAATTTGTGTCAGATCCCTTAAGTTCAAGGCTGCTGTAAGAATTTCAAGATTGAGTTCTATCACTAGAAGGCATCCGTCTGGGCCAATTTTTTTGAGAATGGTATTCAGATGGTAACCTAAGCCAAAACCATATAGACAGATACGATCCCCGGGATTTAGTTTTTTGGCGAAATTAAGTGCTTCTTTTTCCGGGTCATAGCTACTATGAAGCAAGATATTTTTATAACGCAGTGTAAGACAAGAAGTTGAAAGAACGGAAATATTTTCAGAAATAGTTTTAGGGAGATTTTCTTGAACAGAAGTGCAAGCCTTCAGAGACTTGATGTTTTTTTCGAAAAAATTATTTCCCAATAGTGCGTCTCGGTATTTCATTTTAACTATCATATCATCAATTGAGTTGCAATCGTTTCTGAATTGCTTTAAAAATTATCTATACTTATCATGATTTATGAAAGATATTCATGTCTATTCCCTCTGATAAAGCAGTATCACAAATTCGTATACTTTCTGATGATCTGGCTAACCAGATTGCCGCTGGAGAAGTAGTAGAAAGACCTGCTTCTGTGATCAAAGAACTTGTCGAAAACTCTATTGATGCCCAAGCAACTCTCATTCGGCTAGATATTGAAGGAGGAGGTAAAAAGAAAATACGTGTCATGGATAATGGCATGGGCATGACACCGAACGAATGCCTTTTAGCTTTTTCCCGCCATGCTACGAGCAAGATCTCTCGTTTTGAAGACCTTCAAAACATTCGATCTTTAGGGTTTCGTGGTGAAGCCCTGCCTAGTATCGCTTCTATTGCTAAAGTTCGTTGTACAAGTGCCCGCAGTGAAATTGAAGGTGGCAAGTTGGTTGTAGTTGAAGGTGGTGAAGTTATAGAAGAAAAGGATGCGTCTTGTTCTCGAGGAACAACAATTGAAGTGGCACAATTATTTTATGTTACCCCCGCACGCAGTAAATTCTTAAAAGGTGACTCAACTGAATTTTCACATATAACACAGATAGTCACGCAACAGGCTCTAGCTTATCCAAATATCCAATTTCACCTAACCCATAATGGTCGTGAGGTTATAAATACTTTACCCACCGAGCAACTTCATTATCGCATTGCTGAATTATTTGGTCCTGACCTTGCTAAATCCCTGATTGAGGTTGATGTGAAATCTGGAGACTATCAAATGAAAGGATTTGTATCTAATCCTGTTTATACTCGCCCCAGCCGTAACGCTCAGTATTGTTTTGTCAATGGTAGGTTTGTGCGTGACAAAGTTATTCTGCATGCCACTCAGCAAGGATATAGTCACCTTTTACCCAAGGGTCAGCACCCGGCAATGTTTCTTTATTTGATGATGGATCCTAAATTAGTAGATGTGAATGTTCACCCCTCCAAAGCGGAAGTCCGCTTCGCATTTCAACAGGATTTGCACCAGTTTGTGGCCCATGGTGTACTCGCTGCCCTAGAAAAAAACCATCAAGTCAACCTGACTAAACGTGAAGAAACAGATATCTCTATTCAAGAGTCACCTCATTCTTTTTCACAAGAATTAAATTATAAGGTGCTGCAGTTGAATGACAAGTCTGCTCCATCTTTGCATGGTAACCTTTCGCAACCCGTGAGAGCTATGCTGAGGCCAGAAGAGTCTGCGATGTTATCACAGCAGGTCAACTGGTTCGATAAGACACCAAGTCCAGTTTCAAACCTGATATATTCCGAGTTTGAGCCACTGGGACAGTTGGATCGTTCTTTTATCATTATGCAGGGTAAAAAAGGAATACTGGTTGTTGATCAACATGTAGCTCATGAAAGAATTTTATATGAACAGTTTAGAGGTGCTGCTAAAAACCATAAAGTAGAAGTACAGAAACTTTTGTTTCCTCTTCCTATAGAGCTTTCTGCCGAAGACACAGAAGTGTTGACTCCGAACCTTCCTCGCTTGCTCGAGCTTGGTTTAGAGTTGGTATTGTTTGGAAAGAATGAATTTTTACTTCGTTCAGTTCCTGCAATACTTAAAAATGGTGACCACGAAAACCTTATAAGGCAAACTATTGATGCTCTCCCACGAGAAGCGCATGATGACGTCCTTAATACAAAGTATGAAGATTTACTAATCATGATGTCGTGTCGCAACGCAATTAAGATTAACCACACTCTAAACTTCGACCAAATCCAGAAGCTAATCTCCGATCTCGAAAAAACTTCGATGCCTTATACCTGTCCGCATGGAAGACCCATCTCCTTACTTTTTGATATTAACGATATTCTGAAAAAGTTCCTTCGCCGCTAGCTCTTTAAGGTACTTGTTCAGTTTTTCATTCTCTTACATGCTAGGATGCTAACAACGGACGATATTTTTTTATATTCTTGGTGAGTTTTTTAGCTTTAAAGCAGTCTGTTTTTTTCTAGCTGTCGGAAACTTTTTTTAATCATCGCTTCTTGATCTTGAACGAATATTAACGGCCCATTTAAGATCCAGTAGGAACTTATCTCGGCTAATGTCATTAACTTTTCGGAATAAGGTAAGTAGTTTTTGTTCGTCTTTTGTGTTGGTTACAAGATTGTCTTCCAGAAAACCTTTGAGCATTAAGCGCCCATTTTCAATACTGCCACTAATTACTTCCGGGTTTTGAATTATATTTTGTGTGTTTTCTAAGCCAGAAGTGTCTAAGTCTTCTGGAACGATTTTAGTGGTCAGGAGTTGGTCGAGTGAGATATTAGCAAGTTTTGCTAGTTTGACCATAACCGATACGGGTGCATCTCTTTCTCCCGCTTCGTATCGGACATAGGTTCTGTGTCCAATTTCAAGAACCTTTGAAAGGGTCATTTGTGTACAGTTAGTTTTATTTCGGAGAGTTTTTAAATTTTCGGAAAGAATTGTCATGATTTTCACACTAGGTGATAAATCATTAGTCAGGCTAACTCAACACCATTTTTTCTTAAAAACTTATAAGCTTCATCTATCCAGAAACGTTCTTTTTCTAGTTTGTAGTCAGGTAGATCTTTGGATGAGCCAACAATGCTTTTCATGTAGTCGATAGCTTCTTGTTTTTTTCCTTTTTTATCAAGAAGTTGGGCGAAGTGGTAATAAGCTTTAAAAAAATGGAAAGAGTTTATAACTTCTCCATATACTTCGAGAGCTTTGTCTTCATTACCCGACAAACGATAGCTTTCGGCCAACCCAAAAATTGCATTGCCATAATCATATTTCTTTTCAATAGAGGTAAGTTTCTCTAAAGCAATGGCGGCTTCTTCATAGTTTCCCAGACCATGCAAGCATTTAGCTAGACCGTAACGTGCTTCCAACATTTCGGGATCACGTTTGATAGCTTCTTCAAATTGTGGTATGGCCTGCCCGAAATTTTTTTGCTCCATATAAGCCTGCCCAAGCTTCTCATAGTGAAAGGCCTTATGGTGTTTGCCAATTAGCTCTTTGAGCTGTAGAGTCTCTTCCGTTTCCACTTCCTTGCGTATTGGAGTGATGGAGGAGGAACCTGCTTTACTATTAATGGCTCGGTTTTTCACTACAAAAAAATAAGCAAACGCCCCGATAGGAAAGAGGATTATCATGATGATGATCCAAACAAAATGTTCTCGGCGTTGGATGCAGTCCAGACACATCCATACCATGAAACCAGCGGCAGCATATATAATTATATCGGTCAAAGTAACCTCAGAGATCAAATGGTTGGATACTATGATTCTTACACATAACAATCCTCAGCTTTCAACTACATTATTGCTTTCATCTAGAAGAATAGTTTGAGCATTAATTTTTTCTTTATCAGTATCTATCATACCATAAGCCGCAACTATGATGCGATCATTTATCTGTGCCAGGCGAGCTGCTGCGCCATTGATTGAGAAGATTCTAGACCCCCGTTTGGCGGTTATAGCATAGGTGACGAATCTGACTCCGGTGTTAATGTTATAAATATGCACCTGTTCAAGAGGTAGAATGCCGGCCTTTTCCAACAGTTCCTCATCAATGGCGATGCTGCCTTCATAATCAATTTCCGTTGCTGTTACACGGCCACGGTGAAGTTTGGACTTAAGCATTATTCTTTGCATCAGAATTCCTCAATAATACAATTATCAATAAGCCGTGACTTGCCGATCTTCACTGCTAACGCTATCAGTGTTCTGTCACAGATTTGTTCTTTTTCCTTGAAGCTTTTTGGGTCACAAATAGAAATATAGTCTATTTCTACTCCCCCTTTTTCTAATAGGCATTGTTGAATTAAATGGCTGATTACTTTTGCCGATGTGGTTCCCTGTCGGATAATATTGAGAGCTTGTTTTAGGGCCCGTGATAAAGATAGAGCGGTTATCCTCTCTTGAGGTGATAAATAACAATTTCTTGAACTCATGGCAAGGCCATCAGCTTCCCTTACAATAGGGACACGAATAAGGGCAATATCGAGGTTTAAATCCTCAACTAAAGCCTCGATGACAGCAAGTTGTTGCCAGTCTTTTTCGCCAAAATAAGCTTTATTAGGCTGGATTATATTGAATAGCTTTAATACTACAGTGCTGACTCCATTAAACAAATTAGGTCGACTCTTACCGCATAAACTTTTGGTAATTTTCTTTACTTGTAAATAGGTTCTATGGCCTGATGGATACATTTCCTCATTAGTTGGATGAAAGAGAACATCCACACCGACTTCCTTAAGCTTTTTGATATCACTCTGCAGTTGCCTTGGATAGGATTCAAGGTCCTCATTAGAGCCAAATTGAGTTGGGTTTACAAAAATACTTACCACTGTTCTATCACAACTTTCCAATGATTTTTTGATCAAGTTTAAATGGCCCCCATGTAGACAGCCCATGGTTGGTACAAAACCTATATTTAGGTCATTTTCTTTAAACAATCGAGTAACACCTTTCATTTCGGAAATGGAAGATGCAACTTGCAAGACTTTAGATTCAGTTTCCATCATTAACTTGTTTCAGTCTTCCTTGTTTTGAATGATAGATGTGCTCTTGGCTCGGAAATGATTCAGTTTTAACTTCTTCTATGAATTCGGTAACCGCAATTTTTAAGTTGTCAGCCAGTTGAGCGTATTGTTTTACAAATTTAGGAACGAAATCTTGATTCAATCCGAGAAGGTCATGAAGAACTAAAATTTGTCCATCACACTTTGCTCCTGCTCCAATGCCAATGGTAGGTATTTTCAGCTCTGAGGTGATTTCTTCTCCTAGTTCAGACGGGATACCTTCAAGAACCAGAGCAAAAATGCCAGCGCTTTGCAGGTCACTTGCATCCTGTTTGATTTTTCGGGAGTCGAGATAGTTTTTACCCTGAACTTTATAACCGCCAAACTGATGAACAGATTGTGGGGTCAAGCCAATATGGCCCATGACGGGAATACCCGCCTGAGTAATTGTCAGAACTCTGTCTGCCATAATTGCTCCTCCTTCAAGTTTGATGGCAGATGCTCCTCCATCCTGGATAAGACGACCAGCATTTGTCACCGCTTGTTCGACTGATACCTGATATGACATGAAAGGCATGTCGCTCACCACTAAAGCACGTTTAGCTCCTTGTTTGACAGCGCGGGTGTGATAGATCATATTATCCATAGTCACTGAAAGGGTATTCTCTTGCCCTTGAGAAACCATTCCCAGTGAATCTCCCACGAGGATGATATCTAAATCTGTTGCATCTAAAAGTTTTGCGAAATTGTAGTCGTAGGCAGTCAGGGCGGTGATCTTTTCCCCTAAGTTTTTTCGCCTTAAAATTTCTGGAACTGTGACAGGCCTAGTAGCCATAATCTATATATCAAAAGGTTAAGGCTTGGGTCAAAAGGGAGGAGGTATCAATATGTGATACGACTGGCAAATGCCACAGAAGAAGTGAAGTTATTAAGAAGAACGTCTGTAAAAATTTTAAGGCCTCCGATGGGTCCTCGAATTACGTTCCCTTGACTTTCAAAGCTTCCTTCGTCCCGGTCCGTTAGGATCCAAGCGGGTTATAGTATTCTCTACCTATTTTATGGCTGTTGACCTTGTTAATCAACTCTTCTAGGTCACATTTTTTTTCAACAAAGTCGATCTCGTTAGTATTTATAACCAAAAGGGGCGTATCTGAATAATAAAAAAAGAAATTATTGAAGGCTTTATTAACCGAATCAAGGTAGTCTGGATCCATAAAAGCCTCATAATCCCGATTTCGCTTGGAAACTCTTTCTAGCAATACCTCGGTACTCGCTTGTAAAAAAATTACCAAATCGGGTTTCGGAGCTTTAAGGCTGATTAGGTTAAATATTTGATTGTACAAGTGAAGTTCATGATCTTCCAAATTAAGCTGGGCGAATATTTTGTCTCGTTGAAACAAGTAGTCGATCACAACCACGGAGTTGAATAGATCTCTTTGTGCAAGTTCTGTATATTGATTATAACGGCTGAGTAAAAAAAAAATCTGAGTTTGAAAAGAATGGGTTTCTCGATCCTCATAAAATTTTGCAATAAAAGGATTAGAATCGTTCTCTTCAAGAATTACCCGGGCACCATATTTCTGCTCAAAAAGATTGACTAAAGATGTTTTTCCGGCGCCTATAGCACCTTCAACAGCTATGAATCTGGGCTCTATTGTTTGATTGGTCATTTTATTGAGATCAATAGGCTTTTAACCGATTGAAAACCTCCTTAATCTTGAGTTTCAGTTCGCTGCTGCCTATGGTTCATCTATTTAAATAACCGGCCCATACGCTAAAGCTATTTTTTTATTGAGTATTTTATTGACCATAAGCAGAGAAAAATACTATAGAGGTTTCATTTTTTCTGTCTTTAATTTTCCGCAGAACGTCATTCTTTTTAAGTTTGTATCAATTTTATTTAATGTTTATGGATAAAGACAAAACAAACTCAGCATGTGAGAAATCCACTATTTTTATAATAATCGGGGCTGTTTTGCAACGATAAATGGATATAGTCGGTAACCCCTTTGCCTGCCTAGTCTTCCAATCGAATAATTTTATATTTATGCTCTGAATAGCCAAAAAATATTGGCGGCTACTTTAAGAATGATTATTATATTATGCTATTTTAAAAACTATTTGAGAATTTGATGCCACCTAAACATTATAGTTTTAAGGTAAAAGGTGTTCTAATAAAAGAAACGGATAAATCTGAGGAGGATTTTAGCATTTTCATAATGGCGATGGATGATAACCATGCGGTAATGCTTGTGCGTGAACATTTACGAAACCATGCCCCAAAAGGACGCTCCATAATCAAAGGAGTAGAAAAAAAAACAAATTAAACCTAGCAATTTGGTTTTATTACCTATGGTTTTTTTAATTGTTTAACATAACTTTTATTCAGAAAAATCAGCTTGGTTTTGGAGGGATTGTGCCTTTTGAGGTAGGGGGGAGAATCTTTCATAGATTACCCTTTCAGGGTGATTGCCTCTATAAAATTCACTCAGCTCCCCTGGGTGAATTTTTTATATCGATCAATATCTTTCTAGATCGGGATCAATTTTTCCATTGCTTAGGTGTTCTAGAAGCCGACTGGCTCGAAATATCTTTGTGGCGACATAGTCGTTGTTTTTTATATGGACTCTAAAAGTATTGATTGCTTATGAGTTAATATCTATAATCGAAATATGAAAAACATAAAGATTATATTTGGTGTGTCAGCGGGTATAGCAGCCTACAAGGCCTTGGAGTTGGTACGTCTTTTGGTAAAAGAAGGAGCTGAGGTGAGGGTTGTGATGAGTGCAAATGCTCATAAGTTTGTAACCCCGCTTACTTTCGAGGCCCTTTCCAGGTCTCCTGTTTACTACTCACTGTTTGATGCTCAAAGGTCGATGGAACATATTCGTGTTACCGAAAATGCTGATCTCCTAGTTGTAGCTCCTGCTACCGCATCCATACTAGCCAAAATGGCTAATGGTCTCGCTGACGATCCTTTGTCATGTTCGCACCTGGCATTTAAGGGGCCGGTGCTGGTTGCTCCAGCTATGAATCAGGAGATGTGGGGGCATGCCGCGGTTAAACAAAATATTGCTACCCTTAAATCCAGAGGTGTTGAATTTATTGACCCAGAGCCGGGTGAGCTTGCTTGCGGAATTATTGGGCAAGGACGTTTGGCTGACATAAATGTTATTTTAGACAAGATTAAGAATTACTTTATTCCGCGTGGTGACTTAAATAGTATAAGGTTTCTCATCACAGCCGGGCCCACTCATGAAGCTATTGATCCGGTTCGCTACCTGTCTAATCCTTCTTCCGGTAAGATGGGTTATGCTCTGGCTGAGCAAGTAATGGCCAGGGGAGGTGAGGCGATTCTTATAAGCGGGCCGACTAATTTAAAGCCACCACTGGGTGTGGATTTTAAACCCTGTAAAAAGGCGGATGAGATGAATTGTTTGGTTCAGGAGCATTTAGAAGAATGTGATGTGTTGGTAATGGCTGCAGCAGTGGGTGACTTTGCTGCAGAGAACCTAGAAAAGGAGAAAATCAAAAAACAAGGTGATAAAGGCCTAACTCTTAAGTTGGTAGCGACTAAAGATATTTTGCTGGAAGTTGCTAAACGAAACCTGGGTAAAGTGATAGTTGGTTTCGCTGCAGAAACTCAGAATCTAGTAGAAAGTGCTCTGGAAAAATTAAAAAAAAAGAACCTAGACCTCATCGTTGCTAACGATATAAGCTCCCCCGGAATAGGCTTTCAATCTGATTCTAATAAGGTGACGATCATTGATCGTGAACAGAACATTGAAAACCTACCTCTCAAATCGAAGCATGAGATAGCCGATCTCCTGCTTGACCGAATTCTCTCTATAGTCAAAAGTATTTAAAATTGTAATTTTATTATATTTATTTTATCAGGGTGCGCTTTTAGCGCAGCGAAATCCTATGCCGGTATTTCTCATGCGAGGTGTTGTTGCATTGCGATAGGTCAAGTCGACATATTCAGCGGTATTTCTCCAGTTTCCTCCGCGGATAATTTTATACTGTCCCTTTTCAGGGCCTTTTGGGTTTTCTTTGGGAGAAAATAAATAGTACTCCGGGAAATGCCAGTCTTGAACCCATTCAGAAACATTTCCGGAAAGATCATAGATACCATAATCTGACTTGCCTTTTTCATAGTAGCCTACTGACACAGTCCTTTTCTTTTCCTCATTGAAATTTAGCTTTTCTGAGTTGGGTAGAGAGTCGCCCCAGGGATATTTTACTGGGCGCTTGCCTCTACTTGCTTTTTCCCACTCGGCTTCTGTTGGCAGCCTTTTCCCGCTCCACTTGCAGTAAGCCATGGCTTCTTTCCAGGAGATACCAACCACGGGCTGCTGGTCACCTTTAAACTTAGGGCTTTCCCAGCCCAGGGGTTTTTTTGCTTTGGTTTCATCCACGTACTTTTTGTACTTCACATTGGTCACTTCATAAATATCTATTTGGAAGGCATCGAGGAAGACTTCATGTGCCGGGTTTTCTGGGCCCAGAGTATGTCGATCGGTGTTAAACAGGTCATGCGGCTTGAGTTCTAACAGGGATTGTCTACTTCCCATTTGGAATTTGCCAGCTGGGATGAGCGCCATTTCCTCATTGAGAAACATGGAAAAACTGGGAGAAACCGTGCAAAGTGATAACAAGATGAAAAGAATTTGTTTCATTAATTTTTAGTTCTCAAGCTATTTAAAATAGGAATCGAATTATAGACAATTGGGTTTCTTAGATCAATTAAGAATAATAAATTGGTAAAATCAAGTTGATGGCGCTAAAAGCATTGGAGATTGCAAGTATTATCTATGTTACAATTTGGGGCATCATACTTGGTTAATAATCAAGAAGAACAATGTATGTTTCTAATTACGTCGATGAATAAACTAGTGAGGAAATATGGGTAAATCATTACTGATTGTTGAGTCCCCTACCAAAGTCAATACGTTGAAAAAAATTGTTGGCAAGGATTTTATTATTAAAGCGTCGGTGGGTCACCTTAAGGATCTTCCCAAGAAAAAACTTGGCGTTGATGTTGATAATGATTTTGCACCCGACTATATAACGATTCGAGGTAAAGGGAAAATTCTCCAAGAACTCAAAACCGCTGCCAAGAAGTGTGACACTATATATCTTGCTCCAGACCCGGATCGAGAAGGGGAAGCGATTGCACATCATATTGGTAATGAGGTGGCAAGGTTCACCACTGGTAAAATTTATCGCGTTACGTTTAATGAAATTACTAAAAACGCGGTTTTGGATGCAATGAAAAATCCTACTGAGCTCAATAATAACCGCGTGAATGCTCAGCAGGCCCGTAGAATTCTAGATCGATTAGTAGGATATAAGATTAGCCCTATTTTGTGGAAAAAAGTCCATCGTGGATTGAGCGCTGGACGAGTACAGTCTGTTGCTTTAAGAATTGTTTGTGAACGAGAGCGTGAGATTTTAGCTTTTAAGCCTCGCGAGTATTGGTCAATCTCAATAGATTTGGAGGGTAGCAAGAAACCTCAATTTCAAGCAAAACTATCTAAAATCGATGGAGATAAAGCTGAGATTGCTAATAAAGCTGAAGCAGATGAAATTCTTAATAATTTAGAAGGAGCCAAGCTCGTTTTAGAAAATATTGTTAAGAAGGAAAGAAAAAGAAATCCAAGTGCACCATTTATAACAAGTACACTTCAGCAGGAAGCATCTCGAAAACTAAATTTTTCTCCAAAAAAAACCATGATGCTTGCCCAAAGATTGTATGAGGGAATAGCCATGGGCAGAAAAGGCACTGTTGGTCTGATCACGTATATGCGTACAGATTCGGTGAGATTATCAGATCAGGCTCTCGAAGAAGTTCGTGCATTTATTCCTGATAGATATGGTAAGGAGTTTCTGCCCGAAAAACCCAACATGTATAAAAGTAAAAAATCAGCTCAAGAAGCACACGAAGCTATCAGGCCAACCGATGTCCAACTTGAGCCGAATGCAATCAAAGAGAGCCTTGAAAAAGATATGTTTCGACTTTACCAGTTGATCTGGTCTCGTTTTGTCTCCTGCCAGATGGTTCCTGCGGTTTTGGATACTACCCAATTTGATATCCAGTCTGGCAAATTTTTATTTCGTAGTAACGGCTCTATATTGAAATTTGCAGGTTTTATGAAAGTATATGTAGAAAGTCAGGATGATGATAAGAGCGATGAACCAAAAACGGAAGGGAAATCAGACGATCGCCTGCTTCCCCCATTAGATAAAGGTGAGGTATTAAAAGTTCACGAATTAATTCCTGAACAACATTTCACTCAGCCTCCAGCTCGTTTTTCTGAAGCTATGTTGGTAAAGGAACTGGAAGATAAGGGTGTAGGACGTCCTAGTACTTATGCAGCTACAATCAGTGTCATTAAAGATAGGGACTATATTCAAAATATAGAACGACGATTACAGCCTGTTGAACTTGGCTTTATGATCAATGACCTTTTAGTTGAAAACTTTCCAGATATTATGACTACCGAGTTTACTGCAAAAATGGAAGAGCAATTAGACGATATTGAGGCTGGAAAGTTGGAGTGGGTTGATGCGCTCCGCACTTTTTATGATCCTTTTAAAGCTGATTTGGAAAAAGCTGAAGAGAAAATGAAGGACTTTAAAGCTGAAGTTGAAGAAACTGATGAGGTCTGTGATAAATGTAAAGAACCTATGATTATTAAATGGGGCCGTTTCGGAAAATTTATGGCCTGTTCTGGTTATCCAGAGTGTAAAAATACCAGAGACCTTGGAGAAAAAGGGGGTTCTGAGGACGGGTCCAAAACAGATGAAGTCGAAGGTAATTGTGATAAATGTGAGGCCCCTTTAATTATGAAAAGAGGGCGCTTTGGAAAGTTTATTGCTTGTTCGAATTACCCAGAGTGTAAATTTACTAAAGCTATTGGCCTTGGTATCTCCTGTCCTGAGGAAGCTTGTAAAGGGGAAGTAGCTGCGCGTCGGTCTAAAAAAGGCCGAACTTTCTATGGCTGTACTAAATATCCCGACTGTAAATTTACTTCATGGGATAAGCCTATTGGAGAAGCCTGTCCAGAATGTAAAAACCCATTCATGATTGAGAAATGGAAAAAGAACGAGGACCCTTCTGTGCTTTGTCCCAGTTGTGGTTTCAAGAAAACTGATGCTGCGGCTTGATCTGTTGTGAATGATTTTTTAACAATTATCGGCGCAGGTCTTGCGGGAGCAGAGGCGGCTTGGCAGGCCGCAGAACGGGGTATTAAAGTTGTTTTGTATGAAATGCGCCCAGTGGTCCGCAACCCTGTTCATAAAACAGAAAATTGTGCCGAGCTTGTTTGCAGTAATTCTTTGGGGGGTAACCAGCCACATTCAGCTCCGTTTATACTTAAAGAAGAGCTTCGAAGTTTTAATTCTCTGATTATCGCATCTGGCGATAAAACTTCTGTCCCAGCAGGCTCTGCTCTTGCTGTTGATCGTGACCTTTTTTCTCAGGAAGTTACAGAAAAATTATCTAATCATTCCAATATTACTCTCAAACGTGAAGAGGTTACAGAAATTCCCCAAGAAGGCCCAGTTATTATAGCTACGGGGCCTTTAACTTCACCCAAACTATCAGAACAAATTTCCAAATTAATTAGCCAGGAATATTTGTATTTTTACGATGCGTTGTCTCCTATTGTTAATGCTGATTCAATCGACTATGATAAAGTTTTTTTTGCTTCGCGATATGATAAGGGTGATGCTGACTACTTAAACTGCCCCATGAATGCAGAACAGTATTATTCTTTTATCCGAGAATTGAAAGCTGCAGAAAAGGTTGAATTTGCTTCCTTTGAAAAACCAGTTTATTTTGAGGGATGTATGCCAATTGAAGTGCTGGCAGACAGGGGAGATCAGACCTTAGCATTTGGTCCTTTAAAGCCAGTTGGATTGCCTGATCCAAAAACTGGTGAAATAGCTTATGCTGTAGTGCAATTACGTCATGAAAACCGTGATAGTTCTGCCTATAACCTAGTTGGATTCCAGACAAAACTTACTTATCCAGAGCAGAAAAGAATATTTTCAATGATTCCTGGTTTGGAGAATGCAGAATTTTTCAGGTTGGGTGCTATTCATCGTAACACCTTTATCAATTCCCCCGGTCTCTTAAATAAAAGACTGGAACTTAAGAGTCGTCCTGGAACCTATTTTGCTGGTCAGATTACCGGAGTAGAAGGGTATG
>Ga0315316_10002341_pt1 | contig 13601 bp, 15 predicted proteins | sample M160m3416metaG_FD_203702 | JGI IMG/M metagenome (GOLD analysis project Ga0315316, IMG submission 203702) | Ammonia-oxidizing marine archaeal communities from Monterey Bay, California, United States - M1 60m 3416 | ecosystem: Environmental > Aquatic > Marine > Intertidal zone | place: USA...
CACAATCTATTCCTATCGTATCATATTTTTTCATCATATTTGCAATAATGACTTTAGTACCAACACCATCAGTATGTGTGGCTAATAATTTTCCTCCAGGTATTTCTACAATTCCTGCATAATGACCAAAACCGTGAGTTATTTTTGCCTTTTTTTGTAAATTATGTGTAGAACCAATCAGTTTTCCAATAGCATTTTGACTTTTTTTAATTTCAGATATATCCACGCCTGCTTTTTTGTATGTAATTTCCAATTTTTCTCTCCTACATGTACATATGTGAATCCACTTTTTTATGTTCAGTATATTTATCTGAAAGTTCCTGAAAGTCCAAGCCTATTTGCTTTTTCCCTTTTTTCAATTTCTCAGTATCAATTCCTACTCCATATGCTTTGTTTACTGCCTCCACTAGAGTTACTGCTGCCATTGGGTCTGGTTGTCTTTCATTTGCTTTTACCAAAAGTGTCACACCACGAATTTTTCTAATTAAACATTCATTTAATATTCCACCTGCAATACCTGTAATGAATCCCTGTGGTACCATTTTGATTCCAGTATTTTCCATCACTCTACATAAATCTACTTCTGCAGCACAGAATGCTTTGTTATCATGTTTTTTGCTTGCTACACCATCTAAAATTATTATTTCATTCGAGCCTTTTTTTTCAGCCCAATCCAAAATACTAGAAGCAATAGTATAAACTCCCTCTGCATTGATGATTATTTCACAAATCACTGCGCATACAGTTCCATCTTTGTTTGCATAGAATCGAAATGGGTGTCTTAGCATTCCCTGCATGAACACAGTTGATGGCGGTAGATACTTCGATCGCATAAATCCAATTTCTTTCATTTTTAATTCATCAATTATGTGACTAACTGATAGTGTTCCTGATAATCCGGCTCCTACAAAACCTGCAAAAATTATTGGGTTCTTATATGTGATTTTTTGTGTCTCGTGTATTTGAGCTTCTGGGAAATTACTATGTTGCACAATTAGAATGATTTTTTTTTGCTTAATTACTCTTTTTTCGTATGAATAATTCTAGCATTGTTTGGCCTTTTTCTGTTATAGAATAGATCACATTTGCTCCAACTGCTTTTTTTGTCATAAAATTGTAATCCATACATAAATGAAGATAGTTAAGAAATGATTTTTTCATTCTAATATTTGATTTTGAATATAATTCAGAGAATGTCATGTCGTTTGTTTTGACTTGGTATAGTAATTTTAGTAGTGAAAGTGTGCTAAAATCTTTTGTTCGTGCTTTTACTGTGTTTAATACCTGTTCGTCTCTCTGTATGATAAAATCATCGAATTGTTCTGCTACTTCTATTGGAAGGTATGTCAATCTTGCTCTCATATACGGTATTGTACCGTACTTTACCTTATTAGTATTAACTTTAGAATTATTGAGCTATCTGATCAGTTTTACTCAACATTTCTACTGTAGACCAAAATGATTCATTTTGGTTGTTAGATTTGTAAAAATACAATAAAGTATGTGGTTTAAACAAGGCATTAACAGATTATCAACATGGTAGCCAGTGATATTGGCATAATTATAGTCGGATTAATCATTTTATGTTTTGGTGGTTACGCTCTTGTATTAGGAAGCGTAGCATTAGCGAAAAAACTTCAAATCAGTAGTATTGTTATCGGATTAACTGTTGTAGCATATGGAACATCAACGCCAGAACTTGCTGCAAGTATTGTTGCAGCAATTGGGTCACACACAGATCTAATTATAGGAAATATTGTTGGAAGTAATATTAGTAATATTGGAATGGTAATTGGAATTTCTGCAATCTTTGTTTCACTCAAAATGAGAGAGCAGACATCTCGAAGATGGGTTCCAATTATGATACTTGCTTCATTCCTACTAGTTGCACTATCATTAGACGGTGAAATTTCTCAGATTGACGGTGTAATTTTACTTATTGGTCTTATTGCATTTAGCATCTATACAGTAAAAACTTCAAGAAAGAAACTGACAATTGGTGAAGATGTAGAACATGAAGATCCAGAAAGTGAGATGTCGTTATCAAAATTTCATATAACAAATAAAAAACGTGCTGTGGGTGCTGTTGTAGTGGGTGCCATTCTATTAGGTATTGGAGGACATTTGACTGTAAATAGTGCTGTATCAATTGCGGAGGAATTTGGCATATCTCAAATGGTTATAGGAATTACAATTATTGCAATTGGCACTTCACTCCCTGAATTGGTTACATCAATTATTGCTATAAGGAAAAAACAAATGGATATTGGAATTGGAAATATTGTTGGCAGTAACATATACAACATCTTGTTCATAGGTGGAATTGCAGGAACAATTGCTGGCATTCCTGTAATTACTGATGTATTCAATCAGTATATTTGGATGATTGGATTTAGTTTAGTTTTATTTATTGGATTAAAAAGACTTGGGGGAAAAATTCCTAAAATTGTTGGGTGTGGTTTAGCAATAATGTATATAATTTATCTTGGAAGTCTATTTGTCAAATAATTATCTGGGATTTTTATATTTGAATTTATTAATCTTAATCAATTCAAAATAGGACCCAAATTTTTCTGTATTCTCCATAGTATCTAATGATTCAGTAATCTCTGGTTCTTTCTCAAATGTTTTCAAAATGTCATATGTTGTATTTCTTTCAGCAGGAATGCGACCTATGTCACGAACTAAATGTCTGATTTCTTTTGGTTTTAACAATTGTCCATACTCTGAACCAGCTGCCGTTGATATGCTTTCATTAATTAGTGTCCCACCAAAATCATTCGCACCCCATTTTAGTAATAACTGTGAGAATTTTTGACCTTCTTTTACCCATGACATCTGAATATTATCGATATAATTATTCAACATAATTCGAGATACTGCATGAGTTAACAAAACATCTTTTCCATTACCGCCTTTTTTGATTCCCTCATGTAATTGATGTTTATACATTGGTGCATCAGAAAATATGAAATTTAGTGGAACAAATTCTGTAAAACCACCAGTTTCTTTTTGAATTTGACGAATAGTTTCTATGTGACTTGCTTTCTGTTCGTTTGTTTCTAAATGACCAAACATCATTGTTGATGTAGACTTTATACCCATTTTGTGTGCAGTTTTGATAATATCAACCCAGTCATCCACACTTATTCTACCGGGGGAAATTTTATCTCTTAAATTTTGATCCAAAATCTCTGCAGCAGTACCTGGAATTGTATCCACACCTGCATCCTTTAATTTAATCAGGTATTCTTTTGGCGAAATATTTGATCTGGTCGCACCATAAAGAATTTCTTCAGGTGAGAATCCATGAATATGAATTTCTGGAACGACTTGTTTAATTCCTTTACAAATATTTTCATATAATCCAGCCTCCATATCTGGCGGTAATCCTGCTTGAACACATACTTCGGTTGCACCAAACCTGTATGCCTCTCTTGTCCTTCTTTGTATTTCATCAATTGGAAGAAAGTATGCCTCTTCTTCTCTAAAGTCTCTACTAAATGCACAAAATCCACATTGCTTAATGCATACATTTGTGAAATTGATATTTCTATTTACAACATAAGTTACAGTGTCCCCAACTCTTCTTTTTCTTAGAATATCAGCCACCATACCAACTAAGTGGAAATCAATCCCATCAGCTTCAAAAAGATTAACTGCATCTTTTTCAGAAATTTCTTTTTCTGAAATTGCTTTATCTAAAATCTGTGAAATGATAGGATCAGCGTATTTTAATAAACTATCAATTTTAGTAACCTGATCACTCATTTCCAATAATCCTCTCTAACATAATTCTCATCATCTGCGATTAAAGACATTCTATCCCTTAATTTTTTGTTAATTATTGATACAAATTCTGGATATATAGGAAATCTCGCTTTCAGTTTAAAATTATAAGATGCACATTTTTTTTCTATGTTTTTAATTTTTGGCCATGAAAATTCTGGATTAACATAATCAGCAGTAATTGGTGAAATTCCACCCCAATCATTTATACCAACTGATAGAAAGTCATGATAATTTTTCTGTGAAAGATTTGGTGGTATCTGAATATTCATGTCTGGCATGATTATTCTACACAGTGCAACTATTGATTTGAAATAAGACTCATTTGGTGTTTTATGATCAAACATCGTGGTATCTTGTTTTGGATGAAAGTTTTGTAAAATTACTTCTTGAATATTTCCAAATTTTTTATTGATTTCTTTTATGGCATAAATAGAATCTATTATTTCGTATATAGTTTCACCTATACCAACTAGAATTCCAGTAGTCATTGGTATCTTTAGTTCACCAGCATTTTTTAATATGTCAATTCTGACAGATGGTTCTTTGCTTGGTGCATCATGATGTGGCATTCCTTTTTGTCTTAATCTTTTGCTTGAAGTTTCCAACATTAATCCCATGCTTACATTTGTTTCTCTAAGAACTTTCATTTCATCCTTGGTAAGATTTCCTGCATTTGTATGAGGGAAAATTCCTTCATTCAAAACTACTTCAGAGCAATTTACAAGATATTCACCTAAAGATGAGAATCCATTTTGTTTTAACCAATCTCTTGCTTCTTGATATTTTTGTTCAGGACTTTCTCCTGTTACAAAAAGTGCTTCTGTACACTTGTATCTTTTTGCAAGTTTTGCTAAATTTTTAACATCTTGTTTACTCATTAATGATAATTTTTTATCATTTGGTTCTGCTTTGTATGTACAGTAGCTACATGTATCTCTACAGAGATTTACAATATTGAAGAATACCTTTTTGGAAAAACTTACCGTGTTTCCTTTGTGTTTGTTTCTTAGTTGTTCTGCGGTTTGAAATAAACTGTCTGCTGTATATCGTAGATTTGTCACTAATTGATATGCATCTTCTTTAGTTAGTTCATATCCATCTCTAATTTTACTATATGATTCAAAATCAAATTCAAGTTTACTCAATAGAAAAAATCTCGGTAACAAGTATTTAATTTTGTAGATATGACTAATTACTTGGTCTTTCGCCTAGAAAAATAGTCTTATCTATTATTTCCCCATCTCTAAGTATAGTGAGTGCCATTTCGTCACCTACTATTTTCTCCATTTGTAGATGTACAAGAATATCAGCTATTTTTCGTACCATTTCCCCATCAATTTTGATGATAATGTCACCATCCATTGGAACGTCTCTACCATCGACCATTTGTCTTGTTTCAGTACCCATCAATCCAGCAATATCTGCGGGGCTTCCCTCTATCACTGAAACAATCAAAAATCCTTTAGTGCTGTTTAATCCCCTAATCTCTGCTAATTCATAATCAATGTCTACACCTGAAACTCCTAGCCATGGATGTCTTATACCGCCATCTCGAATGAGAATAGGTACTACTTTCTTGACAGTATCTGATGGTATTGCAAATCCAACACCAGTAAAATTGCCTGTTTCTGATTGAATTGCAGTGTTAATTCCTACAACTTCCCCGTTCAAATTAAGCAGTGGGCCACCAGAATTTCCTGGATTTATTGCAGCATCTGTTTGAATTACATTTGGAATAGAGTAACCTGATTCTTGTGGTAGTAGTCTACCTATTTGACTTACAATTCCTGTTGTCATAGAACCAGATAATCCAAATGGGTTTCCGATTGCTACAACTTGTTGACCAACTTTTAATTCAGAAGAACTTCCTAATTCCAAGTGATGTAAATAACTATTTCTTGCATTAATTTTTAAAACTGCCAGATCTAGATCAGCATCGTTACCAACAATTTCTGCTGCATATGATTCACCATCAAGAAATGTTACAGTAATTTTTAATGCATCATCAATAACATGGTTGTTTGTAATTATATGACCAGTGTCATCATACACAAAACCTGAACCAGAACCACTTGGTACTTCTTCTGTTGCACCTTCACTCTGGATTTTTTTAACATTTACTTGTATAACAGCAGGTTCCGCCTTTTCAAAAAGTTGGATCAGACTCATATTAGAGTCTACTATCACATCACCAAATTTTTCTAAGTGATCACCATTTGTAACAGTAAAACTTGCTTCAGAGTTTTCTGACATTGAATTTAATGAGATGAATAGAGCAAAGATTATAGTAATACCTGCAATACTACCACCAATTATTACACCATTATTTGCCATAATTAAGCTCAGAAAATGTATGGGTATATTCCTTGCTATTTTTTAGAGTCTAGATATTCAAAGTTTGATATAATTTTGTGAGAATTCCTTAACACTATATTTTCTCCCTCTCCATGAAACTGCTGATGATTTGTTTGCCTGTAGAATTCCTGATAGAAAACCGCAAGCTACAATTAAACCACCAATCGGTGCAAATAACGCAAATACAGATTTTAAATTCAGACCCATTTTAGTTTCCATAAATGCTGCCATGAAAATAGTACCTGTTGATAAAATTGTAGATACTAATAATGGAATAAACGAAATACTGGTTTCAACAAATACTAGTGAATATATCAAAAATGGGACTGGAATGAATAATATGAATAAAACTGCAAAAAATACACCTATTGCATATGACTTATTCTGATGATATAGTGGAACCATCAACCTTTGTAGCCCGTGCCACATCTCTTTTGGACTTCTGGAATAAAGTGCATCAAGTAAATGCTCACCTCTAACCATTTTTAGTGCAAAGCCTGATTCTTTTGTAATTTTCCCTAGTGCACCATCTTCCACAATTTCCTGTTTGACTTTTTCATGGGTTCCAATTTTTTGGTATATTTCTTTTCGTATAATAAAAAAACTACCAAAAAAATACCCAATTCCTTTTTTTGGATTATTGACATTTAGTGCAGAATAACGTGAATGAAGGAATGTTGATAACATTGGAAGTGTAATTTTTGTTATTTTATCAAGACATATGAGTCTAGGAATTACTGTTAAAACATCTAGTTTTTCAGATAGTAAATGCGAAACAGCAAGGGAAACAACTTTTTTTGAATATGTCGTATCGGCATCTGTAAATAACAATAAATCACCTGTAGCATGTTTAAAACCTTCAATACAGGCCCAGTTTTTCCCCATCCAGCCGTCTGGCTTTGCATTTGCTTTTACAGGAACAACCTTATCACTGCTTTTTGCATATTTTTCAATGATCTCCCAAGTCTTGTCATCAGATGAATCATCAACTGCTACTACTTCATAATTACTGTAATCTTGGTGCACAAATGACTCTAGACATTTTCCAATAAACTTCTCTTCATTTCTTGCCGGAAGAATTATTGAAACTTTAGGTAGTTCCTTACACGTATTTTCAAATTTATCAAGATATGGTGTTTTTGTAAAAGATTTGTACATTGAATGCGTTAAAGAGATCCATGTTAAAAAAACACCAATCATTATCACAGTAAAAATGTAATTAAAAACATCAATTATAATATCCATTAACTAATTCTCCACTTCTTGTTTTATTGCTTGTAGGGCTTGCTCTGTACCACTTTGAATATGTTTTGTTATCATTCCTGTAAACATTCCCATCATACCTGAGAGTTTAATATTCCATACTGCTTCTAAATTACAACCATCTGATGTCTGATTAAGGCTAAGAATTTTATCTCCTTTGATAATTCCTTTAGTAAACTTCGCTTCAATTTTTTGTTTAGGAAATATGGTGACATCCTGCATACATTTTTGGTCTCTGAATGCAATTGTTATCTCTCTTTTTATTTTGTTTCCATCGCTAGAAATATTACGAATTTCCTTTGTACCCTTCCAGAATTTTGGTTCATTATCCAAGTCTGCAATAACTTCCCAAATCCTGTCTATTTCTGCATCGACATTAACTGATACATGAATTTCAGCCACAAAAGTTGTCAACAAATGGAAAATATTAGGGTTCGTAAGAAATTAATTATAAACTATCAAGGTATTAGGTATGGATGAAATAACATATGATGATTTTTCAAAAATAGATCTACGTGTTGCAAGAATAGAACATGTTGAGAAAATTCCTGGTAAAACTCGAATTGTACAAGGTACTATATCATTAGGTGATGAAAGACGAAATGTCATTATTGGCGGTGCAGAATTTTATGATCCTCAACAACTTGTAGGGAAAACAGTTATTGTTGTTGCCAATCTTGAAACAAAAAAATTAGCCGGTATTGAATCAAATGCAATGCTTTTGGCAGCGGATGTTGAAGAGAAACCTTACTGGTTGACAGTTGATGACACTGTACCATCTGGAACAAAGATTAAATGATCTTAGTCGTAATTCATCAATTCTTTTTCTTCTAATGTTGAATGTAGATTATTTACTGATCGGTAAACATCTTCTTCTTTTTTTGCACCAGTACAAACTAACTTACCTGAGGAAAACAAAAGAATTACCGTCTTTGGATCAATCATTCTATGTATTAACCCTGGAAATTGTTCTGGTTCATACATACTACGTGGTAGAGTTCTAGCTGCTTGTTCTAAATGAATTTTACCACCTAAGTTAATTGATGCAACAATATTTTGAATTGTTACTACAGCATCTTTTTTCACCTTAATTCCACCTTTACGTAGTTTTGTAACTACAGTTTTTACTGCATTTCTTGACATTTGTTCAGATTTTGCACCAGTGCAGACCATTTTTCCTGATGTAAAAATTAATGTTGCTGTCTTTGGACTTTTTATTCTAAATACTAATCCTGGAAATTGATCTGGGTGATATTCCACATCAGGAAAATTTCGTGTGATTTGATTCAAATCCATAGCTTGGTCAACAGTAGCAGATGCAACCACATTTTCAATACTAACAATTGGCTTTGTCTGAGGCATTTATAACACTGGCAAATCCCACTTTAATAAAACTACTCACTATTTCTTTACTCATGTATTTTATAATTAGTTTAATACACTGACGAATGATTTAATTTACAAAATTATTGCTAATCAATATTGGACTTGACTAGTTTTAATTTAGAGGAATTTTTTGGAATGGGGGATGATTCAAACCCAATTATGATGTTGATATGGATTTTACCAATAATTCTTTTTGTCTTTTATGGGCAGAGAATACAACTTTTTATCTCTTCAAGTGAAGTTAAAAAAAGTATAGATAGGTTAGAAAAATTTCGAAATGAAACTAAAATTGAATTTATAGATTACATAAAACAGATACCTAGTACAATTAGTGATCCTACAAAAAAACTAGATAGTTTTTTTGAGTATTTTACTATAATGCCAGTTGATTTGGATCCTAATGGAATTATCCCAAAAATTAATCATCTTGTTCGTTCAAGAGATGATTTTACTAGAACTCATGTAAAATCACTGTTCTCTGAAATTTCAGATTTTGAAGTAACAAAAATTCATAATCTATTAGAAATTGTCACAACATTACAGCTTTTCCATAAAGCTACAAGACATCTATACTTAACAGCAAAAAAACAGCAAAATTTTCCATTAATATTACCACTCCAGATGATGATCCCTTTCATTATGGAAGAAGCTGAAGCATTGAAAGATGCAATGTCTGCATTGAAAAAAGGGCAGCCAATTGGTGATGGAATTGGACCTATGGTAGTAGGTGGAATGATGATTGATAGTCAAAAACAAAAAATATCTTTTCAGACTGTTTGGTCCAAATCTGAATTTAATGGTCGCAAATTACTATTAGTTAAGGCAGAAGGACCAAATGCAACTGTTGGCAGACTAGGAGATGGTATTGAAAAAATTATCATGCAAGATAAACCTGATTTAATAATAATGGTTGATGCATCACTAAAGTTAGAAGGTGAGGATTCAGCTTCTGTTGCCAAAGGTTTTGGTGCAGCAATGGGAGGAATTGGAACAGATAGATTTCAAATTGAGGATGTGGCTACAAAGAATTGCATTCCTATATTAGCAATTGTGATAAAACAATCAATTCATGAAGCACTTACACTTATGACAAAAGAAATCGCAGATCAAGCATCATCTGTTAGAACAGAAATTTATGACATGATTCAAGAAAATACACAAGAAAATCAAACTGTAATGATAGTTGGTGTTGGCAATACATTAGGTGTTTCACAATGAAAGATTCTGAAAAAAAATTCACAACCTGTTACACGGTTCTGGAATGTAAATCATGTAAAAAATCCATCACTAGGAAATTCCATGAGAATGATATTGTATTTCAGAGAATTGGTGATTGTGATGATTGTAAAGGTGTTTTGATAATTGGGAAAATTTTTGGCATAACTATTGGCCCATAGTGGTGATTGTTACACCATTTTCATTTGGGATAAACGTGTGTTCTGCCTGTGTAACTCTTTTCCCATTTCCTTCTACTAACACTGGATATTCATGAACTGCTTTTTTCTTTGTTAAAATACCCAGTAATTTTCTAGCATCATTTTCTTCCCATTCTGGAAGTAACCATCTTAATGCAAAAGGTAGCAGATTAAAGTTTTGCCAGATATAATCAAGCATTCGGTCTACTTCCTTATCTTTAGTTTTTTTCCTTGATGCTAATGCAAAAATGTTTTTTGTTTTTCCTTCATGAACAAAACCTAAACCATCACCAGTTGTCACAAATGGCTCGCATGCAAATGCCTGATTTTCTCCAAATGAAAATGAACCAATTGACCAAATATTAGGTACTGATTTACCAGCATGAATTGTATATTGCTCTAATGAATGACCACTTAGATTTGCAATTGGAAGATATCCAGACTGCTTTATAGTTTTTTCAATGGTCCTACCAACATCACTTGATTTAACACCAACTTTAATCATTGACATTGCATTGTTTAATGCAGTTTCTGCAACTTGTGCAAGATGATCAAATTCTGGATTATAACAGACTGTTACTGCAGTATCTGCAATATGTCCATTAATCTGTACACCAAGATCAATTTTTACCAAGTCATCTTCTGAAATTGTTAGCTGGTCATTTGGTTCAGCAGTATAATGTGCAGCAACTTCATTTAAACTGGTATTTACAGGAAACGCACATTTTGCACCTCTTTTTTTAATTTCATTTTCAACTTCTTCACATATTTCATAAACAGTTTTGCCAATCCAATTTTTCTTTCTTGTGTTCTCACGTACTTCACCAGCAATTTTTCCTGCTTTGATGTAATCTTGAATTTCCATATATGAATAATTTTTTTAACTCATTTAAAATCTATTTGTGTAGCTTAAATTGGGGCATTTTTGTATCTTACTGGGATTGTGGTCTAGCTTGGTATGATTCTGCGTTTGGGTCGCAGAGGTCGAGTGTTCAAATCACTCCAATCCCATACTAAATTTTTAATATGTGTATTTTCTAATTTTAGTGCCAGACAATGAAGACGAGTTAGAGTAATGACTTTAGAATGAGGAAAATTATTGGCTCTGAGTCTTGGCATAACTTTTTATCAAATCCAGACACCAGAAAATAATTGGCTTTTGAAAGACGTGACATATTACTAATTCTTGGAATTTTATTTTTACTGTTAGGATTGATTGGAGCGGGATTACCCCCAATCTATGCCATGATTATTTCTATTGTAATTTATGCTGGAATCAAGATTTTTGTTGGTAGACGAAAAAAAATGATTGCGGAGTCTATTGGGGAAGGAATTTGTATCAAATGTGGGGAAAAAATAGTTAATAAGAAATGCCCAAATTGTGATGCTAAATCATGATGAATCATACGTTTTGTTTATACACTTTGTGTGTGAATTCTGTCTGTTTTGCATAAAACATGTACGACTTTAACAAAAAGATCAACTTTTTCTCAATCTGAATTTATTATTCTCAATATTTTGATAATAGATAGGATATGCAAGTAAAAATTTCGATCATTAGCTTATTTGCCGTAATGATGATTAGTGGAACTATAGCACCGTCGATGGTTTTTGGGCAATATAATGAGGGTGGTCTTGGTGGATTAACACCTGCATATGTTCCAGAATCTGATTGCGTTATGCCAGATGAAAAATTAACATATACACTGGATAAGGATTCATACGTTGTTAATGATCTAATAACAATTTCTGGTCAAGTGATTCCAGAAGGTACAACCAATAACGCTGACATGAAAAAAAATACTGTTTACATGTCAATTGTTAAAGCTAAATCTATATTCATTACACCATTCACAGATGGCACTACACAGGATACACAGTATAACCTTCCAGAAGAAGATACGAACGCCTCAATCGTATCACAAGATTCATCACTTGGTACACTTGATACAAATGATCGAATAAATGAATGTGGTTACTTTGAAAATAGCATAAAGCTTCACCCAATGGTGATAAAAAATGGTTATTATGTTTTAGAAATTAAATATGTTGACACTGTTATTCAACAAGACATACTAGTGTTTGATAGTTCATTACAGCAAGGATGTTTTACTACCTCATGGTCAAAAGCAAGTGCAGTAAAAAATAATGATGGTGATGGTATTGGTACATGTCCTGCTGACAGTGAATTTCCTTTACCTGAACTTGTTTTACAATTAGATAAAGATGAATATTTACCTGGGGAGAAAGTAAAAATCTCTGGTCAAATTAAAAACACATTATTTATTGATACCGTAGTTATGTCAATAAAAAATTCTAATGATGAATCAACATCAGCAGATAAAATAAAAAAATTAAATGGAGTAGAGCCAAAATTTACTTGGACATATACTATTGAAAGTGGAGTTAATGGTATTGGAACATATTCAGTATCTGCAGATTCACATCTTGGGACTAAAACAATATCCTTCATTGTAGAGGATGAATCAATTGTGACTGATTATGCTGCCCAGAAATCCACTGTAGACACATCTATTGCACCAAAGAAAATAATTGATAAGCATAATAGAATCACTGTTTCAGATATAGAAATTTTATTAGATGAGAAAACTTCAGGTGATCAAGTTCTTGTTCCTAGAGTAATTCAGGGTTCATTATTTACGGCCGCACGTGGCGATGAGCCTTCCATTAACATTCAAGTTTCAAGTTCTAGTGGTCAGTGCATAATAGGTCAAAATGATGATTGTTCTGTGAATGACTCTACTCGTCAACCAGGTTCCATTTATGAAGTTGTTCAAATAGATGGTGAAAATTACAAAGTACGATATAACGGTCCAGATGTAAGATTAGAGAAGTTTACTATTCTCCCTGAAGAATCAAACACTGAAATAGATACTAAAAACTGGAATGTTAGTATATCAAAAGATGATCAACCAACAAGATTCTATTACAAGGTATCATACGTATCTCTTGAGTAAAATAAAATAAAAGAGATAATCATCTAACTACATGAAAGTAAACGTTTTGATGTTTAATCAGGATGATCCCAAAAAATGCACAGCTGCAAAATTAGTTAGATTTGGATTAGCCAAAAGAATTACAAAAACATCTGGAAGCACACTAGTACTACATCCATTTTCCAAAAAAATTCTATTATCTAAGGACAAAACTATAGTACGCTCAATTACTGGAATTGACTGTTCTTGGAATCTTGTAGATGGCATATTTGGAAATTCTTTTAGTGGAATTTCTAGAAAACTCCCTCCACTTTTGGCAGGAAATCCAGTGAATTATTCTAAACTTAACAAATTAACTACAGTTGAAGCTATATCATCAGCTGCATTTTTGCTTGGGTATGAGTCACTGTCATATCAATTAATGGAGAAATTC
>Ga0315316_10002343_pt1 | contig 13600 bp, 6 predicted proteins | sample M160m3416metaG_FD_203702 | JGI IMG/M metagenome (GOLD analysis project Ga0315316, IMG submission 203702) | Ammonia-oxidizing marine archaeal communities from Monterey Bay, California, United States - M1 60m 3416 | ecosystem: Environmental > Aquatic > Marine > Intertidal zone | place: USA...
ACTGTCTGTGTCAGGGTGTTCGACAATCAGAATCCTGTCGGCACCACCGCGACGAATGATTTCGTATTCGATGTCGCGACGTACATTGGCTGCCAGAGAATCATTCGTCATGATCTTTTCAAGCATGTCGGCCGGACTGACCGTGTTGTCCGTGTCGGTATTCGTTGCTGCCTGCTTCGAGGACGCCCAGGCGGGAATCAGGACTATTCTTCCGTCAGAGCCACTGGTGTTATACGGATACTGGTCTGCGTAGAACGGCAGTCCGTCATCCCTTGCACGTCGAATTAACTCATTCATTTTTCGACTGGAGCCCCAGAAGTCGGTTCCTCTGGCCTTGATATGAGTCGCAACCGTCGTCACGTTGGTGGTGGCTGCGATCTGAATCAGTTCCTTCAGGTTGTCCAGCATTGACGGCTGGTCGGCCGAATCGCGACTGGGCAGAAACCACATGGGGCGACTGCCGGAACTTCGTTCGTGGACAATATACACCCCGTTCGAGGCGGCGATCGTTTCTGCCAGAGCCTCCATCTCGCGCGGGGTGCTCCAGCGACCGGGAACGTATTCCAGACCGGCTGACATGCCGAATGCTCCCTGCTTCAGGGATTTCCGCAGCAGTTGCTGCATCCGTTCCAGCTCGTCGGTGCTGGCTGGTCTCTGATGGTCGCGCCCCATAACTTCCCGACGAATCGTACCGTGTCCGGCGACCGGAACAACATTCATGCCGATGCCAAGTTGCTCCATCGTCTGTCGTTGAACCGTCAGATTCAGTGGGCCACCCCCGTCCTGATTCACAACGACTGTAGTGATGCCCTGAGTAATCAGATTTGGCGCGCTGCGTCGCGCCGGATCGTGGTCGACGAGTCCCTGTTCGGCGTGGCTATGCAGATCGATAAACCCGGGGGCCAGCAGTCTGTCCGTGGCATCAATGACCCTGCTCGCTTCTGCGTCTGGCAGGTCACCAATCTCAGTGATAACACCGTTCAGCACGGCGATGTCGGCCCTGTAGCGAGGCCGACCGGTACCATCGATCACTTCTGCATTGCGAATGATAAGATCGTATCTGACGCTGTCCGTATCGACATTTGGCTGCTCAGCCCGTACCGAGCGAGGGGTTTGAAATGCGTTGCTTGTGGGGGCAGACGGCCGGGCCGCAAGGATCAGGGACAGCAGCTTTCCAAATTCGGTTTTCGAAACAGATGTTCCCTGCTGAAATGTGTTCACGCGGTGACAGATCAGCAGGTCCCATTCGGGTATCACGAGTAGATACTGTCCACGGTATCCGCGTGCCGAATATGTGCCGTCCGGAAGTGAAACGCCTGGAAAATGCCGGCCGTCGACGGCGACCCACCACATGTAACCGTAACCTCCCGATGCTCCTGCGTCAGAATAAGAAGATGTGCTTTCCTGCACCCACTTGCGCGGAATCAGCTGTTGATCCTTCCATTTGCCGTGGCGCAGAAACAGCAGGCCAAATCTGGCCAGATCACGAGTGCTGAGTTCAAAAGGATAAGCGGCGTGTACCGAATCATCGCCTGTAACATACCGTGTATGTCGCTCGCGATGGAAGTCTTCAAGGCCGATCGGCTTAGCGACGTGGTTTTCAAATTCCTCAAAGATGCTGCGCCCCGTCAGGTTTTCGAAGATGGAACCGGAAACGTTGAAATCCCAGTTGTTGTAGTACCAGAACGTGTTTGCGGCATGAGACCCACGTTGCGGTCGAGCTGCTGCCATTGCTGCGGTTTCGTACAGCGCGGGATGATAAACTCCCGATCGCGCTGTTAACAGGTCGCGGATTCTGGCCTGTCGTTCGGGGACCGTCAGCGATGGTTCGTTGTCGTTGATCCCAAGCTGCTGCATGGTATGGTTAATGTCGATGCGGCCGGTGTCGACGTGTGCTCCGTACAGCCCACTCAGCAGACTCTTCCTGATTGAATGGCATTTCAATGGCAGCCCGACGGGCCCCCACTGGTCAATAACGCGTCCGCTTTCCACGATCATGACGGCTGCCGTAGCCTGCGCTTCGGAAAACTCCCGAGCCGTTATGAGTTGGTCAACGGACCAACCAGCGTCGGACGGGGAACTCAATTGCTTCCAGTTGCGCCCGGGAAATTCACCACCCCCGACCGATGACAGTACACATCCCCAGACGAGCCAGGTAACGCACAGTTTTCCAGAGACAGATTCTGTCATGGACCGTTTCCTCGCAGATCGATCAGAAGGTTTCAGACTTTCAGTTTTTCAACTATCTGCGGCACAAGCTCCGCGCCGTTTCCGAATCTTTCGCTGAGACGGATACGTCCGTCGATGACCGCGACGCCGTCCGCAGGGTCTTCCGCCAGCAGTACGGCACCGTCCAGGTCGGCGTAGTCGAGCAGAGGCAACAGCTGCGCGGCGGCGGAGATACCAACGGTGCTTTCCACCATGCAGCCGACCATCGTTTTCATGCCACTTGAACGTGCCTGCTGCAGCATGCGCACAGCCGGCGTGAGTCCGCCGCATTTGCACAGTTTTACATTTACTCCGTGAAAGTGTCCGACGCATTTCCTGACGTCCGCTTCTACCAGACAACTTTCGTCAGCAATAACCGGCAGCGAAGATTCGGAAAAAACACGCTGATGATCTCTGTCCGGGGCCTCGGCCCGCAGCGGTTGTTCGATGAATTCCACGCCCAACGCCTGCAGCTGTGCCGAATTCGAAATCGTTTCATCGGCGGTCCAGCCACAGTTGGCATCGACCCTGAACACAGCGGATGTGTGTTCGCGCAACTGCCGGACAATTTCAACGTCCTGGGAAGTTCCAAGCTTGATTTTGTAGATGCTCCAGTCGGGTTCCTCACGCAGTTTTGCAATCATCTCGCTGATGCCAGCAATTCCAATTGTATAACTGCTTGGCGGAACGTTCTGCCAGTCCAGACCCAGCAGATCAAAGGTTCTCTGCCCCTGGAGCTTTCCGTACAGGTCATGAGCTGCCAGGTCGATTGCTGCCAGAGCAAACGGGTCGTTCTGCAGCAGCGGCTGCAGATGGTCCCACAGGTCTTCCGGATCTCCGAAGATGTAGTTCTTCAGAATCGATTCACAACTGTGAATCGATTCTGCCATTGAATCCAGGGAATGGCCGTAGAAGGCATTTTCCGTGACTTCGCCAAGCCCGTGAATGCCATCATGCAGAAGTTCCACGATCAGTGAACGCTGCACCGTTGTTGTAGCTCGAGCAATTCTGAACTCGTGTGCGAGCGGCAGGCCCACTCTGTACAGTCTAACCTCCATTATGGTCGCTCCCGCCAAGAGCAAGCACGGCATCGGCCAGCACATCGGCTCCGTCGCGGTAAACGTCACATGCCGGCAGCCCAAGCTCCGAACTGACACGTTTGCATTCTGCAGTTGTCTGTTCGGCGGACAGATTGCGCCCGTTCACCGAGATGCCGATTACACGACACGGATTCCGCAGCGCCGCAACGTTCTCGTAGGCAGTCACCAGCGTTTGCAACGAGGGCAGCGGAACCTGATCCAGTCCTTTCACCAACTCGCGACCGGCTTCGTAACACAAAATCAAACCATCCGGCGCGGAACCATGCAGCAGGCCCAGCGTGACGGCAGAGAAACTTGGATGAGAAATACTGCCCTGTCCTTCAATCAGAAGGATGTGATGTTCTTCATGTCGCTGGATAAGGGCTTCTGCGGAACCATTGACAAAGTCTGCCACCACGCAGTCAATCGGAACGCCGTCACCGGCGATCATGATCCCGGTCTGTCCAGTAGCAAGGAATTTTGCGTCTTTGCCACGTTCCGACAGAACACGGTGTATCTCCAGCGAAGTGACCATCTTGCCCACGCTGCAATCCTGCCCGACCGTGAGAATTCGCCGACAGCCTTTGCGAAATTGAACATGCTGCGCCGTGTGCCGCTCGTTGTTCCTGCGGACGTCAAGCAGCTGTCGGCCGTGTTCGTCTGCAGCGCGGGCGAACTCACGGTCGTCGCCAAGGAAATCGTGCAATCCTGATACCACGTCCATTCCGCGGGACAAAGCACGGACCACAATGGGGCGCCAGTGCTCCGGCAATCTTCCACCGGGCGGTGCGATCCCGATGAACAGGGCATCTCCATCTGTTTGATCAAGTGTTGCAACGACCGGCACCGGGCCCCCGGTCCCAAACAGCGATTGCGAGGTACTTCCGGCTTCGGTGGCATCCAGAACGGCGGCGATGTCGTTCTGCCGATAACGCAACAGACTGATGGCTGTTTTCGCCAGAAACGGGGTCGAAAAGCCGTCCGTAAGCAGAATGATTCGGCGATATCGTTTCAGCTGCGATTCACTGGGGTCTGCTGCGTCCACGATTACTCAAGTCCTCAGAATACCACGGCAAACACTGGGGACGCATACAGACGCCCCTGGAAAGACTGAGCATTAGAACAAATGGCGTCGCACTCCGCACATGTACAGGGCGAAAGTATGTCCGGGGACTCCTGGCAATCGGCAATGCCACAGGGACCTGCGGCATGAAATGCCGGTCTTTGGCCCGCAGTGACGACGATGTCCGCGAAGCCGCCTCGCCAGGACTGCTCGATGTTCTCGTGCTCCAATTCGCCTTTAGGTGTCACACCGGTTGTGACGATCAGATCAATAATCCGCTTGTCTGCGCCGAAGGTTCCTTTGTGCGCTTGAGCGGTTATTTGAGCAGTCCCCCGTCACGCCGTACGGCGTTTTTGCTTCGGACGAGTCAGGCCAGTGGCATCTGAAAGTCAAATTCCTCCCGGCATGTTCTCCCGATGCGTTGGCAGCATCGTCGGACATTCCTCGCGCCGACCACGACTTGTGCTGTGGCTCATGGTCTTCCTTGGCTGTGCTGCCGTCGGGGTAACCGTTTCGGATCTCAAACTCAAAAGCAGCCGGGCTCATCTGCTTGGTCCTGACGAGGCATGGCAGGACTATAATGAGGCATTCGGTGATGAGGCGGACCTGACTGTCGTTGTCGAAACTGACGGACCGAGTCCACAACTTATACAAACCGTCCTGAGTCAGCTGGGGACGCGACTCGAACGCGAACCCGAACTGTTTTCCCACGTGCTTTATCGAGTTGACCAGTCGTCCCTGCGACGCAAAGGGTTGCAGTATCTGAGTACGGAACAACTGCGATCCGCAATCCGACGAGTGCGAAGTTTTGAACCGATTCTGCGAGACGAACAATGGGATCTGCTGCGTGTTGAGAGACTTTCGAACCAACTGCAGAGAAGTGTTCATTCCGCGAACAACGAAGGAACGACGTCAGCGGCAACTCGCTATGCAGAACGATTCGCTGAGAGTCTGAATCATTTTCTGCCTGCGAATGTCGACGACGCAGTTGTCAACAGTGGCAGTTTCAAATCCCCGTGGCCTGAGATCGTCGATGCAGGAATTGAACATTCCGCTGAAGACAGTGATCTGGCATATCTGATGAATGACGATCGCAGTGTTGGTATGCTGCACGTTATCCCGGTGGTTGAAGATTCTGCCACCGATGGCAGCGCGGCTGCGATCAGGCGTCTTCGTGAGCACCTTGCAGAGTTGTCAACCGAGTACGGGCAGCTGGCACCGGATCTGCAGTTATCGGCCACAGGTATTCCTGCACTGGAATATGATGAATTACAGCGTTCCGGCCGCGACATGATCAATGCGGCATTGATCGCCTTCGCTGCCGTTGGTTTTCTGCTGGCCTTCGGACTACGAGGACTGCGGCACCCGGTTCTGGTGCTGATCATGCTTGTGCTGGGCCTGGCCTTGACATTCGGACTGGCGACGCTGACCGTCGGTCACCTGAATATTCTCAGTATCTGCTTTGCCGCGATCGTGATCGGCCTGGGCGTCGATTTCGGAATACATTTTGTCACACGATACCTGTTTCTGCGACAGGAACTGTACGAGATGGATGAATCGCTGGTGCTGACAGGTACGTCGGTCGGTGGTGGAATTCTGACGTCCGCTGCCACAACCGCGATTGCCTTCGGCAGTGCCACTCTGACGGGATATCCGGGACTGGCGGAACTGGGTCTGATTTCCGCCAGCGGTATTCTGGTTTGCGCGTTTCTAACGTTCACGTTTCTTCCAGCGCTGATTGCATTGTCTGATGAACGTGTCGACATCGAGGATCTGCCGGAGCCCCGATCGGGCAGGATGTGGCGCGTGGCCGTCGCCAGCTATCCCCTGACGGCAATCATTGTGGCAACCGTCGCGATCGGAGCGACGGCGTGGCAGGCAGCAAGTTATCAGGACGGTCAGTTGCACTGGTATGTCAGCTACGACGGCAACCTGATGGCTCTGCAGGACGATAATCTGCCGTCCGTGCGCGCCGAAAAAACACTCGCAGATTCCGATGACTCGCTGCTGTATGCGGTCGCACTGGCAGATTCAAAATCCGCGGTCGACGACCTCCGGGCAAAGTTCATGGTGCTTCCGACCGTGGCCCGAGTAACGGATCTTTCCAGTAAACTACCTGATCCTCCGAATGCTCAGCAACAGGAGCTGATCGGAACCCTGTCAACGCTGCTGAAGAATCTTCCGACAAAGACACCGATATTTACCACGTCCAATCCAATTCCGGTCGGAAAGAGCATTGATCAGCTGTACAAGACCCTGAAAGCTTCACGAAGTCTGCAATCGCAGAACGCCGCTGCCACTCTCGACGATTTTCTTGATCGACTGGCATCGCTTTCGTCCAGTCAACAGGCGGCTGTGATTGAAGCGTATCAAAACCTGATGATCAGCTCTCTGCTGAAGGAATTTCAGCAGGTCGCACGAGCGACATCCCTGGAACCCGTGAGCCACCAGGACCTTCCCGTTGTGTGGCGTGATCGTTATCTGCGAGCGGATGGCGACCGGGAATTATGGCTCATGAAGGTTTATCCGAAGCGAGGCATCTGGAATCATGATGCTCTGGCGTCGTTTGTCAAAGATCTGCGAACTGTTGATCCTTCCATCACTGGCGTGCCGGTACAGAACTTTGATTCCGCCAACAAACTGAAGGAATGTTACACAACGATCGCGATCTATTCGCTGGCCGCCATTGCGTTGTTCCTGCTGTTTGACTTCCTGCGTCCCGGCCAGAAACTGTTGACCGTCGTACCCCCGATGCTGGTTGTTGGCTTTGTGGCATATACTGCGATGCAGCGCGCGACCAGTCTTGATCCTCACATGCTGGTAGCCATCTATCTGTCGATGGTGGCGTTCATCGCGACAGTATTCGACGTGCGGAATTTGCGGGACACGTTGCTGGCTCTGGTTCCACCCGTTGGAGGCGGACTGATCCTGCTGGGACTGATGGCGTTGCTGAATGTCGACTTTAATCCTATCAACCTGATCGTACTGCCACTGGTGCTGGGGATTGGAGTCGACGATGGAATCCACATGGTCCACGACTACCGCCGTCAGCTGGCTAATGGTGCCAAGGAGTACTCGCCATCCGGTGACACGGTGAACGGGGTGTTTCTGACGTCGCTGACGTCGATTGTCGGTTTCGGCAGTCTGATGATTGCTGCGCACCAGGGGTTAAAGAGTGTAGGCATCGTGCTTGCATTGGGCATCGCTTCCTGTCTGGCCGTTGCGTTGATACTGCTGCCGCCACTGTTAGTACTGGTGGCTCGCTATCAGCCCGCGTCACTGAAGCCCGTTGTGTCGCCCAATGCAAAGAAACCGAGATCGACTTCCGAGGACGAATCTTCAGAAACAACTGAGCCCGAAAACCCGAAACGGTTGTCTCGCAAACAGCGACGACAGCAGGCTGCCTGAAGCAGGCTTCTGTCGCGTTGTATCCTGCTGCAGTGCTGTCAGCCGGGGCTCCCTGTTTCGTCACTGTCAAAAACGTGCTGTTGTAGGGGGACAGGCCACGGTTGTACCCATCCGGGAGTACGATCACGCAGGTCGTTCGGGGTGGCTGTGACGTTTGACCTCAATGTCGTTCTTATCGGATACCTTGCGGGAATGGGCGACAGTGGCCGGTTCGTCCGCCGGAAATGTTCGAACTTTTAAGCTGCATCCACGAAGCAGGCGATGTCAGTGTACGAGCAGGTAACTGTCCCGTCTAACTGAAAGTTTCGGGACTACCATTCTTTCGAACCAACGGGCCTGCTGCTGCAGAAGTTCAGCAAAACATCGGTCTAATCGGTGCAAAACGTTTGAGCCTGTGGCGTACTGAGCGGTTCAGCAAGGTAAGTCTGGTGGAATACAAGATTCTGCACGCTAGAATATACATATACCGAAAACCGCGACTTTCTGCGTTCCGCTGAGTTCACGAGTTTACGCTCGAAACCGCGCAGCCGCCCCGCCTCACTACACCATTGACTCATCTTGTCCGATACGACCTCATTTCAATGCTCTGCCTGCGGATTTCGGTTCCGGGTTGAAGATCGATTTCTCGGGGCTGTGGTGCGCTGTCCGTCAGACGGCTGTGGCTTACAGATTCGCCTGAGAAGACCGAACGTTGTCTCCTCCAGTGCAATATCACCCTCCACGGAATCGGCGACGCAGGCTCTGTCAAAAGCAGGAAAGTCTGCGGCGCGGTTGATGTCTCGTAAGACCAATACGAAGGTCGTTTTGTCAGCCCCTGCAGCCAATGAAGGGGCCTCTAAATGGTCTCCGGTACTGCTTGGTTTTGGTGGCGTGATATCTGTATGCGTTTTATTCACGGGACTCTGGACGGCCCTGAGGGGCGGAGCCATCGCCAGCGGGCCTCAGACCTTCGTGCAAAGCAACGAAGTATCCGACGAGGTGCCTGTGAGTTTGCGAAGCCCCGTGGCTCCCGACAGCGAAGCTGAATCAGCGGCTCAGGAACTGGAACGACAGTTGGTAGCACGTACGCAAACTCTGCAACACGTGGTCCTGCCGTTTCTCAACACATATTGTACGGACTGCCATGGCGCGGAGACACAGGAGGGGGATGTCGCGGTTCACCAATTGCATTCTGTGGACCAGTTCCTGGGTGAACAGGACACCTGGCAGCGCGTCTATCGAATGATCAGTGCGGGCGCTATGCCGCCGGCAGATCACGCGCCGCGACCAGTCTCGGAGGAGCAGAAGAAAGTTGCTGAATTTCTGGATGATGAGTTACATAATTTCGACTGCACCCTGGTGTACAACCCAGGGCGTCCCGCCGTTCAGCGGCTGAATCGGACTGAGTACAACAACACGATTCAGCATCTGTTTGGTATCGACCTGACGCCCGCTGACGATTTTCCAGCTGATGACGTTGGCGAGGGCTTCGACAATATTGGTGATGTGTTGTCTTTGCCGCCGTTGCTGATGGAAAAATATCTGACTGCCGCCGAGCAGATCGCCGAAGCCGTCATCGATACGACTGACTATTCACGTCCTTTATCGCTCATGCTGCCTGCAGACCAGCTTCAGGGCGGCAGGATGTCAAACGGTTCCCGGTGGTTGGTGTCGAATGGTGAAATCTTCGGCATGGTTGATCTGCCTGCAACAGGTGACTATGAAATTCGCGTTGTCGCCAGTGCCACGCAGATGGAAAAGGAAAGGGCCAGATTCTCACTTAGTCATGGAAAGGATTTGCTGGGCGAATACGACGTGCAGAAAGACAGGACGGATGAAACGTTTCAGCATCGAGTTCGCCTGCGAGCGGGAAGTATCCAGCTTGCCGTTGCGTTTCTGAATGATGCTTACGACCCTGATGCCGGAAAAGACAGAAATCTTGCGGTTCGAAGTATCTCTGTGCACGGTCCGATCGACGGAGGAGTGGTTGCGTATCCCGAAGCGCACAGGCGCTTCGTTATTGCCCGGCCGGGCAACGGACTGGACGTGACTGCTGCCGCGCGACAGGTCTTGAGGCCAATTCTTGACAGAGCATTTAGACGGCCGGTATCGGAAAATCAGCTGGAGCGATATGCATTTCTTGTTCAGACGACCGTTGACGAAATGGGCGAATCTTATGAAACCGGGCTGTCGATGGCCCTGCAGGCAATGCTGGTCGCTCCGGAGTTTCTGTTTCGCCTGGAGACCGAGCCGGCACCCGGTCAATCAGAGCGGCGACTGGATGATTTCGAGCTGGCATCGAGAATGTCGTACTTTCTGTGGAGCAGTATGCCGGACGAGGAACTGTCTGCACTGGCTCGTCGGCGTGAGTTGACACGTCCGGAAACGCTGCGGCAGCAGATAGAAAGAATGCTGCACGACGACCGTGCCGAAGCACTGGTGGATAATTTTGCGGCGCAGTGGTTGAATCTGCGAAACCTGGAAAACGTAAGCCCGAACGCTGACCTGTTTGAATCGTTCAATGATGAGCTGAAGCACGATATGCGTCAGGAAACCGAATTTCTGTTTCGTACGGTGCTGCAGGAAGATCGCAGCATTGAAGATCTGCTGTCGGCAGACTTTACTTTTGTGAACAACAGACTGGCTGAACACTATGGAATTAGTGGTGTCGAGTCTAAGGAATTTGAACGTATTTCACTGGCTGGTACCAATCGTTCTGGCGTGCTGACTCATGCCAGTATCCTGACATTGACATCCAATCCGGATCGTACCAGCCCGGTTAAACGCGGTAAGTGGATCATGGAGAACATTTTTGGTGAAGCCCCGCCGCCGCCGCCGCCAGGCGTTCCTGAGCTCGAAGAAGCCGCTAAGGCGGCGCCCGACGCGACTTTGCGAGAACAGCTGGCCAGGCACCGGGAGGATCCGGGTTGCGCCGCGTGCCACCAACTGATGGATCCGCTTGGCCTTGGGTTTGAGAACTTCAACGCGATTGGTCAGTGGCGGATTGAGGACGAAGGTCGGGCCATAGATGCTTCGGGCAGCCTGCCATCGGGGGAGTCGTTTGACGGCCCCTTGCAGCTGATATCCATCGTGAGCCGCCGACGAGAAGATTTCTTTCGCACAATGTCAGAGAAAATGTTAGTCTACGCAGTTGGGCGGGGCGCTGAGTACTATGACAAATGCACCGTTGATCAGTGTCTGGAACTGCTGCATCAAAGGGGCAATCGATTCTCTGCATTGGTTGAGGCTATCATTCTGTCCGATCCTTTCTTAAAGAAACGTGCAGCAGTGACCTCCACGACCCCCAGATAGCCCGGCCCGCCCGGCGTCAGATTTGGAAGTTCAGTATTTCTCACCCACAGCCGCTTTGGCTGGCCGAGTCTCCTACGGTTTGGAATTCAGGTAAGGCGTCTCCGATGATATCAAGTTACATTAATCGCAGAGCCGTTCTTCGCGGTGCCGGTACAGCACTTTCGCTGCCCTTTCTTGACATTATGCACCCGGTCTCGGCCTCGTCAAAGGCAGCCGTTGCTCCTGCCCGCATGGCGTTCGTATTTTTCCCGAACGGTGCGATCATGGACCGCTGGAAACCAACAGGTGATGGCGCCGAATTTGAACTGGGTGAGACACTTAAGCCGTTGGAGTCGCACAAGAACGATTTATTAATCATGACCGGGTTGACTCAGCATCACGCCCGAGCCAACGGCGACGGCGGCGGTGATCATGCTCGCAACGCCAGTGCTTTCCTGACCGGAGCCCAACCACGAAAGACGTCCGGCGCGGATATCGAGGTTGGCGTTTCTGCCGATCAGGCCGCCGCCAGGCTGATCGGTGCTCAGACCCGATTACCGTCACTGGAGTTGGGTATCGAACGCGGGCGAAATGCCGGCAACTGTGATTCGGGCTACAGTTGTGCCTATTCAACCAATATCAGCTGGAAGTCGCCCAACACTCCGACCGCAAAGGAAATCAATCCGCGTCTTGCATTCGAAAGAATTTTCGGCAGTCGGGAAGCTGCGGCTACTCAGGAACGCCGTCAACGATTCCGCAAAAGCATTCTGGACTTTGTCTCTGAAGACGCCAGACGGCTACAGGGAAAACTTGGAGGTACTGACCGACATAAGCTGGACGAATACTTTACCAGTGTGCGAGAAGTTGAGCAGCGAATTGATCGAGCCGGCCATCTGCGCCCTGACGACATTCCGGAGGTGGACCTTCCTGCCGGTGTGCCGACCGATCTTTCAGAGCACCTGCGCCTGATGTATGACATTATGCTGCTGTCCTTTCAGACCGATTCGACACGAATTGTCTCGTTTATGGTTGGAGACGCGGGCTGCAATCGGACCTACCGTGAAGTCGATGTCAAGGGTGGACATCACCAGTTGTCGCATCATCGAAACGACGAGGAAAAGATGGACCAGATTGCAAGGATTGATAAGTTCCTGGCGGAACAGTTCGCTGATTTTCTGACCCGCATGAAGTCCGTCCGTGAAGGTGACAGCAATCTTTTGAATAACAGCATGATTCTGTATGGCAGCGCAATTTCTGATGCTAACAGACACGATCATCACGACCTCCCAATTGTCGTGGCGGGTCGGGGAGGTGGAAAGGTCAGCACCGGTCGAGTAGTCCGCCACCCTGGCGAAACTCCGTTGAACAACCTGTTGCTGGCGATGGCTCATGGAGTCGGCGCAGACCTGGACGAACTCGGGGACAGTACCGAACCGTTGAATCTGTCATAGTCGGGGTGCGGGCTGCGCTGCGTTTGGGCATTCCTGCGGGGTTCTGCAGCTTTTGTTTCGGCGGGACTGCGCCGGGCGGTGTTCAACTGCCGCGACTCTGAGTCAACTGCCGGCAGTGCTTGCAACGTAAGTGTGCCCATGGCCTGGTGCTGCAACACATCGCGCTGTTAATGGTTCGGGGCTGACCGGTTCAATGCCGGATCTGTTACCGGTCAGCGCGCAATATCAACCGTTGAATGCTGTGGAGAACGCGGCTATGGTCGCCTCAGATTCGACGGTTTCCAACCCGTGTTAAATTGAAATGCTGAATCGACAGGTGCCATGGTGCCGGGCCTGGGCTGTGTCGCGCCGCCCGCAAACGGATCAACGGTGCCGTTCGTTGAACCTTCAAAACCGACGAAGGGATCACCGGCCGTTGACGTTCCGTTGTCCACCGAATTGAACGTGGGGGGCTTCGGGGCGAGATCCGAACTGGAGGTCATTGTTGACGGAGACACGTCAGGCAACGGCGGTGATTGTGGCTCCGACAGCGTTGCAGTATTGGGTCGTGACACCGAATTGCCGAAAGGGGGGCCTTTGCCGATGGGAGGATTTATTGCGGCATTCCCGTGGGGCGACGGAATGTTCTGTTTTGTTGATCGAATCAGCGGAGTCGCGGTATTGGCGACACTTCCTCCGAATTCTTCGACGTTCGGTGACGGCAACGTGGGGAGACCCTGGTCATCCGCTGTCGTGCTCACGGTCTGGCTGACCTGCTGTATTTGGCCGGGGAAAGCCGGGGCTGCAGGCAGTCGCGCTTGGCTGTTCCATTTCTTATGTTGCAGGGAAGCCCAGTCAGAGAAGTCTTCCTTAACCGTTGTGGGCGTATCATGTTCGGCCATGGATGCCGTCCGTTTCTCAGCGAATGCCCCGAATCCGGCGACGCTTGTGCCTGGGTCGGGTCGCTTAGGTGCCGCCGGCATCGTCGGCGTTGAACTCTCAGGCTGAATCCCGATGAAATCTGACAGTGACGGACCGTTTGCTGCGGGCACGGCCTCACGAGGTCCTGTCGCTTTGATTGCTTCCAGTCGGTTGCCGGCGGTGGACGTTCCGGATGCCGCATTGATCCCGTTGGCTTCGCG
>Ga0315316_10002345_pt1 | contig 13592 bp, 11 predicted proteins | sample M160m3416metaG_FD_203702 | JGI IMG/M metagenome (GOLD analysis project Ga0315316, IMG submission 203702) | Ammonia-oxidizing marine archaeal communities from Monterey Bay, California, United States - M1 60m 3416 | ecosystem: Environmental > Aquatic > Marine > Intertidal zone | place: USA...
GAGAAAGAGGCCCAAGGCCCAACTCCCACATCCTCAGCTGCGAGTAGCGGTAGCAAGAGGAACGACGTCTTGGATGACGACTTCGCTGCCACTTGCATTGCTCTGGCATACGGCTGAAGTGGATCGACAACAGAGTTTGGCATACTCTGCGACTGTAGCGTACCTGCTGGAATCATTAGAGAAAGTGAGAATACAGCTGGAAACACGATCGAAGACGACCAGCTGTAACGATACCAGCAGATAGTCCCACCGATTTTTGCCAAAATAGGTTGAAACATGCCTCGCCTTCGCCTCGGTCGTAGCTTTTGTCTCACCACCACAACAATACTGGGAACAAATGTCCGGCTCACTTAACGATCAAGCGACTGAACGTCTCGGAGGCAAGGAACGTTCCACCCAAGCTGTGATCGCACACGAGTGGCTAGTGAACTGGGGCGGCTCCGAAAGCGTTTTGCAGTCGTTGAAGAAAGTACTTCCGAATGCAGACATTCACACGCTTGTCTATCAACCCGACGGACGGACGGCTCGCGCTTTTTCAGAAGCACGGGTGTTACCGTCCGTGCTAAACCGTCTGCCACTAGCCGCCCGACTCTACCCATACGCTCTTCCTTTTATGCCATGGCTTTGGCTCCGGAAGGACATCGGCGAACCGGATCTCATCGTGTCGAGTAGTCACGCCTTCTCAAAAACTGCCCGAGCACCAGGTGCCTTCCATCTCTGCTACTGCCATACGCCCCCGCGCTACCTCTGGGATCTCTCGGACGAATACACCCCAGGGCTCTTCGGCAGGCTAACACATGGAGTACGTAAGCGGCTTCGAACAGCCGACCTCCAAAGCGCGCACCTTGTAGACCATTTCGTGGCGAATTCGAAGTTCGTGGCAGATAGGATTCTCCGCACATATGATCGTACAGCCGAGGTACTGTACCCTCCAGTTGACACAGACAAGTTTACTCCGGCGACCAGGCAACGAGTTCACTTTCTGGCTGGTGGCAGGCTCGTACGCTACAAGCGCATCGATTACGCCATCCGCGCAGCAAACGCGTTGACCGTCCCTCTCGTTGTCTTTGGAGACGGTCCCGATCGTCGCAGACTCGAATCGCTCGCGGGACCAACGGTGCATTTCACCGGAGCTGTGGATCACCCCACCTTGGTTTCTCTCATCCGATCGGCTTGGGCCTTCCTCTACCCGGGCATCGAGGATTTTGGGATTCTTCCCGTCGAGGTCCAAGCAGCCGGCACTCCTGTTATTGCACGGGGTGCTGGGGGGGCACTTGAGTCCGTGCAGCACAAGAACACCGGCCTGCTGTACGATGCCTCACCTAGAGATCCAACGTCTCAGATCAAAGCGCTCAGCAGCGCGATGCTCGAATCAATGTCACGCACATGGTCACCCGCTGCTTGTCGCGATCATGCCCAACAGTTTTCACGACCTCACTTCGAACGTGAGGTCAGAGAATTACTCAAACGACTTGGTTTCGAGCTTGCCAATGGGGACTCGTGCGGCTGACCCTTCAAAAGAACTGGGACATGACGAAATAGAATCGCCAAGTCGCGAAGTGCCGAACGGCGATCTAGATAGCTGAGTTCGACCTGCGCCCGTTCAGGATAATTGACACGGTTCTGACCTAGAGCTGTCCACGGACCGAAGATCCCCGGACGCACTGACAACAAACGGTCACGATCCGAACCCGAAAAATAGTCTAGTTCCTCCGTCATAATCGGACGGGGTCCCACAATTGAGAGGTCGCCCTTGATGACGTTGATCAGCTGCGGAAGTTCATCAAGGTGAGAACGACGCAATATCCGGCCGAAGCCTGTCACTCTTGGATCTGCGCCCGTGGGCACCTTGAACCCGTTCTCACGATACACAGATTTGAGGTGAGGGTCCCTCCGAAGCCAGTCCTCAGCGTCCTCCACCATGGTGCGGAATTTCAAGCATCCAAACGGTGTCCCCCTCAGACCGACACGGGCGTGATTAAAAAGAACTGGCCCCGAAGAGGTCAGCTTCACGCCAAGAGCGATCAGCACTACTAACGGGCTCAGTAGCACAAGCGAACTGGTCGCGGTCAAGATATCGAACAGACGTTTCGTCACAGCACCGACGGGCGAGGGTTGGGACTTCAGCATTGACAGGTCTCGTCTGGAGCGCTGCCTGCCCACGCCTCCTAATAACGACGAGCCGAAAAAAGATATCACCTTGTTCGGCAATCGTCTGCCTAGTGATCAGACAAGTCCGACGCGCACTCTTGCAGAATTCTCATGAGGCGGTCCGCGGTGTGATCCCAGCGCGGGATATCTATCTCAGATTTCAGGGTTCTCGAGCTTGAGCCTTCCGACTGAATTTGAAGAAGGATTCGGGCCCAGACCTGAGGAGTTGTCGATGCAATCAATCGAGCACCAATTCGCTCAAGCTGCTCCGACCACGGTCGGCGAAGCGCCAGCACCGGTTGGCCACACGCTCGCGCCTCATACGCAGGCAGAGCAAAACCCTCCAGCAGTGAGGGCACGAGTACGGCTACCGCCTCACAATAGAGGTTGCGGAGTTGATGGTCCGAAATCTTTCCCGTCAGCTCAATACGAGGCAAAACATCCAGACAACCCGCCTTCTTGCAGAGTGCCTCAATATCCGTTTGCGTCGGGCCCACCATCACCAAGCGCCAACCCTCCCGCTCAGGGAGCGACGACAAGACCTGCACGGCGAGGGCAAGGTTCTTGTGAGGCCGATCCTCGGCGACGCACAGGACGAATGGAGAGCTAGCTTTTCTATGCGCCTGCTCCTCAACCGTCAGCGGCCTAAAGACATCCGACACACCGTTGGGAACCACATTGATCTCATGAACACGTCCAGCGAAGAAACGAAGGAGAGACGCACGGCTTGCCTCAGAAACCGTCACTACGCGCCTGGGTTCGGACGCAATGCGCCGCAGCAGTCCTGAAGCCAAGAAACGTTTCCAATCCGGGAAAAGGTCTACAAGCTCAAACTGGATTAAATCGTGCACCACGGTGACCGAGTGTCGCGGGTGTTGCACGACCGGGATGTCGAAGTGAGGGAATAGGGTTACATCAGGCTTCCACTTCCCTCTTCCTCTCACATGCGTCAACCATGTCAGTTGAGCTGATGGCGTGAATGGGCGGGCATACCATGGTACAATTTCGGCGACGTCTGCACATTCAAGCTCGGCGAGCCACGGTTCAAGTTCTTCCGGTCGACCGAGGAGGCGCAGAGCAGCGACATCTCGCCTATTGAGCCAACGACTTGTCGTTTCCCGAATAAATCGCCCGATTCCACCAGCCTGCAACAGGCGAGCGTCAACCTCGAGGTGAAGCATTCAGGACCACTCCTTGCTCGGTTATAACCGCTCTTAATGTCCTTCATTCTTGATACTTCTCAAAGGTGCCGCCGATCAGACCAGTACCAAGATGGGTTAGAGAAACATGAGTAACCAAAGTCGCGACAACATTGGTCGGAATACCGCATGGAATGCGGCGGCCCAACTTGCACCGGTAGTCTCAGCGGCCATCGCATTACCATTTCTGGCGCGAGGGCTGGGAGAGGAACGACTAGGGGTTCTGCTTCTGGTCTGGACCATCGTTAGCTTGGCCAGCGTCCTCGACCTTGGTGTGGGCCGAGCACTGACCCAAATGATAGCAGTGCGCCGAGGTTCCGGGACAATCTCGGAGTTAAACTCAATCGTTAGAGCGGGAGTTGGACTGTCTGGCCTCCTAGGCCTAAGCGTGGGTGCCCTAGTGCTAGCAACATCCAGCTGGCTGACGTCGTCAATGCCAGATATGACCAGCTGGATTTCCGAAGCCCGTGCATCTCTGCTTCTGGTCGGCCTTAGCCTCCCCTTTCTTCTGCTCTCGAACAGTCTCCGGGCAACACTTGATGGCCTAGAGCAATTTGAGCTTAGTGCGCGAGTCAGAATCCCAATTGGGATTCTGACCTTCATCCTGCCAGTGGCACTGCTTCCATTCACAAAGAGAGTCGACCTCGCTGTAGCTAGCCTGCTCACAGTCCGGTGTGCTGGAAGTCTAGTGCTCGGCGTTGTCGTCACCCGTCTCCTCTCGGCGTTTCCAACCAATAGCCAAAATACTCTCCAACCACTCAAGGAACTCCTGCGTTTAGGTGGTTGGGTGTCAGTAAGCAATCTCGCGTCCATCATTCTTGTCTACGCGGATCGCTTCCTGATTGTGTCGATCGTCTCCGTCGCTGCAGTGGCCCACTACACCACAGCGAGTGAAATCGTCACCCGACTATTGCTGGTTCCTATTGCAGTGGCCGCCGTGTGGTTTCCTGCCCTCGCTCGGACACAGCAGAGAGCGGAGGATGAACAACGCAGACACCTTAACGAACGAGGCGTAAGGTTCGTTACAATCGTCACACTACCAATCCTCATTCTACTGGTGGCAATGGCCGATCCTATCCTCCGCCTATGGGCTGGGTCAGAGATCGCGGATCCGGGTGCACCCGTGCTTCAGTGGCTTTCCATGGGTGTATTCATGAACGCGCTCGCGCAAATTCCTTTCGCCACTCTACACGCTCGAGCTCGGCCGGATGCCCCAGCCTTACTGCATCTAATCGAGCTCCCGCTTTACCTGGCGTTACTGTGGTGGGCACTACCCTCTTTCGGCCTAGTGGGCGCGGCAATAGCGTGGACGGCCAGAGCGGGCTTCGACTTTCTGGGACTACTGATCTTGACGGCCCGCTTGGAATCAAATTTCAGTAAAGTTGCACAAATTTCAGTGCGACTGGCTTCAGAAGGAATCGTTCTGCTACTTATCACCCTCGTCCTGTCGAGGAGCTTGGGCCCATGGCTTGGAGCGGTGATTCTAGCACCTGTATGCAGTGCTTGGCTGTGGGAACGTGTCTTGATCACAGCGTGGCGAACAGAGATCAGCGATCGAATACGGCAAACCTTCTGCTGACAGTCGCCTGAAGCCTGATGTTCATAGCATCCGAAGCACGGTTAAGATGGCGGTTCAGGTTCATAACCCAATCAATTCCCAGACCGATATCCCATCGATCTAGGAAACGAGTTGAGCTCCCTGAAACTACGTAGAGCACGTCCGAGACCCCCTCCCCGCTGGGCCTCGCAGCAGCGGGCTGCTCTAGCACAATCGAGCGATCCACGCTTACGGACCAATGTCCATTCGGACTGTAATGATCTACACCCAAGGATTGACCGTTACCAAAGGGTCCGGCGCTTGTCGTTAAGAGTTGGCCCCTGTGTGTCCAACCACCGATGCGATAGGAAGAGTTGCCATAAATCGCACCCGGATAGTGTCCCCACATACCCCATTCTGAAGTAAGGCGAGCGCCTCCCCGTTCTCGGTGCGTCGTTCCAGAAACGATACCCTCAGCATGAAAGACCGTAAAAGCGGAATCTGAGCGCCAAGTCTTTCGAAACCCTACGGCATAGCCTCCGAAGTCTTCGGGTTCAAGCAAGAGCCATCGCCCGTCGACAGAGTGATCACCCCTCACAAATTCGAGCCACACCTCAGCGCCGGCAGAAGTGACCATCCATCTGGCGAATACTGACACAAATTGGTCATCCAGACGCTGATCAACCCCCTGCAAACCTGTCTTTAGGATCCCTTCAAAAGGTTTCTTTAGCAGCCCGCGCATCATTCCATCGGCCGACGGCCAAGGCTGATGGAACAAGCGAGTTGCACCAAGCTGCAAACCAGGAAGCCCACGAGGGCGAATAGATGCCGAGAATCCATTCAGAAGAGCAAATCTGTCGTCGCCAGTCAGACCAAACCATCGACTCCTCTCCGTTCGTCCCGCCATGTAACGAAAATCAAGGTCTGCAATCCAAGCATTGAACGGGTTGCTCGTGCCGACAAATACGTGGGGAATTCCTCCAGCGGCAGCGCCCATAACAAGAGGATGAAGATCGCCAGGACCCCAGACTTGAGGGCTAGAAGATACGCCAACAGTAAGGCCTACCATGTTCAGTCTTAGTGACGATGCCCCGAGAGATAGAACTTGATATGGCTCATCTCCGAAACGCTGTGGGATATCAATCGCATCAGACTCCAACGGAGATCGAAACCGTCCCTCCCCATCCATTCCGGTCGGAGCCAAAACAAAATCCCGGTTTTCGGCTCGGAACCAGACAGGGTTCAGAACTAAGGCTAACGGGCCCCACCTACCGAACCATCCACCCTCCAGAGACTGGGTAAAGCCTTTACCGTGCCAGACGGGACCATTACCGCGGTGAAATGGAAATGCGGTATTGAACGAGCTTTGCGTCCGCACGGGAAGAAGACCCCAACGCTTTTCATTTGACGGTGTAGTCCTATACACACCGTGCCAGGGTGGAGTACCCGAAGACACGCCCTCAGGCGTTCGGTATTCCTCAGCAGAGAGCATCCAAAACTCTGAACCATCACGAACTGCCGCAGAACGCTCCGGAAGGAGCCCTAGGTTCTCAAGAGTACGAGCGTACCGATCCGCTACAGTCCCTGGTACCATGTAAAGCCATGACACTGCCGCGTCTTTCTTTGGTATCTGCCCTCGAGCGCTCGACGCGCTCCATGGAAATGCTGCTGCTACAACAACCAACATAGAGAATCTGAATCTGCAGCGACCACTGTACCTTTGGGATACTATCAAAGGAAAACCGCTCTGAGGGGATCGGGGCGTTGTCTGCAGATGGTCCATAAACACAAGGGTAAACCTCAAACTCAATCTTCTCTACTGAGCGGGTAACATTGCCCGATCACACCAGCTTCTCGAACTTCGACTCGTGTCTGCCGTATTCCTCCATCTGATCGCCGCTCTTGTCTCGGCAAGCCCCACGCCTTCGCCTATCTATGCGGAGGCTGACACGCTCTGGCGTGTGGGTCTAACCCGCGGCGTATTCTTGGATACGTCTCAACGAAACGTGCCAATGGGTTCGAAAACCAGCACAAGCCCGTGGATCCGAACCGCCTCCGGCAACGTCCTAGCTGAAATACGGAAGATCAAGCATTCCGTGCCTAGTGACCGAAATTTCAGGCTTCACGTCCTCGCAAGCGAACTGGACGGAGCCTTTAACTCAGACTTGCCTTTATCCATCAACGAAGGGAGTCTCTGGGCTGGTCGTGGCTTATCCGGACGAAGCCAGGTGGGTGCAGCGCTGTCTTATGGTTCAGTGACAGCGGTCCTGGCACCAGAAATATGGGGAAGTCAAAACCGAGACTTTCAGACGTTTTCGTACCCAGAAAATGTGCCTCGACCAGGCGATGTTGAAGATCGAATGCGCCATCCGCTTGCCTCACCATTCCACTATCCGCCTCACTCAATAGACCTGCCTCAGCGGCTGGGATACGATTCCGGTATGTCCCTCGGACTCGGCCAGAGCAGCCTGTCATGGGAGTCCGCATCCGTCCGTATCGGCATCACCACAGAAAGTCTTCGTTGGGGTCCGTCTATTCGAAACCCCCTTCTGGTAAGTAATAATGCTCAGGGATTTCGGCGCCTGTTCGCTCAAACGACCAAACCGTTTGAATCACCGATCGGAGATGTTCACGCTCAGTGGATCCTTGGTCGGCTAGAAGAGTCATCCTACTTCGATAACGACCCCGACAATGATCACCGATCATTAAGCGGAGTGATCGTTACCCTCAATCCGTCATTTGAGCCCAATCTGAGCATGGGCATAGGACGAGTTGTCTATGCACCTGCACTCGGGTTCATGGATCTTCCGACAGCAGCTTTCGATTTCGTTAGGCCAGTAGGACCTGTAGCGTCCGAAACAAGTGGCGAACAACGCCCCCTCGGTCCCGACCGGATTTTTTCTGTATTCGCGCACTGGAGTTTCCCAGACGCGGGCTTGGAGACATGGATAGAATGGGGACGCTCTGAGGAACCTCGCTCTCTTCGTGACTTCCTTGAGACGCCGCATCATAGCAGAGGCTACACACTCGGACTTAGGCACACTCAACCTACGACGAGTTCGGCGCGACTGGCGATCGAGGCTGAAATCACAAGTCTGGAACCGAGTCAATCCTTCCGGCTTAAGCAACACGGTGAGTGGTATACGAGTCGCCGGGTAATCCAAGGCTATACGCACAGAGGTCGAGTTATCGGCGCAGGGATTGGCCCAAGCGGATCGGGTCAATGGCTCGCTGTTGACTGGGTAGCGCCCAGATGGAATCTGGGGCTCTTTGGAACTCGAATCAGACTAGAGAACGAAGCGCTCTACTCATATTTCCCAGAGTATCGCCGTGCCGATTTGACGCTGCTTGCAGGAGTGCGAGGAGCAGGGAAGATCGGTCCGTTTAGGTTCGAAGCTGCGTGGGCTGAATCAATCCGTCTCAATTACTTATTTCAAGCGAAGCCTCTACCCAACGACGCCTACCGAGGTGTCGATCTTCGAAACCGGATACTGCGATTGAGTCTCTCGGCTACCGGCGCATGAACCTTAAGGCTTTTTCCTTGTGGCTAGCTCTGATCGGAGCCACCCGTATCGATCTACTTGGATCTGCGGGGCCGCTAGTGGTGACTCCTTTCCTCGTTCTCTCACCCATGATAGGCATGAGCTTTCTATGGCGTAGCTGGACTAAAGGTGAAGCCATCCCAATGGCTGAGAGAGCTTCTGATTACCTGCTCGCCATCACATCCCTGATGGGAATCCTAGTCCTGTCCACCTTTGCGAGCTATGACCTTGGGACATCAGCTCGCCGTGTTGCACTCCTAGTCGTTCAAGTCTACCTCGTACTCGCGGTAGGATTCTCCCTGCTCTCAATGCCTGAATCGAGACACATACTCTACCGAGGAGCAAAGTGGGGCTTGGTCGCCGTACTTCTATTCAACGGGCTCCAACTTCTGTCGTGGCTGCTGGATCCCGCTTGGCTGAACAATGGATTCATAAATCTCCGACCAGGGCTTTATTTTGGTGTAATCCCGCGTCTCACAGGCCTGAGTTCGGACCCGAACCTCGGGGGCTTCGGCACCGTAGTGTTCACATGGATTATCTGGACCTACGGTCCCCAAGACCGCTCGCAAGTTCGCTGGGTTGCTTTAGGTGCCCTAGCTGTGCTGCTAACTCTTTCTCGGTCGGCGATAATCGCTGGACTCGTATGCATCTGCTGGCACATGTTCTCAGGACGCCGTTTTCTTATCACCCGCTTGCGAGTCCTCGTTCTTCTTGCAGCCGTGTCCGCCCTACTGCTTCCTTATATGCTGTCGCCCTCGGGGTCCGACTTTCTCGATGGCATCGCTGGGATGCTCGGAACTCGTCTCACACTAGACGAGGGCTCAAGTAGTCAGCACACTCAGCTCATACTGCTAGGACTTGAGGTCGCCACTGAAAATCTCAAGCATCTGATGATAGGCATCGGTTACGGGAATGCGTTCCTAGAGACCCAGTCCATTTTTCCTGGAAACGAATACGGCAACTTCCACTCACTACTCGTCACAATGTTTGCAGAAGCAGGTATGTTGGCCGCAGCGATCGTGGCTATCCTCTTCATAGGCGCCTACCGGCGCAACCCGAAAACCCGCGCCCTAATCCTCGCGACCTTTATTTTCAATATCTTCCAGCAGTCCCACACCGAACCAATCACGTGGCTGATTCTTGGTATGGGCTGGACATCCTGGCATGCCGATCGGAGCTTGTCCGATTGATGGGCTAACCCCGCTTAGAAGCATTCAATAGACATGAACCTCTCAGCAGCATCGGCGAAGTGATCCCCGTGGCCCAACCTGCCCCTAGCACGCCCACCCACGTGCTTGACCTTCCATCACTCCTGAGAAGTCATCTTCTGCGCTTCTCCGCGACTTCCTTAATAGTCGCGAGCATCACTTTTCTTGCGTCTCTTTTAGTCACTCCTGTGTACGAGAGCGAGGCGTCTTTCAGGGTACGCATGAGTTCTGACGCGGGGCTTGGATCCTCTCTTTTAAGTGGTATTGGGGATGTGGCCGAGTCACTGCCGGGCGGACTCGCGGCCGCAGGTGGCCTGGGTGAAACCGACGTGCAAACAGAGATCGGGATTCTCCGCAGCCGTGCTATGCTCGAGCCCGTTGCCGACGAACTGGCACTGCATGTTCAGCTGAGTAGGCCCTGGCGAAGTTTTCGCTCAGATATTTTTTCACTGGTAGAGGCGGGTGAGGACGCTCCCAGGGGAACCTACACCATGCGGCACCAAGGTGATGGGTCTTATCGGGTCTCTGCTCGTGGCACCCGCAAGCCAGTTGAACTTCCCTCTAAGATTTCGATTGGAGAGGCTTTTTCCATTGGCCCTATGAAGTTCCAGCTACATGACTCGCTCGCTTCTGACCCTCCCCGATTGATACGCATTTCCGTCGATTCATTTCGGCGAAGTATGCGCTCGCTCAGAAAGCGCATTCAGATTCAACGATCTGATATCGGCTCGCGGCTAATCGAAATTCAATACCGTAATCCAGATCCAGCAGTCGCGCGTCAATTTGTGAATCGAGTCGCAGAAGATTTCGTGGAATTCTCTCTGACTTGGAGTCAGCGGGACGTTCGGCGTGAGGCAAACATTCTCGCACAAGAGGTCGATCGGATCGCTCAAGAGCTCGCCACCGCAGAAGCTGAACTTGAAGCCTTCCAGACGTCACAGCTCGTAGTGCTCCCGGAAGAGCAGGCAACACGAGAGATCGGTCGTGTCGCCGAAATGCAGCTTCTCCGCGACGTGGCCGAGGTGGAAAGATCTTCTCTACTAGCTGTGGTAAAGGATCTGGAGAATCGCACCCCACGCGCAGGGGATCAAACACCCTTCCGTGCACTAGCAAGCTTTCCGACGTTCATATCGAACGAAGGAGTGCAAGAATTAGTTCTTTCATTACTGGCTCTCGAGAACGAGCGAGCGACTCTGCTCGTGCGGCGGCAAGCGACCAATCAAGATGTTGTCGCACTGGATATGCGGATCCGTGAGATTGAGGAACAGCTGCTCGATATCGCAAACGACTACCTCCAGGGCCTCGATAACCAGCTGATATCAACACAATCTGCGCTCGACACATTCGATCAATCGCTGCGCAGTCTTCCGTCACTGGAATTGCGATACACCGTTCTCAAGCGCCGGCAACGTCTCTTGAGTGAGTTGTACATAATGCTTGAAACTCGATTGGCAGATGTAGAAGTCCGCAGAGCCGTGGACGACGCGGAGGTGCGAATCGTAGACACCGGCGTAGAGGAAGACCGGCCCGCCTTCCCACGACGATCAATCACCGCGCTACTCGCAGCGATGATCGGGATATTGGCAGGTCTGTTCGTCGTCGTTGGCGCAGAAAGTCGACCTACTAACTCTTCACTCGAGCCTCTAACCGACTAATCGCTGGCATCCACTGCGACGACTGAAATCCGGGTTAAGGTCAGCCAGAACAAGCCGGTAGAACAATCTGGATTTCGAGATCCTGTCTAAGGCCGACGAGCAGTCCATCCCGATAGACAAAACCTTCGGGCAACAAAGGGCAGGCCCCAGAACCGAGCACACGCACACCGTAGTCCGCCGGAATTAGCTCCGAGAACAATACGGAACCTGATTCGTTCAGCGCAGTCCGTTCTTGAGTCCCTCTTGACGTGTACAGCTCCACGACTGAGCCAGGCTGAGGTATCGAGTCCCGGTCTAAAACCCGCACTGCAATACTCCCCCTCGCATCCTCGTACTGGAACTCGACCTGTATCGTATCGCCTTCCGCGACGCTAAAGGTCCGATAGTATCCGTCAGGGTGCTGTGTCGCATAAAAATACCGTATTGGAACTGCACTCACGCCAATGTCACCCTCGGGCACTAGGTCGAAGCGAGATACTCCAAAGGAGTCCGTCTTCGCATAGTCTAGGTGGCGAGTCCCATTATAAAGTACTAGAGGTACGTCTGAGACCCCTTGTCCCTCCGGCAGCGTGACCACCACTTCTACAGAGGCGTATCTGAAGCTAGGTGTGAGCACGTGCTCACAAGCCTGAGTCGCTATAAGAACCGCAAAGGTCCCTGCCCACACCAACGGTCGTCTAAGCATCAAACACACGAAATGTGACGTTTAAATAGATCAGCTTTTTCTCAACAATAGCTGTCTTCAATGAATTTGGCTTACACACATAATCAGAATCACCTTGTAGAGGTGTAGGGCTGAGAATAGCTTCGATGTATGATCGCATTTTCGATGAAGTTTCTCGTAGCCCATCGCCTAAAGGGTTTTGTCGCGCCAACAATAGTGGCCTTTGTTCTCTCCGGAGTATGGGCCTCCGAGATCGAGTCACAAAGTATGTCCAGCATCGCTCCGTCATCATCAGATTCTCCAGTAGCTCGATCACTGTTGCTGCCAGGAGATGCTCTCCAGATCCGCATATGGCTCGAACCTGATCTCAGTGGTGAGTTCGTCGTAGATGAAGAGGGGGTTGTGACCTTACCCATGTTAGGTCGCGTCACCGCGGTCGACCTATCGATCGCGCAACTTCGGGCTCTACTTATTGAAAGATACACCCAAGAACTCAGGAACCCGTCGATCACCGTAACGCCCGTCCGACGTGTCTACGTCCTCGGCGAGGTCAACCGACCAGGAATGTACGGGCTAGATCCTACCGCATCGCTCGCGAGTGCCGTCGCCCTAGCTGGTGGTGCCAGTCGAGACGGTGACCTCCGCAAACTCACCCTGGTAAGGGGAGACGAGACACTCCTCTCCGGAGTAGATCCAATGGCTGATCTACTCTCCGTAGGGACACGTTCTGGTGATCAAATCTTCGTAGAACGCCGCAGCTGGTTAGAGCGTAACCAGCAGTTCGTCGCAACTACCGTTCTGGGCGTGGCCGGGATAGCGGTAGCGCTGATCAACCGCTGAAGTCTCGGTATGATCCTAGCGCCGAATCCAAAAGCGATGATCTAGAAGCCCCACATCGGAAACCTTGGTTCTATTCGAAGTCCGTAGCCTGAACTTCCTCCAGCCCTTTGCCCCCTCAATTTTTCCCCGGACGACAGCGAAAAACCTGCGGCGGCGAACCCCGTTGGCAATCCCAGCTAATTGCCCGAGGACAACCCAGAAACCTACTTCACAGAGAAGCTTTGTAGAGAAGTTCTTTGCAATCGTCCAGATCGTGTTTCTATGACGGAGGAAATAAGATTGAGGAGACGATGGACCAAAAGTGGCGCCGCCTTCATGAAGGATCTTGGCCCTTGCGGCGAATGCCACCCGGTAACCCCTAGCACGAGCTCGTAAACCCACATCAAGATCCTCGGCATAAGCCTCAAACCTCCGATCAAAGAAACCCTCTGGGTCAGCCATCAGCTCCAGAACGAGATCTCGGCGGTACAGGGCTGCACACCCTGAGGGGCAAAGCAGCGGTCCATCGGCCTCATTCTTACGGTCGTATCCCGCCCCACTCTTCGTCAGGGTTAAACCGAACCTATCAACCTGCTCGGGATCATCCGCGCGATAAACAGCGGGGGCAACCATCCCCGCCCCATACTCTAGGGCGGTATCTACCATCAGCGTGAGAGCGCTGGGTTCTAAATACGCGTCGTTATTCAGTATCAGATAAAATCCCGCCCCATCGCGGATTCGAAGAGCGAGACCGCGATTGTTTCCATCAGCGAAGCCTACATTCTCCTTGTAAGACTCGACGAAGAGACCAATCGGG
>Ga0315316_10002346_pt1 | contig 13592 bp, 11 predicted proteins | sample M160m3416metaG_FD_203702 | JGI IMG/M metagenome (GOLD analysis project Ga0315316, IMG submission 203702) | Ammonia-oxidizing marine archaeal communities from Monterey Bay, California, United States - M1 60m 3416 | ecosystem: Environmental > Aquatic > Marine > Intertidal zone | place: USA...
CCTATATTTCTATTATGTTCTAAACACCTGATGCCACTATTGATACGCATAGGCCTCCCATATTCAACTCTGACCAATTCAAGCTTCTGAACTAATGAGTCACTAATAGTTCCCGTACCGCATCCACATTGACAATCAAATTCCTTTTTACTAAAGTGCTCGGTTAGTTGTCCAGCTCTAAGCATTTTCTTTTCTCCCTCCATATTATAGATGAATGCGTTTGGCATCTTATCTCGCCTTCTGTGCAGCTTGTTGAAGAACCTTTGAAGGAGTCTTATCACTAAATTCTTTTTTCTGATTACGTTTCTTAATAATAAGTTCATAACCTTTACTGGTTAAATTAAAATCTATAATTTCCCAATTTTTATTTTCCAATTCTCTAAAATATTTTTCATCATTCTTTTTAAGCATACCTGTTTTCAAAGCACCTTTAAAATTGAACTTCTCAGTTAATGCTTCACCATCACTATCTCTACGTTCAACTCTGAGCCAATGCATCCTTTTTCCCTTATATCCCTTTTTTGCTTTCTCAAATTCTCTCTCATCTTTGAACTTAGAAAATTCTTCATGTTCAGCACTATAGGCTAATACTTCATTTCTATCTAAAGCTTTAAGCATCTTACTTGCTTCTCGTTTTGCACTACTACTTCTAACATCTTTCCATTTCTTCGCTAAAGCTTCCATTAGGTCTTTATAAGTTTTCATGCTTTTATTCCTTTCCATAAATCTCTGTTTTTGTATTTCTTTAAAATTTCTAAAGTGATACTGATACCCTTCTCTTTTACTAATGGTTTACTAACTGCTTTCGATAATACTGCTTCAATTCCAACTAGACCAGGCGTTGAATTAACTTCAATGAAATATGGATTTTCTTTTTCTCTATCCTTTGAAGGAATAAAATCAACTCCAACAATATCACCATCAACTGCAATAGCAGCTCTTAGTGATTCTTTTTTTTCTAATTTTGTTAGTTCAAAAGTTTCTGGTTCTGAACCTTGTGATACATTACTTCTAAAGTCACCTTTGATTATAGGTCGTTTCATCGCACCAAGAATTTCTCCTCCAACTACAATGACTCGGACATCATAATTTGTTTTAATATGTTCTTGTAAAATAATATCTATGTATGGATTCTCTCTATATAAAAGTTGAACTATACCATGTAAAGACTTTGCACTCTCTACCCACATAACACCGATACCTTGAGAACCAATAGATGTTTTAAGAATCATTGGAAAATTATTATCTAGTTTTTCAGCTGCATCAACATCCCCTGCGGCGTGTCGAATCAAAACTGTTCGTGGTGTATTAATTTCATGACGTTGAAACATCATTTGATTGTGCCATTTGTCATTACAAATATCATTACATTTTACAGAATTTAAAATCTTAAATCCTGCATACTCAAGAGTTCTAGCCATAGTCCACCAGCTTGCGCAGCCATCTTTTGCATTAAGTCCTCTTACCATAACCAGAGTATTTTTTGGATTCATAATAATAGGTTCTGAATATTCTGAATCTTTTTTAATGGTCGGCAAATCTGCCTTTCCATCTTCGTCAACTGGATATGTATACAGAAGTTTATCATTACCTTCACCATCTTCCAAATAACAACCCATGAGTTCTGCTAAGAAAACTTCTATACCAAGTTCCTTTGCTTTTTTCTGAACAAGAGGAGCAGTTTCATTTGGATCATGTGGATCATCATGAGAAAGGATAACAAGTTGATATGTGTCATCTTCCTTTTTTTCTGTAATAAAGTCTTTAAAATCTTCCAATGTATTATCCTAAAATTAATTCTTTAAGTTCTTTCGCTGTTCGCCTTGGATCGCGATGATAAATAGCAAGTCCTCCAGCTCGTGTCCATTCGTCACAATTTCTTTTGTAGTCATCTATAAGAATATGTGTTGGTGCTACGAAACGTATTTTACCCCTTCGCGTAGTTACATTAATACCTTGCGTCATTCTAAGATGTTTCTTACACCATAATTTTTTTCCCTTTATAACATTCGGCTGCATCTTACAATTACTTGGACAAGCTGTTAATATCTCAACTCTAAGATGTCTAAGCATATTCCAAAGTTTTTTACCGCCTGGTTGCCAATCAAGGTCTGCCCACCAATCTGAACTACTTCCTTCTAGTGTTGCTAAAAATTCTGCAATCTCATCTTGATTTGGTTTTCTTGATATATGCAAAGTATCCATTATGCCTTTCATAAAATCACATAGCACTCCATCCATATCACAATAGACTTTATATGATTTCATTTTTTCAAGCAATTGCAAATGTTCTTCTTCTAAAAAATCTTTAAATGACTTCATATCTTATTCCTTATCTCTATTAGCCTTGACAACTTTCTGGAACATCGCTGAATCATCAACAATGGTATTGACCAACTCATTAAATACTTTTGAGATCATGTTCTTTTCAGGGAGAGTCATTGGTTTGTCTGCATCCATCTTCTTTATGGCTCTGACAAATTCACTCCAATCATCTCCGCCAACCAAATTCAGACGTTTGAGTTTGGACATACTGATAGCTTCATTAATACTTTCCTTATCTTCTGACATTAACTGTTTGAATTTTTTCATTAGAATCCCCTATATAAAAATGTTTTATTATATATTTATAATACTTGATATGTCTTATAAATAATAAAAAACCGAGGATTCCGATGAAATTGCAGAAAGCTGTATACAAATGGAAACATTCAGAGGGTTATAAAGTACAATCTGAGATTCATTGGCTCGTATGGTTATTAGAGAACCCCAATTCCCCTATAAGTCTTACAGGTGCTATTGACCTTGAGAACCATGATCTTATCCATATCTTATTAGATAGGGGTATGGATATCAGGGATGAGGCTATGGTGATAGGATTCACTATGGGAAATAGCACAGAAACCAGTAGTGTAGTCAAATGGTTATTTGAGTTCTGTGCGAGGTATATCTATCCAGAGGGTTACAGATTTAATGACGCAGATATCGTAGAGTTCAATCGGGGATATGCTTACGGGTATACCAGACCAGAACGTAATATACACCTAGCAGAGTTTGACCTCACCCAAAATATTTCAGATATCAGGGAAAAATGGGGAATAAATCTTATAAATATATAGACGGGAATTAGGGTTATGGCATATTTAGGAAAATCAGAATACGGTTTAAACAAATCATATCTATATCAAGTTGCAAGTGATATTGCAGAAGGAAAAAAAATTAAATTCAAGCAAGGTACAGAAATTATTGATATTTCCTCTCCAGATGTAAAAAGTTTTATTACGATGGCTAATAATCCTAAAAAAAAAGAAGCCAATGTAATTAAAATATTAAAGTCTGGTAAACACTATGCAAATATATTTGTTACTAAAAAAGGTAAAGCATTTGCTTGGAATGATATTGATAAAAGTCCTTATTCTGGACAAGGTGGCAAATCGAATGCTAAATCTACAGCCATGCAAGAACGAGCATCAATGTATGCTATTGAACAAGGTTTAAATAAAAATGGTTATAAAGATAAAAAGAAATTTCTAACAGATTGTAAGAAAAAATTAAAACAATTATATCCAGATATGGATTCACAGTGGGAGGAAACATTTTTTCAACAACAATTAACTGTAGCAGCTAATGTCAAGAATAATGTTTTTTCTCATTATTCTAGGGATGATGGTTTTATGGGTGACATTACAAAGTTAGTTAAAGGTGATCCATTTAATATATCTAAAAAAGATAGTTGGAATCCTGCTGATATATGGTTAGTAAATAATCCAAAAAAACACATTGAAGAATTAAAGAAATGTATCAGTCTAACATCTCTTAATGAAAAACTAAGATTACTATTTGACTCCGAAGAAGTAATTGGAATATCTCTTAAAAAAATATCGGGTAAACAAGCCCGTTGGGAATTAGTAAATGTTGATGCATCTTTATTTAAAAATATGCCAAAGTTTTTAACTGGTGTTATAACCTGTAAATTTAATATTGAAGAAAATGGTGAGGTAGAATCAACTGATACTGTATACGAAGTTAAAAAAGGTGATAAATCTAATGCAGGGGCTTTTCAAATAAGACAGAATAGTAAAGGGTTTAATAATTTAAAAGTTGAAGGTAGAATAGCAGGTGCAGGAGCTGCAAGGTCTGGTAAAGCTCCTTTAGATTTATTAGCAAAAGCTTTTAAAGACTATAAGATTAGACTTAATAATGACCATAATAAATATCCAAAAACAACTAAAGAATTTAGATCAAGATCAGCTGAATTTCAAAAAATGTTTTCATCTATTAATTCAAAGATAACCAGTAATATTAAGACAAGTGAATTTATTACAAACATGGAACAAATGTTTAAATCTGAACCTGATATAGCTATGTCAAAACTTATGCAAGTTGATTTTCTCTATCAAGTTCTAATCAGAATTAAAAGCAAGAAAAAACGTGATGACTTAACAACCAATATGTTTTTTCTTGCTCAGAAGAAGGGCCCTATCTTTGGCCCATTCGGAAAACTATATTAAAGGAGATACATAATGGCTTTACTAAGAGATAATACAGTAAGATCAGAAGCTAAGAAGAAAGTAACATCTATTGGTATGTCTAAAAGAAGTATGCCAAAGAACAAACATAAAAGAAGAAGTTGGAAACGATATAGAGGTCAAGGACGAAAGTAATTAACTAGCTTTATCTGACCCAACCGACAAGTAAATTATAACATAGAAAAAACACGAATACAAGGAAGAAGTTAAGAAAAATGCCAACTACAATTTACAATAAACCACTCAAAACGAATAGTAGAAGATGGACTGATTTAGATTTAGACTTTGTAGCCCATCCTGTTACGAAGGATATCATATTTAAAACAGACGTTGAGGCGGTTAAAAGGTCTATTAGAAACTTAATCCTTACTAATCGTTATGAGCGTCCATTCCAACCTACGATAGATGGTGGGGTGACTAGACATCTTTTCCAATTAGCTACTCCCCATACAAAACATGATATCAAGATGGCAGTTGAAACTTGCATATCAAACTTTGAACCAAGAGCAACTGTCCTGTCTGTTTTCGTTGGCGGTGATTTAGATAAGAATGGATTTGATGTAACAATAGAATTTAGAGTTGTAAATACTCCAGACCCAGTAACAATAGAATTATTTTTAGAGAGGCTTAGATAATGCCAACATCCAGAAAGTTAGAAATTACAGATTTAGAATTTGATACGATTAAAGACAATCTAAAATCTTTTCTTAAGGCACAAACACAATTTCAGGATTATGATTTTGAGGGTAGTGGTATGTCAGTGTTAGTTGACCTTCTAGCTTACAATACTCACTACATGGGTTACTATGCTAATATGCTTGGTAACGAAATGTTTTTAGACTCGTCATCATTAAGAGAATCTATAGTATCTCATGCAAAACATTTGAATGTCATGCCGACATCTAAACGTGCAGCTAAAGCTTCTCTTGATATTACTTTCACTCCTACTGGTACACCTACTGCTTTAACAATTCTAAAGAATACAAAATTTACTACTAGTATAAGTGGTGTCAACTATACATTCACTACAAACAAAACTACAACTGTTCCACGTTCACCTACTGGAACTTATGTTGCCACTGACGTAGAAATTGTTGAGGGCAAAATCCTAAGTAAATCATACACAGTAAATAGTGCAGATGATACACAGAGATTTATTATTCCTAATTCAGATGTAGACACTACAACAATTGCTGTCACTGTTCAAAATTCATCTGTTGATTCTAATGTTGAAATCTATAATGATGGGAATTCTTTAGATGTTACAACTATTAAAGGACATAATAAAGTTTTCTTTTTACAAGAGGTTGAAGATGGAAAGTATGAAATTACTTTTGGTGATGGTGCTATAGGTAAACAATTGTCACATGAAAATATTGTATTCATTGAATATATTGTTACAGCCGGAGAACCTGCAAATCTTTCATCTTCATTTAAAGCTGTTGGTTCAGTTGCTGGATTGAATTCTGAAAATTATATACTATCAACAAACACCGTTGCAACTGGTGGTGCTTCAATTCAATCTTCATCTTCATTACAATATCAAGCACCTAAGTTATATCAGGCACAGGGAAGAGCTTGTACCAAAGAAGATTACAAAGCAATTGTACTAGAAGCAAGACCAGATATAGAATCTATAGTTGTCTATGGCGGTGAGGATGCTTCGCCCGTACAGTATGGAAAAGTTTTTATTGCTGTAAAACCTATTGGAAATAATACATTCAGTAATGCATCAAAAGAATCTATTAAAAGTTCTATATTAAAAAAATCAAATGTTGTTACTGTTATTCCTGAAATCGTTGATCCTGTTTTCTTTTATTTGTTGATTGATGTTACTGTAAATTATGATCCTGTTTCTAATCTTACTGATTCTGCTACATTGAAAACAAATATTAATACTTCTATTCAGAATTACCTTCAAACTAACTTAGAAAAATTTGATCAGAAGTTTAGATATTCGCAGTTGGTTCAATCTATTGATAATACTAATATTGCAATTAGAAATAATAAAGCAGTTATTAAATATCAACAGAGAATTACTCCTGCTGTCTTTGACACACCAGCAACTTACAATATGTATTTTAGTAATGCATTGGAAAAGGGAAGTATTCTATCTACACCGTTCACTGGTACAGATGGTTATACATATTCTTTAGTTGATGATTCACTAGGATATGTTAAGGCTGCACGACTTGATGATAATGCAGACATGATTGAGCCATGGTTATGCTTGATTCAGTCAGATGGTGGAACAAATCAAGGAACGATTGACTATACAACTGGAACGGTTGTATTAAATAGTTTCAGACCATTAGCTATATCTGACGGAACATCTAGTATAAAAATAAACACTACACCTTCTATAAACAATAGTGATATTGTTCCACTTAGAGAACAGATTTTGACCTATGATGTTACGGACACATCCGCTATTTCTATTAACATGGTAGCAGAAACGATAATCTAATATGGAAAAAGTAAATCCAAATCAACCGATTCATCCTAAGTTTGATGAACGCATAAGTGTAAAAGTAGATGGCCAGTTACCTCAGTTTGTCAAAGAGGATCATGCTACCTTTGTTGCATTTCTTGAAGCTTATTATGAGTACATGGAGCAAGAGGGAAAGCCTTATGAAATTATTGGCAATCTCAATAACTATGCTAACCTTGATAAGACTACCGATGAGTTTCTAAACTATTTCAAGAAACAGTTTGGTGAGGATATCCCTCAGGCAGTTTTCGCAAATGCAAATAAACCATTCGTATTAAAACATCTCAGAGATTTCTATAGGACTAAAGGTAGTGAGAAAGCTTTCCAATTTCTTTTTCGTTTATTATACAAAGAAGAAATTTCTTTTTATTATCCTGGCCGAGATATGCTTCGGACATCCGATGGTAAATATGGAAAGAGCCAAGTAATAAGAGTCATTGATGCTACTAGTAGTAATGATGTATTTAAATTAGTTGGGGAAAAAATCACAGGTGAAACTACTGGGGCAAGTGCTGTAGTTGAAACTATACTTAAAGAAAATATTGGTTCGTATACTGCTTCTACTATGTTTCTTTCTGGTGTGATTGGTGATTTTGATTCTAATGAAAATATTACCGATGGAACACATACCTTTGTTACTAGTGGAATTTTGGTTGATACAATAATTACAAATCCTGGCACACTATATTCTGTAGGTGATGTTATTCCTTTAGTTGGTGGCGGAGTTGGTGCTGGTGGTTTGATTATGGTTAATGAGCTAACAACAGGAAAAATTATATCTACTACAATTTCATTCGGCGGTGTTGGATATAAAATCGGTGACAAACTAACAATTGACAATACTGGTTGTCTTGATATTAATGGAAGGTCAGCAAGTATTATAGTTAGTGGTGTAACGAATCAAGGTAGTATTACAAAATTAGATATTGAAAATAGTGGCAGAGGTTATATAGCACTTCCTACAATTACTGGTGGTGGTAGTGGAACTGGTTGTATTATTAATATTCCGACAACTGGAACTAATATAGGTGGAATTAAGTCTTTACGAGTTAAGAGAAATGGTTTTCAATATACATCAACTCCGACATTAAATTTTACTACTAAGGGTTCTGGTGATGCTACGGGAACTGTTATAGTAGGTGGGCTAGAAAAAGAATACGGATTAAAGTTTACTGGCACAGATGGTTTCTTAAGTTCTGATAAATATATTCAGGATAGTCTTTATTATCAATTATTTTCTTATGTCATTAATTCTGGTCGTACAATTGATGATTGGCGTTCTATTGTTAAGCGTTCTGCACACCCAGCTGGTTTAGCATTATTTGGAAATTTTCAACTCATATCAGTAATAGATATGAGTATATCGCTTTCTTCTTTACCAGAACATCAGCGTTATACTATTATTTTCCATGATGGTTCTATAGAGCCTCCAGTAATATTAGATTTAAAAATTGATAGTTGTGGGGCCACACAGAATCAGAAAATATATCTACCTTCATTTGATTACAATAAAGATAATATGATCTTTGGTGTGGTAGATCGCGATCCAGACGATTTTGGTTCTATCACAGATTCTAGTGTATCTTTTCAGGAAGATTATGGAGATGTTACAGTTAGTGCATATTATATTGCACCAACTAAGTGTCAGACATATGAACAAGACTTGGGGATTCAGAAACTTATTACTATGGGAGGGTTTGACGATTATCGTTGGACGCACGTTACGGATACAAGATATCAGGATGACGGTTCAGTGTTGAGTGCAGCTTCACAGCCTACTGAGGATTGGGGTCTTACATTTGAGGATAAAGAGTTAATAACACAATTGAGACTGGGCCCAATTAGAAGAAATATAGAAAGACATAAGTTTAAAAAGCAGGGAGGATTTAGTCAAACAGTTGGAATTGCTCAACAATCTGGAACAACCATAGCAAATTTCAAAGATGAAGAAATCTGGCAATATGTGTATAATGGTGGATTGAAGATTCGTGCATTAACAAATGCGACTATTACCCAGTATCAAAATGGTAATGAGTCAACATCTTTGCCACCAGCACCATAATTTTTTAATAATTTTCAAATAAGTCTTATAAATATATAACAGTATCGAAAACAAATTTAAAGGGATTACAATATGAGTGCAATAATCAACAATAGTTTCAGAAAATATCAAGCCGATAACTTTAGAGAAAGTTTCGACTCAAATAATATCTATTTGGCAATTGGTAAAAATGACCCGTGGGCTGGAGCTAGTGCTGGTGAGTATGTAGAAACAACTCCAAGTGATACTAGTATCCCTATTCCAATTGACACTACAGTAGCCTCCTTTCTACATCATAACGATATGATTGCTATGAAGAAGATAACGTCTAGTAGTACATCTCATGTTTTAAAAAGGGTTGATTGGGAGTCTGGTACAGTTTATGTGGAATATAGTCATTTACAGGATGATATCATTGATCAAGACTTTTTTGTATTTACAGAAGATTATAATGTTTATAAGTGTATCAGTAATAATGGTGGAGTTCCCTCGACTGTTAAACCTACTAATGACTCAGTTGATATTATCGAAACTGCTGATGGATATAGATGGAAATTTATGTTTGAAGTCCAACAGGCAGATGTCTTAAAATATATTACAACTGATTGGATTCCAGTAAAATATTTAGAAGCAGATGATTCAACTGCTCAATGGAATGTTCAACAAGCTGCAGTAGATGGTGCATTAGAACATATCACTGTAACAGCTGGTGGTTCAGGTTATCGTTCAGATGCTGGAACAGCACAGGTAGGTAATACAGCAAACACTATTCAATTAGCAACAACTGCGGTCAGTCAAGATGATTACTATAATGGCATGACTGTTTATATTACGTCTGGTATTGGTGCAGGGGAATTTAAAACTATAACTGATTATCAGGGTGATACTAGAGTTGTAACAGTCTCAACGAATTGGACAAATACGCCGACCGATGCAAGTGTGTATCAAGTTATGCCGGCAGTTTCGGTTGCTACAACAACTGGTAGTGGTGCAATCTATAGAGTATCTGGTGTAACTGGTGGTGCAATAACAACTGTAACACCTATTAATAAAGGTATAGATTATAGAAATGCTACTGCGACTGTTACGACTGGTGATGGTTCTGGTTGTGTATTACTACCTAGAATAAGTCCAACAAACGGACATGGTAAAGACCCCGTTGCAGAATTAGGTGGTACTAGAATAATGTTGAATACTAGATTGATTGGATTGGATGGAAATGATTTTCCGATTAACGATGATTTTAGAAAAGTCCATTTGATAGTAAACCCTAAAGAATCTTCTTCCCCATATTCATTATGTACATCTACTACTTATTCTGCTGGTGAAGTGTTAGATGATAGCGGTTCAATACTCTACACAGAATTTCGAGCACCTATCAATAGAGCCCCAGACTCAACCGAAGATATTAAGCTAGTTATTGAATTCTAGTCTATAAATAATTAAAAAAAAACAAAGGTAAATTATGTCTAATAACATTACAATTAATACAAATCAGAATCCATACTTTGATGACTTTGATGACGATAAGAATTTTCATCAAGTTATGTATAAGCCATCTCTGCCTGTTCAGGCAAGAGAACTAACTACACAACAAAGTATTCTTAGAGATCAAATAAAGAAATTTGGCGACCATGTTTTTAAGAATGGCAGTAAGGTAAATGGTGCTGACCTTGTTCTGAATTTGGAATATGAGTATGTTAAGATAGAATCCTATCATAATGGAGTTTTGGTTAATATAGATGATCTTATTGGTAAGACCATTACTGGTAGTTTGTCAGGCACTAAAGCATTAGTTCTTAACACAGCAGCTGCTGACACAGTTACAGGTGATCCAGCTACTGTATTTGTAAAATATATTACTGGTGATTCTGTTACTGATAAAGTTCAAGGAATAGTTGTTAATGATGGTGGTAGTGGTTATGACAATCCGTTTGATGTTACAATTACTGGTAGTGCTGAAGGAAGTGCTGTTGTTAAGAATGGTTCAGTTGTTGAGATTAATATAACTAATAAGGGTAGTGGATATACAACTGCTCCCTCTGTTACTTTTGAACAAGGGGAAGGTTCTTCTGCCGAAGCAACAGTAACCATTGAAACCAAACCAACATTTTTAGCTGGAGAACGCATTAGTTCTACTGACCTTAGTATCTCTGCGACAATAATACCTTCAAGACCAGCTTCAATTCATACGATAGATATTGTTTCTGGTGGTGCTGGTTATACGATTGCTCCTACTGTTATGATAGCAGAAGCACCAGCAGGTGGAACAACTGCTACTGCTTCTTGTACAATTGATAATGGTGTTGTAAAAACTATAACCATTATACAACAGGGTGCTGGATATGATGAAGAACCAACTGTTACTATTGATGCAGCACCAGCTGGTGGAGTGACAGCAACAGCTATTACTACATTAACAACACCTATTGGTAAGGGTAGTTCTGTTTCTATTGATGAGGGTGTATTTTATATTAAGGGAAACTTTATTAAGATACCAAAACAGACTTTACTTTTAGATAAATACTTTAATGACCCTTCATATAAGATTGGTGTTACAGTAGCTGAGACAGTTGTTAATTCTGGAGAAGATGTATCATTACTTGATAATGCTCAAGGCTCTACAAACTATGCAGCTCCTGGCGCAGATAGATTAAAAGTTTCGTTGTCTTTAACTAAGAAGTCTTTGACATCTGAGGATGATACAGATTTCTATGAAATAATGCGTGTCAATAAAGGTATCAAAGAAAAAAATATTCAAGTTCCAATATATTCTACATTAGAAAATACATTTGCAAGACGTACCTATGATGAATCTGGTAGCTACACCGTAAGGTCTTTTAATATTCAACTTAAAGACCATAAAGGAAAAAATGGAGAAGCTGACGATCCAACCAAATTTATTGTAAGACTTGACCCAGGCAAAGCATTTATTGAGGGTTATGAACATGAGACTATTATTACAACTGAAATAGAAGTAGATAAGGCACAGGAGTATGCAAGTGTAAATGGGTTTGACCGTTTGATGCAATACGGTAACTATGTCGTTATTAAAGAGATGAATGGTTTGTTTGATATCAAAAAAAATGAAACTGTTGATTTACATAACGTAGTCCATTCAAGTGTGGATGGGACAGACTATACAACCTATGCACCTTCAAAAATAGGAGAAGCTAGAGTAAGAAATATTGTTTATGTTTCTGGTACTGGTGTTACACAAGTTAATAAACTTTACTTATATGATATAAAAATGTCAAGTTCATCCTTTGGTTCGGTTGAGTCAATTGTAACGCGGGCTTCAACTGATGAAACTGTTACACCAGTTGTCTTAACTGTAAAAGCAAATATTGATGATATTGGTAAAGTTGGTGGTCTAACTAATGGTGACACAAAACTTTTTGAGACATCTGATAATATATCAGTATTCAAACTTCCTCAGAATACATTGAAAACTATACGGAATGGTGCAGGTGTTACTGATACTGGCTATACATATAGAACTGTATTTGATGCATATTTTGATGCAAATGGTGATGTTTCTATTACTAGTGGTGGTTCTACTAAAAAGTTTTTTGGAACAGCTACAACTAATTCAGACGTATTTTTACCAAATTATTGGGCAGTTACAGATGCTGGAACGCCTCTTACCATTAACTCCGTAAATGTAGAAGAACCAAATAATACGACAGCTACTATAAATGTTAGTGGTGGTGTTAATGTTGATGGTTATGTTATTGCAACTCTTAATGTTGATAGTAAATATGAAAGGGTTAAAACTCTTGATACTACAACATTAGATATTTCATCTCCAAATACTACAGCTCTTGCAACTGATAAATTAAATACATCGGATATATATAAATTAAAAGCAGTCTATGATTCTGAAAGTGCTAATGATGCTACTTTACCAACATTGACAGTAACATCTGCTGTAGGAGCATTGTTGCCTGGTGAGACTATTACGGGTTTAACATCTGGTGCTACTGGAACTGTTGTTGTCGGTGCTGCTAATAGTGTGAGTGTTACTTATGTTCCTACTTCTGGAACATTTGTTGCAGAAGATATAACTGGAGCAACATCTGGAGTTACTAAAGTTGTTTCAACAGTCGCTACTGGTGATACAGATATAACATCAAGATATGAATTAGATAATGGTCAACGTGATAACTTTTATGATCATGGTAGTATTAAACTTAAAGCAGGAGAGACAGGCCCAACTGGAAAAATTAAAGTAGTGTTTGAATATTTTACACATTCTGGAACTGGATATCTTTCAGTTGATTCATATATAGCTACTATTGGATTTGAAAATATCCCAACATATACTAGTCCTGTAACGGGTGAATCACTTTCATTAAGAGATTGTGTAGACTTTAGACCAAGACGGGATGACGGACTTAATGTAAATACCATAAGTGGTGGAAATGTTGAAATGCCAGTACCAAACACAAACTGGCAAGCAGACTATAGTTATTATCTCCCTAGAATAGATACTATTTATTTAAGTAGAGAGAGAAAGTTTGGAACTAAT
>Ga0315316_10002349_pt1 | contig 13566 bp, 8 predicted proteins | sample M160m3416metaG_FD_203702 | JGI IMG/M metagenome (GOLD analysis project Ga0315316, IMG submission 203702) | Ammonia-oxidizing marine archaeal communities from Monterey Bay, California, United States - M1 60m 3416 | ecosystem: Environmental > Aquatic > Marine > Intertidal zone | place: USA...
GATCATCCGGATGCTCCCTCTGCGACAAGGCAAAAGCCCGGACTTCCCACCACTGGGAGCCCTGAAAATTCTGGATCAGGTCCGCCTGGATGCCGTTCTGTGTCAGGGCAAAATCACCAAATGCCAATGGTGCCCAGCGGTTCACGTCAAAGATCGTCGCCAGAGTAGCCCCTGGCTCTTCCAGAGGCAGCGGATCATTATACGGCGAATAGGTGAAATCCTCATAATTTCCCGCCTCATTGGCGCCATCATCCAGGAAAAAACCTAGGATCGAATCCGCAATACGATTGCCCAGGTTTGACGGGCTATCCCCGAAACTTGACGTATCGGATGCATCGTAACTCAGCGCTGCCATCTGCTGGGCGAGATCAAAGGCAGTGTCTGCCGCAGACACGGACTGTATGTAACGAGCGACAAGTACCCGATAGGCAGCGAAGCTGATCGCCTCCTCGCGGGCAGCAGCAATGTCCGCCGCATCCACTCCATCCCCATCCAGATCAGGAGCGGTTGCCGACTCATTATGAACATATCCCACGGCCAGTGGGTCATAAGCCGCCCAGGCATCCCACATCGCCACTGAAACATGAAAGAGGTTGCGTGCATGCACCGGCGGATGCGGTAAATCCGTCCGAATGGCAGCCAGATTCTGCTCATTCCAGGTTCTTGCAATGGAACCGGCATCAGCAGGAAGCAATACTGAGAAGTGAACGCACACGACTATCGACAGCATGCGCTTCTCTTTTGTATCAGTCAAAAGAGACACGATAGGGTTAAAACTCATGGGGTTGGGGGTTGGGGGTTATCTAAGTATAGAAATATAACTCGTTTCATTCAATCTCTCAAGTGCCCCTAAGACGTTTAGAATTCCTGTTTTATGCACAAAACCACAACTGCCCCTTATGATTATCGGCCTCACAGAAGCGAAAATACCAATGATCAGCCTGCAGGAGATCCCAAAAAACTGTAGATCAGGGAGATCCCTGCGGTAGATCCGGTGCCACCAGCAGGCGAAGCTTTGAAACCTGCTCTGCCGGAAAATCCGCCTTGTCCAACCGTTCTGCCGCCTGCCCGGGATGGCGAATTGCCCACTGGGCAAATACTGAGGAAACTGCCTGTTCACGCATCACCCGGTTCTGGATCGTGGAGGCCCACGAGAATGCTCCCTCCGGGTCACGATGCACAATCTGCTGGGCCAGTGCAGCGATCGCCTGATCGGAATCAGGACCAGGGTCTAACCGGCGCAGCCATGTTGCCGCCTGATTAGGTTTCGACTGCGCCCACAGCGCGATAGCTTCCCTGAGAATATCAGCCCGGTTATCATCAGCGGCATTCTCCAGCAACCACTCCAACGCCCTCTCCGGTTCATGCATCACCCATGCCAACCCGACCTGCCTGATCAACCTTGAGCGCTCACCTGACGCTTTCATTTGTAACAGCCATGCTGCGGCATCGGCAGGAGCAACCCGTGTCCAATGCTTTAAAACGCGTTTGCGCGTCACTTCCTGCCGCGTTGCGGACATTTTCCCGGTTCGCCTCAGCATCTGCTCACTCTTTCCAAGTCCAACGATTGCCGTCGCCATGCCATCAACCGCACAACGGAATCCCTCCTCATCCTCGATAGCCACCATGGACTCAAAGGCAGCCTCCGGATCAGAATGGGCCAACCCGAGGTAAATCGGTGTCATCAGCATGGGAGCCGAGTTTCCCATCCATGAAGCCAGCTGCCCCGTCAAATAACGCCGTTGATACCATTGCAGAGCCTCCTGCGGATTGCCCTCAGACCACGAGCCTATAACATTCTCAATCGCCCCTGCACGCAGGTCCCCGGAAAGTTTTGCCTCGGCATAATTCATCGCCGTATCACCATCCAGTTCAGCCCATCGCCCCATGACTGCCAGAATTAACACCTCGTGATCCTGATGCCGAGAATCCAATGATTCCAGTTCCTTGACAGCATCAAGCACAGTATCCGCATCAAGGCTCTGGATACGGTTAAAGGCCCTGAGTATTGCTTTCTGGCTAAGCAATCCGTTACGCAATTCCTTCCTGGCCTCAGCGAGGATCCTCTTTGCACTGACGACTTGCACAACTACTGGGTCAGTATCTGCAGGGTCACTGCCTGTCGACTTCGGCAGGCTTGACGCCAGCCCGCCAGTTACCGGTAACTCGCCGGGTGCCGTTAACCCATCGGATGCTGTTATGGGACTCTGCTCACTGGGGCCATTCCCCGATGATCCCCAGAAATAAGCTGCCAGCAAAGTAGCAGCCCACAAAAGCATCACGGGAAGATTGACTCTCAGTTTGCGCATTGATGGGAATAACCGGGATTGGCCTGAGCAGACTCAGCACACAGGATACCCCAATCCCATAGTCCCTGATAGAATTTTTAACCTATATATGGCGTCGACAAGCCCTTTACCCAGCGAAAACTTGCCGAGCATCGTCCCGGGGCTAACTTCAGCCCTTGTTTGAGTTACTCCACCATGATCCATCCTCATCTGCCAGGCGCGGCCGCCTTACAACCGCCCATGGCACTGTGCAGACCCCGGTGTTCATGCCGGTGGGAACCCGGGGAAGTGTCAAGACGGTGAGCCCGCACGAGCTTCGCACCCTTGGCAGTGAAATCATCCTCGGTAACACTTATCATCTCTCCGTCAGGCCGGGCACGCAAACCATCGAGCACTTCGGGGGATTACACACGTTCATGAACTGGGACCGCGCCATCCTCACTGACAGCGGCGGGTTTCAGGTATGGTCACTGGCCAAGTTACGCAAGATCAATGAGGACGGTGTTAATTTCCAGAATCACATCGATGGCACCCCCACGTTTATCAGCCCTGAAATATCGATGCAGATCCAGGCTTCACTCGGCTCGGATATTGCCATGCTTTTTGACGAATGCCCACCCTATCCATGTGAGCACGATTACGCCCAGAAAAGCGGTGAGTTAACCCTGCGATGGGCGGAAAGGTGCAAGGAATGGATCACCGGCAATCAACCCTGCGCAGGAGGTACCGATACACGGCAACTGCACTTCGGCATCGTCCAGGGCTCCACTTATCCTGAGTTGCGAGCACATTCAGCCCGGGAACTGGTAAAACTCGACTTTGATGGTTACGCCGTTGGCGGGGTCAGCGTGGGCGAACCCGAAAAGGAAATGATCGCAGCCATTGAAAACTCCATCCCCCACCTGCCTGAGGATAAGCCACGCTATGCCATGGGACTGGGGACCCCGCCACAGATGATCGAGATGATTGCCCGTGGAATTGACATGTTCGACTGCGTCTTGCCGACACGGGTGGCCCGCACCGCAACGGCATATACCGCCTCAGGAACCATTAATCTCAAGAACCGGAAATTTGCCCATGACAAGTCGCCCATTGAGGAAGGCTGTCATTGTCATGCATGTAATGAAGGGTTTTCACGCGGCTATATAAGGCACCTGGTAAAGTCCGATGAAATCCTCGGCATACGTCTCACCACCCTGCACAACCTTCACTTCTACCTCAACCTTCTCACCCGGGTGCGTGCCTCTCTTGAAAACGGGACATTTGCCCAACTTCGCGCGGAAATGCACGAAAAATACCCGTCTAAATCCGCAGCGGATGAAACACCTGCTCAAGATTGAGCCCTCTCCTGCATTGCCTGACGAAACAGGTCTCAACAACGTCGGGCACGGCATGCCATTCGCCCCCCATTGGTTTAATACACCGCACCCATAGGAATGGTTGGCGAATACCGCTCCAGCCCAGCTTTTGCGGGTTGATTTCATGCCCGACCCCGCCATTATACAAAAGACACTTTCCAAACCCAATTCCATCAGACACATGAAAATCACTGAATCACTTATCCTATTGTTGGCTCAAGGAGAAGCACCCGCCGGCGCACCTTCAGGAGGAGACGCTGCCTCGGCACCGTCATTGTTGCAAAGCCCGATCATAATGATGGTGTTGATCTTCGTCATCTTCTACTTCATCCTGATCCGGCCTCAAAAACAGAAACAGAAAAAGCTGGATCAACAGAGGGATGCCCTGAGATCCGGTGACAAGGTAATCACCGCCGGGGGGATTCACGGACTGGTCACCAATGTCAAGGCCCACAGCGTGACCGTAAAGGTTGCCGATAACGTCAAGATTGAATTCGAGAAGGGCAGTATTGGTACGGTTATCAGCAAGGACAACGCAGAACCGCCCGCACCCGAAGCCGAAGAAAAAGAGGAAGGCACGCCCTGAGCAGTTCATGCCGGATCAGGCACATGCAATGCATTGCATCCGCACGCCCGGTTCCGTTGACAGCCGTTTCATAAACCGCATTTCCTTACTGGAAAAAGATGCGTATCACCTGCCCGGTTTGCTCAACCTCAATCGAGGTGAGCGATTCACATGTCGGCAAGAAAGGCCGCTGCACGAGCTGTAGCTCAAAATTCATTATCCCCGGGCAGCCTGAGGCCGATTTTGAAATCCTTGAGCGGGGGGAAATTCCCGCTGACGACTCAGTGGAACAGGCCCCGGCGACCATGAAGTTCCCCGCCAGGGCAAAGGCAACCAGGCCGGTGGCCCATTTCCGCGTCAGCAAGCAGGAAACCAGTGGTGTTAAGGACCCGGTCATTATGATCAGCGGTTTCCTGATCCTGGCAGCGCTGATCGTCCTCTTCGCGTGGGAAAAAGACCGTGGAGCAGGAAGCCCGGCATCACAGCAAACCTCAACGCAGCCGGAAAAGCCAAGGAGTCCTGCCGATACCTCACAGAACCAGGCCACTGGGGAGGAACAGTGGCCGCTCGTGCCGCTGGCCGATAATACCCCTTCCCCAGACACGCCTGAAGTCACCGTAGCAAAAAATGACCCGGCTACGGAAAAAAAATTCGAGCTCAGTAAGGAAAAGCAAAGCCGGGCACTGGCCTACCTCAAATCCCCCCAACAAAGCAAACGCAAGGGCGCTTACCTTGCCATGCGCAAACTCGGGCATGAGGCCAGATCAATCTACCTGCAACTCCTAGCAAAAGCCAAGACCCATTACCTTGGTCAGGCAGGTGACATCGCCTTTAACCTTTCCGTAGATGAAAATGCATTGACCGATTTCAAGGAAAGCTATGATGACTGGCAGGACTCCCTGAGCTCAGTAAAAGACATGGTTCAGACTAACTGGGAAACAAAAGCACCCCAGGAATACCGACAAAGGCATCAAGAGATGGACAATGCATTCGCTGAAGCTTCCCGACTTTACTCGCTCATTGTGACAAGGGTTGACCGGGCCAGACGCCTAGACCTGAATTCACTCGATTCACTCATCGATATCCTCACGGAAATCGCCGGGGAAACGGCATGGTGTCACGATAAAGAAGCAAGCAAGAGGGCTGATCTAATTTCAATGGTCCGTAATGCCGGCGGCGCTGACGGATTCATCAAGATGATGAACAATTTGGATCAAGCTGATCAGTTGATCCGGGAAAGGGCAGCTGTCGCCAAGCATAATGCCGCATCCAACTCGGCTACCAATGCCCACAAGAACTTTGCCGCCTTGCTCAACGACCGCCGGGTATCCATCGACCTTGCGCCCCTGCGGCTTGATGAGAACTTGAGCCTGGGGTGCCGTGATCATTCAATAGACATGGCAAGCAACGAGTATTTCTCACACACCGGCCTGACTTCCGAGACGCGTACCTTCACGATCAGGGCCAGACGCGCGGGTTTCACCGGCAGCCCAAGCGGGGAATGCATATTCGTTGGTAACCCCGCTGCCGCCGCGGCACACAAGGCATGGTGGTACAGTGATGGGCACCGGCTGATTATGTATGCCTCAGGACCGCGAACACTGGGGCTTGGAACCTCCGCCAAATACTGGACCCTGAATACCGCCCGTTAGAAATAGGTACGTTCCATAGGGAACGGCTACTGCTTTAACCTGTGGGTGCCCGCCAGTTTCAGCACGGTAATGTCCTGCTCGACCCCGCCGGGGACAGTGAACGCGGAAAAACCCGCAAGGAATCCCTCCCTTGCCCTGTGTCATTCTATCCCAAAGCAACGAGTGAAAGCCGAAGGGAATAGTAAGGCTACTCTTGCCCCAGCAATTCCACCATGGCAGCCCCCAGCGCATCACCGATAAGAAAGTAACTCTCGGCATTACCGAACCAGTGGTGGCCATGCCCGACGTTTGGAGACTCCTTGGCCGGTCGGGCAAAGGATGTGGTCTGCACAAAGCGCACGTTGCCTCCCAGCTCAGGCCGCTTGCAGGCAGCCGCCTGTGCAGCCCGTATGACCTGCATGGATTTGCCCGCATCCTTACCGCCATTACCCAGTTCTCCGACGACAACCGGCAAACCGGGAGATTCAAGATCCTTGCGAAGATCACTGACCAAATGAACCAGATTCTGCTCATAAGCGGCCCGGGCCTGTTCGTCGAACATGTCATTCCAGCCCTGGAACCAGATAAACCCTGATAGTTCGGGACTGCTGCCCGCCAAGTCGGGAAACTCCTCGGCAATACGCTTAAGGCCATCATGATAGTCAGAGAGCATCCTGGTGTAATATTCGCCGGTTTCCCCGCCGGCTGAAGGAGGACGGAAATCCCTATGCAGGCTTTTCCCTCCCCAAGCGGTTTTAATCAACAGCACGGGCTGCGCAAAACGGTCACCAAGACGGTGCCCAATCTGCAATTCAGGTCCAAAGTGATGACTGTCACCATAACCGGTATAGCCGATGGAAAGCCCGCCACGCAGTACCTTTTTACCTTCACGTATGACTTCCCTGACAAATACGTCATCACGCACTGTCCAGTTACCCGCAGGGTCCCTCAGGTGCGCATACCGGGCCACGTTGGCAGGCTGAGCCATGACAGTGGTAAGGATGCCCCTGCCGCCGTTATAGTATTTTTCATGGTCAAGATCAACCACCGCCTGACCTTCCATGTTGGACTGGCCGGCCAGCAGGAAAACCTTGATCCTGCCGACCACTTTTTTTGATTGTGAAAATATCCACCTGTAGAATTCCGGGTTGGCGTATGTCCGGGCCCATGAATTGTGATTCACCCCGGGATAAGACGTAAACTTAACCCGCGTGTTTCCGGAAGCCTTGAGAAAATCCACGAGGAGTTCACTTTCCTTTTGTGGCACCACGCCGTCCTTTTCCCCGTGGAAGGCCCAGACAGGAAGCTTCCCTGTTTTCTTGAGGTCCTCAATCCGGAAACTATGTTTGATATTGGCACCAAGGTTAAGGTTCAACCTGCCAATATCTCCACCCCCGCAGATCGGTGCCGCAGCGGCAAAAAAATCAGGATATTTCGAAATCAGGTCCCAGCTTCCATAGCCTCCCATGCTCAGCCCGGTGACATAAACCCGGTTCATGTCAACTGTTCCCTCCAGCCCGTCAATTACCTCCCGTAAAAGCTGCATGAGGGTGCGCGCAATCCACCAGCTCTCCCCCGGACACTGCGGGGAAATCACAACCGCATTTTTAAGCTCATCCACTTTTTGAATCAGCTTGGGCGGACCGTGCACCTTGACACGATCGAGGTTTTTACCCCGTTCTCCCGCACCGTGCAGGAAAAGGATTACCGGCCATCCAGCCTTAGGAGCCTTAGCCTCGGGAACGTGCAGCCAGTAGCGTAACTTCTGCCCCTCAACCTCCCTTATCATCCTCTTGGCGCTCTGCCCAGCTCCGGCAACCACCAACCCAAAAGCCAAGACCATTAATACAATAAAACTTTTCATGAAGCTAGACTAGGTGCACTAAATCTCTACTTATGCCAAGCATTATAGACAACTTAGGCGGCATTGACTTATCGGTTCCCTGCTGAGATATTAAATATCCATATCTGAGATACCATGATCCGAAAAGCCTCAAGAATCACTGCTGTTATACTGGCGACAGCCGCTTTTGTCATTGCCGGCCCGGCGTTCATCGGAGGAAAAAAAGTGAAACCCATAGAACCTGTTACACCGAAGAAAATTTCCAAGGAGGAAGGTGCCAAGCTTGAAACCGTTGACCTTGGTGCCGGTTGCTTCTGGTGCATTGAAGCCGTCCTGGAACGTATCAAGGGTGTGAAGTCGGTCGAGTCCGGTTACATGGGCGGCATCATCATCAACCCCACCTACCGGCAGATATGTACCGGGACCACCGGACATGCGGAAATCGTCAGGGTCAAGTTCGACCCCGAAAAGCTGTCCTTCCCGCAATTACTCGAGGTCTTCTGGGAACTGCATGACCCGACCACCCTAAACCGCCAGGGCAGAGACGAGGGAACGCAATACCGATCGGCCATCTTTTATCACAGCGAGACACAGAAAAAGGCAGCGGAAACCTCCAAGGCCAAGAAAGATAAATCCGGAAAATTCAGGAACCCGATTGTTACTGAAATCACCAAAGTCAGTAAATTCTACTCGGCTGAGGAGTATCATCAGGATTATTTCGAGGCTAACCAGAACGCTCCTTATTGCCGCGTGGTCATCTGGCCCAAGCTGGCAAAGCTTGGGCTCCTTAAAGAGGAGTAGGCGATGGCCCAAGAGCCATCGCGAAAATTCAGTAACTGACAGCACTCCTGCCTCATTACGGGCTCCCTGTTTACTGAACATCACCCCGTAACCAGGTGTTTGAAACACCAATTAAAATCATGAATTTTAAACTTGCCCTCGCCTTTGTCTTTCTGTGTTTATCTGCACATCTTCCTGCCGCTCCCCGGCCAAATATCATCCTCATCATGGGTGATGACATGGGCATCTCCGATCTAGGGTGTTACGGGAGCGAGATTGAAACACCCGTCCTGGATCAACTGGCAACCGGAGGACTGCGCTTCACCCAGTTCTATAACACCGCACGTTGCTGCCCGACAAGGGCATCCCTCCTCAGCGGGCTCTACCCGCACCAGGCTGGTATTGGCTGGATGATGACCGACCGGGGACACCCGGGTTACCAAGGGGAACTCAACCGTGAATGCCTGACAGTTGCCGAGGCACTGAAATCTGCAGGCTATGGCACATACATGGCCGGAAAATGGCACGTTACCAAGCATGTTTCACCCGATGGCCCGAAAGAAAACTGGCCGAAGCAACGCGGATTTGATCGCTTCTACGGCACCATTCATGGGGCAGGCTCCTTGTGGGATCCCAACTCCCTAACCCGCGACAACACCCAGTTGGCCCCGGACAATGATCCTGAATACAAGCCTGAAGAGGAATGGTTTTACACGGACGCCATTGCCGACCAGACCGCCCGCTACATCGGTGAACACGTAAGTGCCAAACCGGACACGCCCTTCTTTTGCTACGTCTCATTCACCGCCGCGCACTGGCCGATGCATGCAAGGCAGAAGACTATTGCAAAATATAAAGGCAAGTATAATGCCGGCTACAAGAAAATCCGTGAATCCCGCTTCAAGAAGATGAAGGATCTCGGCATCATTAAAAAGGATACTGAGCTCTCACCACAGGCCTGGGAATGGGGCAAGGTCAAGCAGGAGGCATGGGAACTTCGCTGCATGGAGGTTTATGCGGCAATGGTTGATGAAATGGATCAGGGAATTGGCAAGATCGTGGACAGCGTGAAAGCGGCAGGACAACTCGACAACACCCTAATTTTCTTCCTGCAGGACAATGGCGGCTGTGCCGAGGGATACGGGCGTGGAGGCAAGTTGAACCCGCGCGCGGAAAAGCCCACTTTGCCGCCGATGAAGAAAGGAGAACTGCAGACACGCATGCAACCGCGGCAGACACGGGATGGTTATCCGGTACGCACCGGCCAGGGAGTCATGCCCGGACCGGCAGATACTTACATCGGATACGGGATGGGATGGGCCAATGTCTCAAACACGCCATTCCGCGAATACAAGCACTGGGTACACGAGGGAGGCATAAGCACCCCGCTAATTGCTCATTGGCCGGCAGGCATCAAGGCCAAAGGCAAACTTGACCACCAGCCAGGCCATCTCATTGATATCATGGCGACCTGCGTGGAACTCGGTGGTGTTGAGTATCCGAAGGAATTCAACGGCAAGAAAATAAAACCGCTTGAGGGACAGAGCCTGGTGACCGCCTTCAATGGGAAAACAATAAAACGCGAGGCCCTTTACTGGGAACATGAAGGGAATATTGCGATTCGTAAAGGTGAGTGGAAACTCGTGGCCAAGGAAAACCGGCCATGGGAGCTCTACAATATCGCCAAAGATCGTGCTGAACTGCATGACCAGGCAAAAGAGAAGCCGGCACTCGTCAAGCAACTCTCTAAAGCATTCCAGACTTATGCGGATCGCGCAAACGTGTCTCCGGTGGGGACATGGCGAGGCAAGCCAAGGGTAAAAAAAAACAGTAAAAAAGAGAGCTTCCAGCTAAAGGGCGGTGACCAGTTACCACAGTCAGAAGCACCAAACATTGCAGGTCGCGGAATCCTCCTGGAGGGCTCAGTGAAGTCCGGCGCCCCCGATGGGGTCATCATCGCCCAGGGTGGAGATGCACAGGGCTTCGCCCTGATTCTGGATAAGGGGTATCTTTGCTATATGACCTGCGTTGGTGGCAAGGTGAGCACAGTCCGGACAGGATCTTCCCTTGCCAGACTAAGCTTCCAGTTCCGTTGCGAAATGACTGTCTCGGGAGAGGTCACGATTCACGTAGACGGCATGAAAGCGGCCTCCGGAAAGGTGCTGCCCACAAAAATACTGCCTATCGACGGCCTTGCCGTCTCCTCGGATCCCGGCGGGACTGTGGGCAATTATGAGACGAATTTTCCACTCGATGGAGACATACAACTTACTCTCAACCTGCTTCCAATCGCCAAACAAAGCAGGGATAAACAATTAGAAAAGAAGCCTCGGCCACAGGGAAAAGCAACCGGCCCACTCTCTCCAATTACGAATGATCCACGGTTGCCCCGCGTTTTGCTCATTGGAGATTCCATCTCCATCGCTTACACGCTTCCTGTGCGCGAGTTGCTCAAGGATAAAGCCAATGTCCATCGCCCGCCCACCAACTGTGCCTCAACAAGGCACGGCCTTGAGGGTATTGACGAATGGCTTGGGGATGAGAAATGGGACGTTATTCATTTCAACTGGGGACTACATGACTTGAAATACATGGGGCCAAACGGTGAAAATCTTGCCGACCCGGAAAATCCAGCCAATGCACAACAAGTGCCTCTGGATCAATATACTCAAAACCTTACCAAGCTGGTAAAGCGTCTCAAGAAAACCGGCGCCAAACTAATCTGGAGAAACACGACACCCGTCCCTGAAGGAGCAAAGGGACGAGTGGCCGGTGACGCAAATAAATACAATGTGGCGGCGGCCAGGGTGATGTCGTTACACGGCATACCCACCGATGATCTATACAGCTTCGGCAAGGAGCACTGGGAACAAATCGGAAGGAAGGCAAATGTCCACTTCACGCCGGCAGGATCCAAGGCGCTTGCAAAGCAGGTCGCTGAATCTATTTTCGCACTATTAGAATAAACAGCGTGCCGGCCGGCCTCAACCTCACGGCTTCCTGATGCAGTAAAGGTGATTGATTGTGCGGATAAGAAGGGAATTCCCGGCAATTGCCGGGGTGGACATTATTAAATCGCCCAGTTCATTGCGACCGATCATCCTGAAGGAATCCCCGGCCTCGACCACGACAGTTTCCCCCCTTTCCCCAAAACAGAATATACGACCATTATAGGCCAGTGGGGATGCGGTGAACTTCGCTGATCTGCCCAGGCGTTCACGGTCATAAATGACCTTGCCTGTCTTCGCCTCATAGCAACTGAGCAATCCGCGGTCAAGAAGGACATACACCCGTCCATCATAAAGCAGGGGTGTTGGCATATAGGGTGCCGCTTTCTTCTGGCACCAGGCGATGAACCTGTTTTCTGTCTCATCAGAACCGAGGGTGATATCCCCTTGAGCACCGGGCTTGATGGCAAAGAGCGGCTTACGTTTATCTCCCACGTATCCGGAGCATAAATAAAGAAGGTCACCGGAAGCGAAAGGGCTTGGCACGGTAATGGATGACAAGCCCCTGAGCGTCCACAACACATTCCCGTCAAGGTCATAGGACCTAGTCCTGCCTGTTCCCGGGGTGATTATTTCTGTCCTCAGACTGTTCTCCCAGACAAAAGGTGGTGACCAATTACTCGGCTCATCACGATCCTTGCTCCAGACAAGCGCACCGGACTTCTTGTCCAGGGCGGCCAAAAATGACTGTTCATCATTATCGTTGATGACATAAATCCTGTCCTTATGGAGACAGGGTGAGGCGGCAGTGCCCCATCCATGACGGGTCTTGACCGACTTCCAGCGATACTCCCAAATCCTGTTGCCATCCATATCGAAGGTAAATAACCCGACATTCCCGAAATACGCGTAAACTCTCTCCCCGTCAGTGACCGGTGTCTCCGAGGCATAGGAGTTCTTCAGGTGCCGGGCATGGGGAGGCACTCCACTGTGCACGGTTTGACTCCAGAGTGTCTTTCCTGTCTTGAGATCAAGACATACCACCTTCCACTCGTGCAGATCTTTGGGGGCAGGACGCTCACCACCAAAATAAAGGCCCTCTTTAATTTTTTCAGTAGCAACTGAGCTTACCGCAGTGGTGATAAAGATACGCTCCCCCCATACACACGGGCATGACCATCCCATGCCCTCAACGGCAACTTTCCAGGACACATTCTTCTCTTGGTTCCACTTTTCCGGAAGTCCCGGATGCTCGGCAACCCCCATCGCACCCGTACCGCGGAACTGAGGCCAATGAACATCCGCAAGGGCGCGACTTCCCAGGCTCAGGCCCAGAAGCCATAGGCATCCATAGATCAGTGGTCTTGCGTTTTTTATCATGGCTTAAACTGTAAGAAAAAGGCGCACCTGATTCCAGATGCGCCTTCTTGAATGATCATTTACCGCAGCCTAGCGCCCACCCCGGTTTCTCTCATGTTCAGGGCCTCCGCGATTCTCACGCTCTCCACGCTCAGGACCACCCCGGTGCTCGCGGTCGCCGCGCTCAGGACCACCCCGGTGCTGCTCACGGTCGCCGCGCTCAGGACCACTCCGGTGCTGCTCACGGTCTCCACGCTCAGGACCACCCCGATGCTGCTCACGGTCTCCGCGCTCAGGACCACCCTGGTGCTGCTCACGGTCTCCACGCTCAGGACCACCCCGATGCTGCTCACGGTCTCCGCGCTCCGGATCACCCCGGTGCTCACCACGCAGTCGGGCAATTTCCCGGTGCAGTTCACCGATAACACGTCGCATTTCTTCCATGTGCCGCATCATTTCGTGGACTTGCCGCTCGAGGTGACCTACACGGTCACCCTCGTGATGTTCACGGTCTCCGCGGCCTCCTTCATGATGTTCGCGGTCTCTGCGGTCTCTTTCATGATTCTCACGGTCGCCGCGGTCTCCTTCATGATGTTCGCGGTCTCCCCTCCGGCGGGCCGCTATCTCGCGCATCTCGCGCATCAACTCCTGGGCACGCTCCTTGTCCCCTTCTTCCATCGCCCGGCCAATCTCTCTGCGGAGTTCAAGCATGTGCCGTTCAAGTTCCTCGCCGCGATGCTCACGGTCTCCATGCTCACGGTCTCCATGCTCACGGTCTCCATGCTCACGGTCTC
>Ga0315316_10002353_pt1 | contig 13556 bp, 9 predicted proteins | sample M160m3416metaG_FD_203702 | JGI IMG/M metagenome (GOLD analysis project Ga0315316, IMG submission 203702) | Ammonia-oxidizing marine archaeal communities from Monterey Bay, California, United States - M1 60m 3416 | ecosystem: Environmental > Aquatic > Marine > Intertidal zone | place: USA...
TTTTCGATCCCATCTTGATCTGAAATTTTGACCATTAGCATTGACGAATTACCTGCAGTGAATTCTGTTGGCATATCTGAGAAGTCCAGTTCGGGGGTAGAACCTTGTAATTCGAAAATCAAAGACTCAGAAATGCCAGTGATTTCATCGATATCTCTGAGATTCACGACCAACTCTACTGTCCCCAATGGCCAAGTTAAGAGATATTCTGATTCGAGTCCCATTCGATAATATTGGGTGTGTTGTCCGGTTCCTGGCGTACAAGGTGCTGGCGGAACTCCCTGTTCAAAGAAAATTGAACTAAATGCACTAGATGGGGAGCCGTCAGGACCCAAACTGATACCTGCGTACTGTATGGGGCGCCCCCCTGCAATTCCAACCCAAATATCCGTACCTTCCGCACCACGATTTATTGTATTCGCCAATGTGTCATTCGCACACAACGTAGGTGTCGAAATTTGAGGTGGTGTCAAGAATACAGGGCGCGTCCAAGACCACTCCATTTCAGCCCATGTACCATTAGTGATCTTTGTCGTGATGGTTGCATCTCCCGATTCAAGACCGGCTGGTGCTGTGGCGAGATAACCGTTCAACAATTGAGATCCACTTCCGGGCCAATCGATGGTCGTCTCAATTGGATAATTAGAATCAGGATCATCTTCGTCAATGATTTGTATCTGTACATGATCTTGCGCCCCATCAAGATAGGAACGCCCGTCGTCGATTGTCAATTCTGCAGTCGGTGCCAAATCAATCGGCGAAAGGCTGCGATTTGACCATTCAATTCCATCCACGTGGAGAGTGATTGAAACTGGTTCCAGCGAACCACCAGCATTTGGATGCCAAGAACTCTGATAACATGTTTGACTACCACTTGAACTGGATTGAATCGGAGTTCCCAGTAGGATACCATCGACAAGAATCGTGGGGATCTCAGTGATATTATTGTGGTCTATGTCAATTACACAAGCCGTCATGGCGTGCTCCCGGCCACGCACCCAACCAGTGTTGCCATGAACAGGGGGGTCAATACCCAACCATGGTGCAAGGTCTGCACCCTCGACATGAACTCCATACCAAGTTGCACTCGCATCTGTGATATTGAATGCAGCATCCCAATATGCATCCGTATCCAAGTTCTGAAGATCACTCACCTTCCAGTGTAAATCGACATTGTCAAAGGGGGCATCAATAGGCAGGGAAATCGCAGCGGTCCAAATCGAACCTTCCCCCTGCGAGGTTGCTGCAATTGGTGTGTAGCCAGAGTCACTGGAACTGTTGTAACGCCACGAGAGGGTCGCCCCTTCAATACCAAAATCATCGCTTACTTCAACTCGACAAATAACAACACCTCCACGGGTCGCAATGGTTGTTGAACAGGTTAATTCATCAATGACTGGAGGGGAATTAATCTCGACGTTAAGCAAGGCTAGATTGTTATCTACAATCCGTTCAGGATACGATTCATCCGGTATCCAACGGACAAGAAATTCTACGAATCCGGTTCGAACTGGTGTGACGTTTACGGGTAAGATTAGTCGACTACCGGCATCATTCCCACCAGGGATGTTCATTGAATGATTGGCGAGAAGGAGATTGTTCTGTCTGTCACGAACTTCAAGGAAACCTGTAGCGGTCCCTGGGGCGAGATTTTCCAAGAGAATTTCGAGAGTTCCGTTTTCTCCAACGGACAATCGATTCGGTGCGCGTACTTCAGAGACATTGACATCGTGTAACCGATCTCCAAATGCAGCCATCTTCGGATCACCCACAACAGTGCCCATCCAAGAGAGCATTGTATTAGATGCAGCATAACATTCGGCCATTGTGTACCCATTACCATAGCAAGAGAGAAGTTGTTCGGGATTTGAAATTGCATCAAGATATGGTTCGTAGACATACCCTTTGACACCGGAAACGCCATCATCGAGTAAATCGGCAACCAAACTTTGTCCATAACTGGAATTGAAGATGAATGTGCGTCCACCGGTGCTCACAGCTGTTTCAGCAATACTCCCATCTAACCATGTGAAATGAGGTATTATTGGATAAAGTTTCAATGTATCAAAGAAAATTGAACCGTTGTATGTCCCGTCAGAAAATTCTGCAACTTGGCGGACTGCGAAACTCGTTGCTTGCATACTCGGGCGGAATCGAAGTTGCCTATTTTGCCAATCATCTGAAAATGAACGAGGTTCGGACCTATTGGTGGAAAGTGTGGTGCCATTTGCATCATATGTTTCTACCTCTAACCACCAGTCACCTTCGACCCAGCCTTCTCTCATCGAATATCCATCAAGAACCCAAGCGTGGTTTCCATCAAGTGGGTCACCGGACCCCACTAGGTTGGCAGTTTGTTCAACATAGGTTACCGAATTGTTAGTTGAATTGAAACTAGGGCAAATCCATACAATTTCATCATGAATATCTTCAACTTCTTCACTTGTCAATGCAGCATCCCAAATCTGAACCTCATCTATGGCCCCTGTGAAATGAGTATTGCCAGCACGATTGACGCCAAATTTGTAGATCTCAATACTGTTTACAGTGCCGTTAGGTACACTCTGATTGAGAATCTCCACTCCATCAAGGTAGAGTATGACACTGTCATTCTCAAATGTAGTGACCAAGTGTTGCCAAATTGTCGGGTCGACGGTTCCAAAACTGTACGAGTTGTTGTGGTATAACTCCCAGTTACCTGGACTCCCTCCCCCAGTTTGAATTTGGAAAGAATTGTCATCTCCAGCTACATCGTTGACTGCAATTGCTGATGAATGTCGCGCTTGACCCGTATGATTGGCTTGAACCCAAAGACTGACTGTAAAATCTGTGACCGAATCTTCAACATCGATTCGCGCCTCATCGTCAATTCCATCAAAGAAGGCACAATTGCCCAGTACGCAAGTTCGCCATTGACTTCCATTGGTGCCTGTGAAGTTGAGATGAGCAGTTCCTACAGAATCATTGGCAATATCTCCACTGCTTTCATCAAATTCCCAGTGGTGAATTAAATCAGATTCGCGTACTGGAAAACTACTACCGCGTGTCAATACGTTATTTGGAACGGTTTGTTTTGAGATGCCGGGCCCTTCCCATTTGAGTTCTAAACCTGCATATCCACCGTGTTCAAAAAATTCGGTGCGAAGCCGGTGTTCCCCCGCATCTAACCAAGCAATACCAGATCGTTCTTGCATAGCATGGTGACCTTGATTGTCAACAATTTCTACATCATCAATCCATAATTTTGAACCATCGTCACTGCGTAGATAGAACGTCCAATTACCGTCTGTCGGTACGTGAATGATTCCACTGTGCCTTGCACTCCAATACTCAAGGAAGCGACTGTCCAGCCCCGTCCAAGCGTTTTGGGTGGATGGCCAATCGAGATTAGGCTCGTGTCGAACGAAGTCAGGAGTTCGTCCAGAGAGGTTTACCATTGTGCTAGAATTGTATGTGACTCCATTATTGTCAAAATATTCTGCAAGTAGTCCATTGGTTGTAGCCGCATCATTGGCTCCACAAGGTGCATCTTCAAGGCGCCCTTCCATGGCCGCATTTCCATTTCTTTTTGTTTCGGTTTGCCGGGCCCACCACCATTGTTCACCTGGTGAAAGTGAAGGGCCAACCCCATCCCAATACCGTGAGCCAGTCGACCAACTTCCATCTGATGTATCATAACCAGCATTCGCCAATTGATTGTCGCCCCAAGAACCATCATTACTTCCCCAGGCTGCATACATCGAGACATTTTCCATATTGGTGACATAAGTACTATTTTGATTGAAATGGACTGGGAATCCCATATTAGTCAGTGTTTCATTGGTTGTGTAGAGTAAATCATTCCACCACTTGTACCCGGATCCATTTCGATTGGTGGCCAAATCCAGAACGCTCAATCCATGCTGCCCTAGGCTGTTGTTGGCTTTGGAAATCAAACCCAATGCAGTTTCGACATCATAACCGGTCAATCGTGTAACGAGATAATACCCTTGTTCATCCCTTTGAAATTGCTTCAATTCATTTCCTGCAGCAGGACCATAGTTTGAATTCGCATACCAATCGGCAAAAATTGATGTGGCATATGGCCCATTGATTAAACCTAATTCTGAATCAAAGGACGCTCGGGAATTGGTGCCACCATTGACTCGAAGAGGAACACCCTTGGTGGTGACTAGGACATTGAGTTCTGTGAGGTTACGATCTGAAATCATTTGAGAAATAGGTTCGGAAAAATAGGTAGTAAATTGATTTGAGTTGATGGTTTCTCCAGTGGGAGTGCTTTCATTTGTAAGCAGCAAGACACGCTCAGGAGGAATATCTCGAGCCACAGCGAAGGCCGTTCCAATCGTTCGACTGACCTCACTTTGGTTGTTGATAATGACTGCTACATCACTGTAATCGGCCAAAGTTTGATGCGAAAATGGTTCGAGTACTGCAATGTCTCGAAATGGGGCCTCCTCCCATGCGTCCACGTGCGATCTCGCTTCCTCTGGAAGCGATACTGCGGCCCAACTCTGTAGTGAGAGTAGGAGGACGAGGGTGATTGCAATCCGGGACCGCACGATTTGTCACCCTTGCCCTGAACTTTTCACCGTGTCGGCATCATGACAAGCGGCACCATAGGTGCCGTAGGGGATAAATCTCGTAAATCTGGCGATGGGCATAAAGCCCACCGCCCCCCCCTGTCAATGTATGGCCGACGTCATCATTGCTAGACAGTGCCGACATTCTTTGTTGCGAGTTATCCCCGGTGACCTGACACGTTACGAAGCACAAGTTGCAGTTACTTGTGCCAATAATCGCCTTGCAGGTCGTGAAGGATTGGATGCTAAAATGCACACGGCAGCCGGTGAAGAATTACGTGCAAAATGCGTCGAAATCGGCAAGGTACAGCGAGCGCAGAATTTGCAACCTTGTCCTGTTGGTACAGCTGTGACGACTTCTGCTTACAACCTCCCACAGGAACACTTGATTCACGTGGTGGGTCCCGATTGTAGGAGGCCCAGTCAGGATGAGGGGCGTCGTGAACTCATCGCCAAATCATACGATGCAATGTTTGAGGAAATTGCTGCATTGGGCAAAGTGGAAACAATAGTTTGCCCTCCGCTTTCGATGGGAATTTACGCATATCCGCACCGTGAAGGTGCTCGAATGACAATGGAAATCTTACTCGGTTGGCTCGATGCAGAAGAAGATCCCGGTGTCGGCGATTTTGTATTACTTGTCAATGATGAAAATTTCGTGAAAAATTTGAAAACGGTATATCGTGAATCCGAAGATCAATTTCCTGGCGTGGATTGCACTCGAAAATATCGGAAACGACGTTACTGATGCACACGTGATCTAGCGGTTATGATGTATGGTTCCCAACCATGCCACCCGAGTTCAAATCTCGGCGTGTGCACTCAAAATAGGGGTTCTTCGTAATCATCGTCAGAAAGTGTTCGCCACAATCCATCGGGCACATCATCGTAGACACCGGCATATGGATCGTCGCTAGAAATCACCTTCTTGGGTTTCACCAAGGCATTCAATGCCTCAGGCTTGAACTTCCAATAATGGATTCTCCACTCTCTACCATCCCAAAGAGTTGTTTCTTCGGATTCAGTGGTTAGTAAATCATAATCTTGGAACATATAGAACAAGTTTCGATCCGTCGGTTCAAGGGCATTGTCGATGATTCGGTCATAAAATCCAAAAAAACCGAGAGCATGTTCAGCCATACCTTCAGCAGTCATGGTCTCCATATCAGGGTCGATATGGGTCTGGATTGCGGCAGTCAATGATGCAAGACTCATTCCCATCTATTTGACCTCCAACAGCGAATTCGCTTCTCGCCGGATGATACATGGGAGCAGGCGGACCTATTTCAACAGTTGGCGGCTTCCGCCCCGTAGGGGCGTACATCTGGTCGTTTCGTCACGATTAAACGGTTGATTCCACGCGCTGAGAATATGACCGAGTCCGTAGAGGGGACGTTTCTCGGCTTGCCCGAGAATGAAGGGCCCGCCGATGTCACCATTCTTTCCGTTCCATATGAGTTGACCACATCGTATGGACAGGGCACATGTGATGGACCCAGTGCAGCAATTCAGGCTTCGGCTCAAGTTGAGTTATATGACCCACTTCTTCCCAAAGATTTGCCTTGTGGATTCAATCTACATACAGCCCAACCTTGGAATGGTGAGGGGAGCAGTTTGCAAGAACAATTGTCCGGGATTACCAATTATTTATCTCAACACGAAGCATCTTTCCCAGTCATCTTAGGTGGGGAGCATGGGATGTTGCCCGCTATCATGCAGGCGATTGCGAAGAAAATAGATCTTAATGAGCTAACACTGATTCAAATTGATGCTCATGCTGATTTACGTGATGAACTTGAAGGAGATCCTGATAGCCATGCTTGTGCAGCACGTCGTTCATTGGATTTGGGTGTGGGGAAAATTTTGCAGATTGGTATCAGAGCATTTGCTCGAGAAGAGGCACAATTTGTGTCTGAAGATCAGCGTGTTGATGCCTGGTTGGCTAGGGACGTTCTAAACCCGTGTGGAGGCGAAAAAATTTGGCTCGATTGGTTGAACACATTGTCTAAAATTGAAGGACCCGTTTGGTTGACGCTGGATATCGATGGTTTGGATGCAGCTTATGTTCCTACAACGGGAACACCCGTTCCTGGAGGGCTCACCTTTTGGCAAGTCATTCAAACAATCGAAACAATCGCCAGTGCATCTGGAATACAGTGGGTTGGGGCTGATGTCAGTGAAATCGTTCCAGACCCACACAATCACGTAACTGAATTTACCGCAGCAATGTTGGCTGCCAAAATTGTGGCAGCTCATCTCGCTCGACGATTGGAGGACGAATCATGAAACCAAAAGGTCGTCATATCACACTTGATTATTCAGGTTTCAAAGGTTCGGGGGACTGGGTTCTCAGTATTTTACAATCTGCAGTTTCGCGTTCTAAGGCAAGGGAAGTTCATGCTCACGTCGAACAATTTGATGGTACTAAAAGTCCACCTGGACCTTATCGATGAGAGTCATGTCAGTGCACATTGCTATGCAGATGAAGGAATATTGGCGGTCGACTGTTTTACTTGTGGTGGTGTTGATCCGGCCCTAATTGCAGATGATATTCATGGGCAATTGACTGCTGCAATACCGTCAATCAAATTGATTCAAAGAACAGAATTGGATCGATTCGTAATGGAGGGGTGAAATGCGAGATTTTGTTGAACGCCATTTCCGCCATTTCAATGCTGGCGAGTTAAGACGATGCTCGTCTTCACTCTGTGAATTCGTTGATGGAGGGGGCCGATTGATGGTTACTCTAGCAGGTGCAATGAGTACCGCTGAAATCGGACGAAGTCTGGCACCAGCAATTCGGCAAGGAAAAGTTCACGCAATTTGTTGTACCGGCGCGAATCTGGAAGAGGATTTATTCCACCTTATCGCGGCTTCACATTATGGTGATATCCCAAATTGGAGAGATTTATCACCTAATGAAGAATCCCAATTGAAAAATCGAATTACCAATAGGACTTTGCCGGAGGAAAATGCGATACGAAAAGTTGAATCCCAATTGGTTTCTTTATGGGAAACCTCAACTGGAAAGTTGCCTCATGAATTCCTCTATGAACTCATTCAGGAAGTAGACACAGACGCCAACCCACGAGATTCGTGGCTGCTGGCAGCAGCTGAACACAAATTACCATTGTTTGTCCCAGGGTGGGAAGATTCAACACTTGGCAACATCTTTGCTGCCAGGGTCATCGATGGTACTGTGAAGATAGATACAGTCCTCAGTGGTACTCATTACATGCTGGCAATGGCAGATTGGATTCGTCAACACCCCACGAATGGATTCCTACAAGTGGGCGGTGGAATCGCGGGTGATTTCCCTATTTGTGTCGTCCCTATGCTAAGACAAGATCTAGGTGAAGATGTGCCATTGTGGGCATGGTTCGCGCAAATTTCTGAATCCCGGCCATCTTATGGTGGATATTCCGGAGCGCCCCCAAATGAGAAGATTAGTTGGGAAAAACTTGGTGTTGAAACCCCAAAGTTTGTGATTGAATCTGATGCTTCCATCGTCCTCCCTATTTTGCTGGCTTGTCTGCTCGACGAATGAGGCATACCCTCAAATCAACGTGACCGCACCTACGGTGCGATGCGCATCCTTGCTGTCCTCGCCATGTTACTAGTCGCCTCTGCGACACCCATGGCATCAGCACAGCAACCCGACATCGTTCAGGAGCACTGGTATCACACCTACACAACCCTCTCAATCGATGTCAATGCATGGGCGGATGACTATCCTGAAATTGTGGATTTAGTCATCGCAGGACAAACCGAACTTGGCAAGAACCTCTGGGTGGTTCGAATCTCAGATTGGAGTCAGGAAACCAAACCGGATGGAACTTCAAAAGACATCGTTTACATTGATGGAGGTCACCATGGAAATGAGCATTTGGGGACGGAACTTGCATTCCTAACTGCGGAGTTTTACATCGAAGGGTGGGCAGCTGGTGATCAGGAAGTCATCGATGTTCTAACAACCACTGAGTTACACGTCCTTGTCATGCTCAATGCAGATGGAAACGATCTCGATACTCGGTGGAACATCAATCAAGTTGACCTGAATCGAAACTATGACCACCATTGGAATGAACAAGATGAAACTCAACCAGGTTCCGGGCCATTCAGTGAAGCAGAAACTCTAGCGAATTCAATTTACATGAACACCGTCGTTCCAGATGCGGATCTGTATATCACCATGCATACCGGTGTCTGGATTATGCTGCATCCGTGGGGTTACATCCCAGATCAGCCCATTGATTGGGAATTGTTTCACGGAATCCGAGATGACATCCATGAAAATATTTCAGATATACCCATTCGAAATGCAAACCAAGGTTTGTACCCCAACTCGGGTACAAGTCGAGATTATGGATACGGTATCATGGGATTCCCCACATTTACGTTTGAAACGGATGATGAGCAATGGTTACCAGGAACCGCTGAATCATTGTCGAGTCGTTTAGGTGAAGAGTTGGATGTGATGCGATATCTAATCACCAACATTTGGTATTGGCGGGCCCGCCTATCGATTACATCATTTGTTTACGATAGCGATTCAATCGAATTAGAAGTTGAAAATTTAGGGCGGGCAACTACAGCAAATGCAACCGTTCGTTACATTGATCAGGGCGAAGTCATGTGGACTTCTGAATTGTTCAGTGTTAATGCAACAAATCACTCACATGTCAATCTTGAAACAACCAATCTAAGTTTAACAACCGACGGCCATTTTGAATTATATTATCAAAAGCGTGTCATTGATTCAAGCATTTGGGTGAATGAATCCATTCCGGAAGAATTGATTGAGATTACAGATGAAATGTCTGCGGGATGGCTTCCGTTTGCGTCTCCAATCTGGGCCATTTTAGCCATTGGATTTGCTGGGTTAAGGCGAAATAAGCGTCTTCATAGCAATTGTTGACTATTTAGGTGCAAGAAATTGTGCCAAAAGGCTGATTCTTCAATACAATCCTTTGTATATCCGAAAAGAATCGCCGGATTCAGTGATAACATGAAGGCAACTGTAACCGAATTCAACAGCGTGGGCGATATTCTGATTCTACCTCTATTTGAGGGAATAGACAAAGCCCCAAACAATGCACTAGCTGGCCTTTCGAGAACACAACGAAGTTTAGTGAATGAGGCTCTTGCGAGTGATAGTTTCTCAGGCAAGGTTGGGAAGCAACTTGGTGTATGGACGGCAGGATGTCAAGTTGTTTTGATTGGCATGGGTAAATCTCCCAGCGATAAGGCATGCCGAGACGGTGGTGCAAAGACATTGGCGAATCTTTCCAAGGATCATGGGACAGAAATCACAGTGCGATTTACAACTGGTTGGTCAACTTCAAAAATGGCCCTCTTTGCAGAAGGTATGATTCTACGAGATTATGCTTTTGACAAGTATCAGCAGAAGGAGGACGGTGAAAATCAAGGCGATTGGAACTTGACTTGCCAGGCCAGCGCTCGACATCAATCCGATCTGTCAGCAGCAGTTGCAACATCCTCGGCTGTGGCAACTGGAGTACATCTTGCACGCGAACTTGGAAATGAACCAGCCAATGTAATGTATCCCGAAGAATATGCACGACGTGCGTTGGAATGGGCGAAAGGCAAGGCGAATGTTGAAGTTGAAATTTGGGATTATGACCGCCTTCAGAAGGAAGGCATGCATGGCGTGGTTGCTGTTGGGAAAGGTAGTGATCGTAAACCTTGCATGGTATTTTTCCGCTTGAATCCGGGAGTTCAAAAGAATGAGCAAGTACCTTGTATTGTAGGCAAAGGAATTACTTTTGACACAGGTGGCATTTCCATTAAACCATCAGCTGGAATGGAGGATATGAAATTCGATATGCATGGTTCTGCAACTGTTTTCGGTTTGTTTGCTGCCCTTCATGCTAGTGGCCATAAAGGTCGGGTGAATGGAATTACTTGCATGGCTGAAAACATGCCTAGTGCAGGTGCATACCGCCCGGGCGACATCATTGACACTTACTCTGGAAAGACGATTGAAGTCCTAAACACAGATGCGGAAGGACGCAATGTGTTGGCAGATGGTTTGTGGAAAGCCGGTGAACTCAACCCCTCTTACATTGTTGATTTAGCGACTTTAACTGGTGCCTGCGTTGTTGCCTTGGGACATGAAGCGAGTGGATTGTGGTCAAATGATGATTCGTTATCATCACAAATCCATGCAGCAGGAAATACTGAGGACGAAATTGCATGGCCGATGCCTTTGCTACCTGCTTTTGAGAAGGAAATGACCGGCTCCAAAGTAGCCGATGTCCAGAACTTAGGCAAGGGACGATGGGGGGGCGCCTGTACTGCAGCCGGTTTCCTCAAGCAATTCGTTCAAGAAAGAGACGGTGAGCAAATTCCCTGGGCACACCTCGACATTGCGGGAACCGCATGGGGTGCCTCAACGAATGCGATGGTTGCCAATGGTGCAACGGGCATTCACGTTCGAACGCTTCATAGGTTGATTACAGAGTAATTATTCGTCATTGTCGTCTTCAACAACTTCGAAATCTGCGTCGACAACATCATCGCCATCGATGTCTGTGTGATCACCATCGCCATCCTCAGCTACGTTTGCAGCCGCGGCCTCATACAATTTAGCTGAAATTCCGTGCATAGCCTCTTCCAATTCCTGAACCTTAGCTTGGATTGCATCCTCATCAAGGTCATCATCAGACACTGGTTGGTCATCGGTACGAATCAGGGCTTCAAGTTCAGTGAGTTTTTCTTCAACTTCTGAAGTATCTTCACCTTCGAGTTTGTCACCAGCTTCTTTCAGAGTTCTGCGTGTTTGATAGACGATGTTGTCTGCAGTATTGCGTAATTCAACCTTCTTCTGACGTTCCTCATCTTCTGCAGCAAACTGTTCCGCTTCAGAAATTTTCTGCTGGATCTCATCTTCAGAAAGGCTTGTTGCACTTTCAATCCGGATTGATTGCTCCTTGCCCGTACCCATGTCTTTGGCAGACACACTGACAATGCCATTTGCATCAATGTCGAATGTGACTTCAATCTTGGGGATGCCACGCGGTGCTTGAGGAATCCCTTCGAGGAAGAATTTGCCCAGTGTAACATTGTCCTTGGCGAACTTCCGCTCACCCTGTAGTACGTGCACTTCTACTGCGGGTTGGTTGTCAGCAGCAGTGCTGAAAACTTCAGAACGACGTGTGGGGATGGTCGTGTTTCGTTCAATCATTGGAGTTGCAACACCACCCAAAGTTTCGATTCCGAGGCTGAGGGGCGTCACGTCGAGGAGGAGAACATCTGTTACCCCTTCATCCCCAACAATGATGCCCGCCTGAAGTGCAGCACCCATGGCTACGGCTTCATCGGGATTGATTCCTTTGAAAGGTGATTTCCCAGTTTCCTTCTCTATGGCGACTTGTACTGCAGGAATACGTGTGCTACCGCCTACAAGGAGAATCTTGTCAATATCGCCTGGCTTGACGCCTGCATCTTTCATTGCACGTTGTGTTGGCTTCATTGTCGCCTCAACAAGATCGGCTGTGAGGTCATCGAACTGAGCACGAGTGAGGTTCATATCCAAGTGTTCAGGATTGCCATCTTTCATAGTAATAAATGGCAAATTGATGTGACTGGTTTGGGTTCCTGACAACTCAATCTTTGCTTTTTCTGCCGCTTCTTTGAGGCGACTCATTGCTTGCCCATCACCGGATAAATCAATGCCACTGCTCTTTTTGAACTCTGATACGCACCAATGGATGACACGCTCATCAAAGTCATCACCACCAAGCCGATTGTTGCCTGCGGTTGCCTTGACTTCGATTTGAGGTTGACCATCTACCTGGTAAATCTCAAGAACGGACACATCGAAAGTTCCGCCACCCAAATCAAAGACGAGGATGGTTTGGTCATCTTCCTTATCCACACCATACGCCAATGCTGCAGCGGTTGGTTCGTTGATAATTCTTAGAACTTCGAGGCCGGCGATTCGCCCTGCATCTTTGGTCGCCTTTCTCTGCGCATCAGTGAAGTAGGCTGGACAGGTCACGACAGCTTGCTTTACCTCTTGACCAAGGTATGCTTCAGCATCAGCCTTCAACTTCTGTAAAATAAATGCTGAAATTTCTTGCGGAGTGTAATGATTGTCATCCACACCTTCTTTCCAATCGGTCCCCATCTCACGCTTTACAGAGAGGAAGGTTCGCTCATTGTTTGTGACTGCTTGACGCTTTGCAGTCACTCCAACCAATCGTTCGCCATCTTTAGCAAAGGCGACAACGCTTGGTGTTGTACGTGCTCCTTCAGCATTCGAAATAACGACTGCTTCACCGCCTTCGATGGTTGCTACACAACTATTTGTCGTTCCTAGATCAATTCCAATTACAGGTGTTTTTGCCATATTAATTTCCTCCTTGTGGTGTTGCAGATTCAGTTTCATCACGCAAGGTGAGCGTGATATCGAGAATGCCATTGTTCAGTTCCCAAGCGTCGACACTTTCAGCGGCTTTTGGCAACTCAAAGCGTTGTAGGGGACGCATCTGTGTAGTGCGCATTAATTGCAAAGTTGAACCGCCTCCGGTAAGGTTGAGTTCAAGTTCAGCATCTTCCAATTCATCGTGACGTGAAATGTCGATTGTAATATTCATTGAACTACCATCGACATAAATGTCGGCAATTGGAACTTGTTTGATTGAGTCGTCCTCATCTTCTTCGACTTCGGTGACTTCAACAACAACGGGCTCGGAGGGTTTCTCTTTCCCCATCTTAACATCAACTCCCATCTTTGAGAATATATCGTTCATGTCGGGCATACCGCCCTTTCCAAGCATTTCACCGAGATTTGCAAATTCGCTTTGAAGATTAATTTTCACATCGCCAGAGCGTATCTTTTCAGGATCAATCCCCAGGTCTTCAAATTGTGACTGAATCTGGTTCATCATGCGAGAAAGGTCGTCTTCATCGACATCAAGTCCCATCTTGCGAAACATCTCCATCATC